>JGI20225J20221_1001008_pt1 | contig 50076 bp, 42 predicted proteins | sample BioMet4_FD_20221 | JGI IMG/M metagenome (IMG submission 20221) | reverse complement strand
AGAGAAGAAATGTTCGGTGGGGGGAAATGATGACTTGCCAGCCTTTACATATTATTTCCTCGACGCGATCCTCAAAATCTCAGTGGCCCAAAACAATAAATTCAATAACCTGTCGTGGGCAGTTTCTTCACGTGGACAACTTGATAGGCGCTGTGACTATGAACGTCGACTTTCGTTTGGCACTTCCCGAATTTATTATCCGGCTCAGTTAAAATTTGCCTATCCGTATATTGCACAAAATATACCGCCAGACTTCGCTATCCGTAGCTCGAGCGGATGCAAACGGTCATCCCATAACACCATCAAAAACCAACCAGAGCATCAAGAAAACCTCCCTAATGGTCTATAAAGAGCTTATGTTGTAAGCAGCGGGCAAACGGGAAAGGCTACTTCATCGTCCTCTAATCTAACAAATGTCATAAACGATTTTGTTTCAGTTTTTAATACCTATCTTTGGCAAACCTACCTACCTCCATGGCTAACTTTGTCGCTTAACTAACGCCATATTCAACTTCAATTACCCTCTCGCGTAACTAAAGACACAACAAAAAATCAAAGCCGTCCAGAAAATCCTGCAGATCCTAGACGCTTTTTACGTTTCAAATAACCGAGAGGCCATCCCGCAAACGCAAGCTCCGAAGATGTCGTGATGACGTACTTGTCCGTGTCCCATCCCCATTCGGTCCCGCCTTGTCCATTTAAGAGATATCGAGCTGGTCGACCGCCGAAGAAAAACCTCATAGAAATCGAAGCATAGTAATCGGACACGGCTTGCATGCCGCGCGCATTACATATCGACGGCTATGCAACCCTCTTTCCGACGCTCTTGATCTCCGAATTGTCGGTCCTCTTCATAGATAGGCGTCCGTCGTCCAACATTTACCAGCCAAAATAAAGGAATTTTGCTTTCTTTTAGAAAACCGGTTCAATGAAATTCGTGGTTCTTAATTTTGATTAGTGGCCGCTGGAGCGTAATGATAGGAAAGACCTTCGTCCCGATTAAGCCTCGTGCGGCACCATGAAACAGAGAGACGGGATATTCTTAATCAAGGCGGCCCGCGCTGCCAAAGGCGATGAATTTTTTTGGCTCCCACCATGTGGGAGGCTTCGATCATGTAGGTGCCAGCGGAGCGCTCCCCATCGGCGAGGTTGTAGAAGCAATTTCCTACCTTTTGTAAGGTTTAAGGCATAAAATCGCGTGTGACCGTTCCGTAGAGGCAAGATCCGTCCACGAGTTCCGGATGATATCTTTCGATGATCATCGCAGTCAACTTCCAAGAAAAAAGTAATATGCAGTAAATCGGCGATGTCTTTGCCCCCCGACCCAAAATACCTCTGAGGTGACAGCTTGCCCATCTTCTTTACGAATAGGAATCGTGATCATTGAGAGAGCCTCGCAAAAAATGAGCGGAACGATTTACGGATAGTATAACAAATCAATCAAAAAATTCCAAATGTTCGAAGCCGCTCTAACCTCGGTCCATTATTGTTTTCGCTGTGACGGAACATTTAATTTTTTAGATCCCTATTTGCCACACGAGGGAATGATTGGCCCATTTCAACCAGACCGGGATTGATAATGATTCCGTCCACCACGAGGTGGCCCATTTCAAAAGCCCTTTAGGGAGGCATCGCCTTTTTGTGAGAATCGCCGATTAGGCGGATTTCCCCGATGGCGGGACGCAGGTCCCTATGAAAGAATAAGGCAGCTGAAGGCCCTCGGGGCAAGTTTTCGGGTAGTTCGAAGTCGTCGCCGAATGATGGCTCGACACTGGCCGGGAATGGGACGATGCAGCACAGGGAGTGCAATCCAATGACGAAGATATCATTCATCAACTCGCTGGGGGGGGAAGCCGAATTGCCTGTCCCTTATTGCCGGGCCAGAAGCATAAGGAAAGACGGCCTGAAGAAAAAGCGGGCCTCAGATGCTATGAGTGCGCCCTGGTGGGCGGAAGGAAATTCACGCCCCCGAATTACCACACCATAGTTCGACTCGAGGAAGATACATTGTCCGAGTGGGTGGAAGTATCCTGTCCCATCTCTTCGAGCTCCACAGCGTGCCACATCGCGAGCGACAACAAGGAAACGGCCGGATTCAACGCCGGCAGGTTACTGGCTCTCGTCGGCCCACACCTTCCCGGAGAGAACCGGCATCCGCATCCTGATAGCCGCGGAGGACCATGAAGGCACCCTCCGGCGAGCGGACGCAGGTACCTGGCCGGGGCCTTGGAATCGGCCCTCTCGCCGCTCGGGCGCCGCGCGCCTGGGCCCGGGGGGCACGCTGTGGAGCTCGAACAGATGGGGACCAGAACTCCACCCACTCGGACAATGGTATCTCCTCGAGTCGAATATGGTGGTGGTTAATCGCGGTGAATTTCCTTCCGCACCAGGCGGCACTCTACATCTGAGGCCCGCTTTCCTTCCAGGCGTCTCTTCCTTATGGCTTCTGGACCCGCAATACGGGCAGCAATCGGCTTCCAGGCGAGTTGATGAATGATATCTCGTCATTGGATGCCTCCCTGTGCTTGGCATCGTACCATTCCGCCAGTGTCGAGACCATCATCGGCGACGACTTCGAACTACCCGAAAACTTGGCCCCGAGGGCCTTCAGCTGCTTTTCTTTCATAGACCTGCCGATCCCGCCATCGGGGAGGCATCCGCCTGGAATCGGCAGATTCTCAAAAAGGCCGATGCCTCCCTAAAGGCTTTTGAAATGGCCACCTTCGTGGTGGCGGAATCATTATAATCCCGGTCTGGTTGATGGGCCAATCATTCCCTCGTGTGCAAATAGGAATCTTTTATTTTTTAGACTTTGCTTAATTGATTTCAAACAGGTTAAACCTCGAAACTGACGATTTGGACTTTCGATTTTTCTTGCTTGGAAAGTTTTTCCCGAATTTGGTGAAAACAATCTTGGGCGAAATAACCAATAACCTTCTTAGCATTATTGGACTCCCCTAGTTACGATTGCGATCCGCTGGGAAGCCGAGCCAAAGCGAAACGGAGTTACCAAAAGACACGTTTAACCGACTCACCATAGCAACGTCAAAGAACGTCCCCCGAGGACACTAAAAACATCCCTTTATCGACGTCGTTTCCTCGGACGAACCCCTTTGGTACGGACTTCGGAGAGCCAAGATCCTGCCGAAGGAAACATCCGGGGATGAATCTTTTTCGTTGAACCATCTTGTCGTGTTTCTCAAAGCTAATGTGTTTCATTACTCGATCTATAAAACGGGGTGGACACGAAGCCGATAAATACTCGGATTTTCTAATGTAATTGTCGTCAATTCTTTGATCTTCCGATAGCGGAATTCAAAGAAAAGACGACTATTTTGACCCCAAAACCTTCAAGGGTTGACCGCATTTTTGCGTTTCCTTTGCCGAAGAAAGAACAAAAACATCATTTATGCTAAAATTAGCAAACGAAAAGGTAAAAAACATAATTTGTAAATAGATATCCGCTCAAGTTAAGCGAATCGGTTCTCTCCGACTCAAACTTTTTATTCGCCAACCATGGCGCGAAGCAAATCCTTTGTTATTGGATCAATTTTTGAATCTTCTAAAATCAAATTAATTTTAAGTTTAATACGGTCCAAAATCTTGCTCATAGAATTCAAAGCAAAATCGGCGTCATTCAAGATTTTTTTGATTTCAGGCAAATCCGGAGAAGGGACTCCAAAATCCAGAAGAATCCTTCCCAAAGGGTCATCGTCATAATTAAATAAACGAATCCGGGACAAAAATTCTTCTCGAAAATAGTCGATCTCAGACGGCACTTTATTTTTGGTGTCATCTTGCGGATAAAGAATATCCGTAAAGGAAATAAGGCTACTAAAATCATAACGAATATAGTTGTTCGAAATTTCAAAAAGGACATCAATTAAGTTATTGATGTTGCTTTCTGACATTCCAGTCCGAAAGTCGTTAACAATCGATTTAATCTTTGCGTAAATATTTAATGGTTTTTTGTTAAGCAGCTTTTCAAGAAGATGAACCCCAGATACTTTTTTAGGAGAATCTTTATCGATTATTCCTAGTCCCGCATTTATCGATCCGCCAAAAGGAACGATCGAGATTAAACATCTGAAAATAGCCGTCCGAGTAAAAAGATATTTTCTCAAAGTTTCGTCATCGTTTCTATTGCTTGAATAGTCTTTGGCATCCTTTAAGAGCTTTCTCAAAACATCTTGTTTAATTAAGAATTGAAGAAGATTGGCGAGATTGACCTGAGGATATTTTTTTAAATCGACCAAGGTCCTGCCAAAACGAGAGAGATTGTTACGCAAGTCATTCAAAAAAATAGAATCAGAAAAAGACAATGTGCTTTCGTTTTTGCCTAAGTAAATGCACTCGGCAAGCGATTCTGCCTCGTTCACTTCAGCAACAAGTTCCAAATCGATATATTTGTTTTCATTTAAAAGTTTTTCGTTAGCGGACTTGCTAAAAAGAAAAACGTGTCCTTCTTGAAATGTTTTCAGACGGCCTACACGGCCAACCAAATTATTCATTCTGAAAGACGTTAACCTTGGATCCTCGTCATCATAAACGATTAGGTTTTGTGTTGGAGTATTGATTCCTTCCAAAAGAGTAGAAGTACAAAGAACAGCTTTAATTGATTCTGAATTGTAGCTTAATTCTACGTACTTCCTCAAGAAAGTCGGGAGTTGACCATGATGGATGCCAATCCCGCGTTGAAGCATTTGAGCGGGAATCCATTTGTCATCTATATTTTTCTTACACCATTCCGCCATCCTCGTGCTTTTCCCTTCCGGAAGTTCTTTTAAATGATTAACGCAAAATTTATAAATAGATGAGGAATCCGAAAAATAAACCATCGTTTTCTTGGCATTACGCAAAAAATCTGTTGTGAATGATTCTTTGTCGCTCTTGAGTTCAATTTTCGAATAAACGGGCTGATAGTCAGAATAATATTTCGTAATATTGCCCGTCAACGTTGTCCGGGCAAAGGAAACGTCGTTAATAAACGGGCCAAGAAGCAAAACTTTGTTAGACCTATCTACTAAATTAAAGTATCCTGCGTTTAGAGATATGATTCTTTTGTCCTCGGTGTTTTGTGGAGTCCTAGCGAGTTTATAGATCTCGTCGAAGACCAAGAAATCGATTTTTGGGATTTTTACTAATTCAGAAGGATCAACACGCTCCGGAACAAGGACGTAAATGTTTTTCTCTCCAGTTTCCTGCTTCATGTCGGTCACAATCGTGTATTTTCGAGTGGGGAAAAACTGATATATTTTCGATGATATCTCGTTCATTAAAGCTAATGTTGGAATAATGAAAACCACATTTTGGAAATCATGCCTAGCCATAAATTCCAAGGCGATAAAAGTTTTCCCAAAACTTGTTGGGGCGCTTAAAAATAAATTATTTTCCTCAAGATAATTAAGGCATTCGATTTGCTGTGAGTGTAAGATGACCGTGGGATCAAATATTGATCTCGACACAATTTTTTGAAGACTATTTTTAAATAAATCAGTCCGCACATACATATTCAAACCCGCATTGCAAAGACCGTTTTCATCCAAAGACTGAGGCTCCTCAAAAAAAGCCTTGAGGAGAGCATCACGGTAAGCAAAGATATCATGCTGCCTTCTATCGATGACCTTAATCATAACGCATCGANNGANGGCTTTTACGATGGAATGAATGAGATTTTCCTTCGAAAAAATCGGAAAAGAAATCACGGATAGTGTTTTGCAGTTCGAAATTTCCTTTTGATAAAACTCATTTTCTTGTTTTAATATTTCTTCCTCTTTGTAATCCGAGCCATGTAGAACAAAGACTAAAACTTCCTTCTTTTTATTTTGAATATCCTTGAGGGACATCTTAGAAAACGATTCTCGATATTCGCTTTTCATAGAAAGAGTTTGTTTGTAAATGAAGCAACCATCGTTCCCGAATCGTTTATCTAGATCCGACAAACTTTTTCTTGCTTGACGCAGGCCTTGAGATAAATTTGTTGTAAATTTTGATTCGCCAAAAATCAGTGTATCATTGGCAGAATCATAGAAAATACCATCGCTTCCATGCGCCGTTGTCCCTCCGGAAGTGATAAAAGCAATTTTTGAAAGAAGAAGGTCTTTATTTAAAAGCTCTCGGCAAACCGTATAAAACAATATTTCGCCAAAGAGACCGTATCCGTTATCAGCTTTAAGAAAACTAAGACAGCGTTTTTTGTATGTTCCCGCCTCTTCGCCCCCATTCGGAGGGACGTCAAATCCGTAATCTTTCATCACTCCCGAAATTTGCTCGATAGTTATGGCGGACAGCACCTCGTCTATTGCTAAACTATGTTGAATAAAGAAGTCTTCAAAATGTTCGGGGTTGTTAAGGAGGTTCCTCAACAAAGATTTTGTCTCTTCTTTTTGTTCTGTCGAAAGCTCTTCATGAAAAAGAAGCGATTCTGATCGATTGTTTTCGTAATAAAAAAGCGATGGCAAATCCAAAATTATGGATGCTATTTCCTGATGCCACGAGTCAAGATCTTTAAAAAGCGTTTCGAACGAAATGGCTTTCTTCTTTACCAAATATAAAAACGGATCATTGCTGTCAATGATATTGCATGAGTAAAAAAAGATATTGCTCACATGATTATTTTAAAATACATATTTCTGATCAACAAGTAAATCTCTTCTTCGTTTTTGTCACCAATCAAAAAAGATGGCAAACAGAAAACTTAGACTGGCGCCAAGGCAGAAAGACTTCTTATGCTAGCGAAAACGAATACCCTTATTGTTCTGGCTTTCTTTTGTTAAAAAGCTAAGGCAACACAAAGAACAATTAATTATATAGGAGACAAAACTCCGAGGAGGAAAAGGTAAGAAAATACCAGATTCGTTTTGGGGCGGTTCAATGAAGGCCGCTTTAAAGATGATAGCCGTTTCGATGACGCTGATGGACCTGGGCGAAAGCCATTTGGAACTAGCGATGAAAGCTCGCCATATTGTTCTCGTCACGGGGATTGCCTTGTTCTTAATCTCGTACTTGCATAGAAAGTAGGGCGGCAAGCAACGCACAGCCAATCACCATCCTCTTCCTTCGGGATGGCGAGGCTCGTGCAACTAAAACGATAATCTAGACGCCACCGCATCAACCCAAAGAGCCCATGCCAAAGCCTCCCAATAAGTTTCAGGAGAGCCTTTAAAAAACCCAGGTTTCGAAGAAGCCCGGGTTTTTTGTATCAGGCTTACGCCTGTTTGCTCGTTGCCGTAGCAACGATCTAATGGACTCGAGATCCATTAACTTGTCTATAATTTATTGTTCAAAAATGAAGATGTCAAGTTTTTGCTTGACATTATTTTTTACATTATTTAAAAATATATCTATTTTATCGAATAAAATACTGATTGGTTACAATAAGCATCAATATAACCATCAGTGGAGATTTTTATAGCGACTCCAAACGAAGAAAGTTTCTTGGCGGCAGCCCCACGGCCTCCGCCAGAAGATCCACTATCATTTTGAATTATCGCACCAAAGGAAATAATACGACCGTTGGAGTCAAAAAGCGTTGCGCCATCAAGGCCGATAAGTTCGCATCGTATCTTACGATTTATGTCTTGAAAACTGGACTCTTTTGCGATAATGCTTTTAATCATTTCTCTTTTTAATAGCCGTTTTTTCATTTCTTCTTCTTTAAATTTAAACTCTTTGTTTTCGTCGTGTTCCTTTTGCCATCGTTCCGCAAGACTACTTGATGAAATGGAATTACTGACGTCATCAAATAAACTCAAGATCGGCAAAGAACCGGGTTCCTTGACGGTCAAAAGTTCCTTATTCTTTATCAAAGCGATAATTCCGCCACAATGCGAAAAAGAAACATCGATGCAGGACGAAAAAATTGCTTTTAACAATTTCCGGCTAACTTTTTGACGATATTCACTCGCGAGAAAGGAATGTTCAAAAGCGCTGAAGCTAAAGTTGAGCCACTTTCCATTTCTTTTAACAAAAAGCACGGCGCCATTTCGACAAACAAGAATATCGCCATTAACCAAAAGCAAAATCGCTGTTGCCTCATTCACGGCATAATGGCAAATAACATTTGCGAATCGGTAAGGTGATCCTTCGTTAAGTTTAGCAGGCATTATTTGTGAATCCGAAAACGTCGAAACCATTCGGGAAAAGTGGCATTCGGAATCCACTTCAAAAGCGGAAGAAACGCAATCACTTAAAACGGCCGCATATTCATCTTTTAAAAATGCCAAGAAATCTCCAAAAGTAGAATCGTGATTGGGCACCGCGTGGGGATTAACGATTATGCAAAAGGGAACTCGTTTGCCTTCATACGTTTTTTGCGACCATTCTTCTAAAATAGAAAACAGCCTTTCGATATTGCTGCCATTGGGAGAAATAATTTCCGCGATGGCTTTTTGAACGCAATATCCATATACCTCTTCTCTCGATATGTCGACAAGTACCTTCTTTTGACTGATCCGTCTAAATTGAATTGTGATTGCGACCAAAAGAAGCCAAGAATCTTCCTTCCCAGCGAAACAAGGGATTCATCAATTTCCTGCTTCAGTTCTACCTCGTAAAACAAATAGTCGCCATCTCCAAATCGAAGCGCTCCTTTTTTTGTATCGTCAACAAGGGCGCTGCTCGGCTCTTGAATGTTCTTGATATTGGCTGCGGCTTTCGCTATTCCCATCAACGGCAGCATTGTATTTCCTAAAAAATCTTTAAATTGCGACAAATAAATTTGGTCAATTTTCCCCATCTTTTCTCCTCCATAAAAAATCAATCGCGAATCAACTCACAAAACTCTGACAGATAACTAACTTCAAGTTTTGTAAAATACTTTCAAAATATCCCGCAGTCACCAATTCATTAATCTTTATCGTCTTTTTTATTATAAACGATTATGTTCCAGTTTTGTAGACAATAGACGAAAGAATCGATGAGCGTGATTTTTAAAGTAATCCCCGTTTCTTGCGCCGAACCCGAATTCGCCGCGGGAAACGCCCGAAGTCATAAAATGTCCTCGCTTCCCCGACAGGAAGAAGAAAGGACATTTTTATGTTAGCACGCCGGAAGCATCTGAGCCTAGACGACAGGAAGACGATAAGCAACACAGGAACCCCGTTGATGAACTGACATACTAAACGCAGTTCCATCCAGCGAGACCGCTTTTAGCCCGACAAACCCCTTGGAATTATGATTTTTTCCGTCCTACCAAGACAGAAATCCACAAGAACAAGGAGGCATTTCAATTATGGGACAAAACAGAGGGAAGCAGTTTGTTCTTTCATGAGGGGAAACACTTCCAAGGATGTTTGCCCCCTGGCGAGCGGATTACCTTCTTTTCTTATCCCCAACCCTTATCCGCGAGCCAGGGGGTATCTTTCTTTGGGAAGGGAGGACGGAGTCCCGTCTTTATGCGGAACGGAACCAGCGAACCTCTTATCCCCCTGCATCTCTTTTCTCGCCAATCTATTGATGGATATTGGAGGATCGAGTCCTTCAGTCAGAGTGTCCCCCTCCATCACGCCATGGGCGTGAAGTTCAAAAGGCGGGGTGGATTGGCCTATCCCGCTTTAGGGCATGAGGCCACCGCCCTTCTTTATTTGCCCTCTACTTCCAGAACGTGGAATCCGCTCGTGCCACCCCAGCCTATATCGAGGCGGTCCCCCTGGCAAAGAGGCCTCTTCTCTTTTTCAAGGATGGAAGGCACAAGTCAGTGCTGTTTTCCTTTCGGCGAGCAGGGCCCCTCTACCCCCGGTTAATTCCTTCGCACCCCCAGCCCGCGAGCCACGGGGTGTTTTCTCCTTTGAACAATCCGACGAAAACGGCCCAATTGCGAATTTCTTCTCGTCGATGAAGAAGGAGATGTTCTACGGACATAAGCGGGAGCTCAAGACCTGCCAAGACCTCAGGAAGGCGATTGATTCCTGAATCCTGTGATATAGCCTCGACCGGATAAAGAAAAAGCTGAACTGGATGAGCCCGATTGAATACCGAGATCCGTGTTTCCAGCCCAGCGCGTTATGATATTAAAAACTGCTCAGCATTTAGGTCCAAAACACAAGGGGAGCGCCTTGCTGTTCGTTGTGCAATAAGCCTTGAAAAAGTCTGCTCTTCGCCTGATCAATTCCAATCTGAAGATTCCTTTCACGCCTTCACCCACATCCGAAATGTAATCATATAATTAAAGAAAATCAAAATAGTCGAATATTTGAAAAAAACTATTAGAAAACCATGAAAAGCATCAGAAAAAGAGCAATTAAAATTTTGAAAAAATCCTACCCAAATAGTTCTAAATTATTTTTTGCATCTTTAGACAATAAATTCGATTGTGCCAAAGAGATTTCCGCAATCCTTGACGAAAAGAAAATACGCATCCATTTCTCGGTAAGTTACGCAGAATCGACGGAAGAGTATCGCTATCCTCACGTCCTTTCAGTGCTCCTAATCGGTCTGCTCATTTCAAAATTTGCAAATCTTCATAAAAAGTTGAGGCCAAATGCAACAATAAAAATTCGGGGGATTCATTCTCGCTAGAATGGACACTTGTTGGTTTGTGCCATGATTTTGGCTATTTTTCGGGAATGGGGCTAATTCAAATGGACAGAATAGAAGATTACCAAACAGCCCACCACCTCCTTGAAGAAGCGAAGGCAATATTAAGATATTCCCCCTCCTTATATGAAAATTATTATGCTGAATGTTATCAAAAATTTGTTGAAAAGAGCCACCTTTATAATGGGGACAATTTTATTTTCATGCCCGAGATGGAGGTGGGAGAACACGGGATTTTGGGGGCTTGCGTTCTATATACGAAGCTAATGAATTCAATACCAACCCCGGCGCCGAAAGTGCCCAAAACTGGTTATCTTTATGAGATAACGAAAGCCTTAATTGAACCCGAACCTCCATCCCTTGCGGCAATAATGAAAAAGGACGACTGGACATCGCTATCAAAATCTGTTTGCGAATGCGTGCTCGACCACAACATTTGGAAAGATCTAACAAATGTTGAAAATTCAACTTGGAAATCAGAAATCGACAAAGACCATTACAAAAAGATTGGCCTTGAAAACCCGCTTTTGTTGCTTCTTGTAATCGCGGATACTCTTGAATACGTCAAACGGTTTTGCAGTTCAAACCCCGAGGGAAGAATCATTCCGAATCCAAAAGACTTAATGGGCGAAATTGAGCTTTCCGTTAGCAAGAAACGAATTCAAATAAACTATCAAAAATTAGGGGGCGAATCAAAAGAACAGCTTGAAAAATGGCTAAACGGAATACAGCAACTAGACGAATGGACTACAGTCAAAAGTTCAATCAACAGGAAAAGGAAAACGATCACTCTTTTAAGGAAAAAGCTTTAACTGAAAGGCTAATCTATTAGGAGAAAAGTTCATGATAGATATAGGTTTTTTGATAGAGAATAAAAAAACCTTTCATGTCTTCTTTTTGGGACTGGTGTTCCAAAAAGAACGTCTTAAAAAGACTAAGATAGCGACTCATTAAGGCCCAAAAATCTTCAGCACAATAAAAAAGGGTCTTACCCTGCATCTTTAGAATGGCCTCTTTAAGTAAAGGATCTTGCTTGTCTTCGACGATTTCTCCAATGTTGTAATGCGAGACATTAAAGCAATTTGATACTGCCGTTTTCTCTTCAACTGCGGTTAATTCGAGTTTCCTCAAATCATCATCGGAAAATGGACAAACAAAGAGACCAGATTTTAAAAAACGACGAGGCTTCGAACACAAAAGAGCGGAAGCAATTCTGCCTTCGCAACCGTCAGGATAAGACGTATTCTCCTTAGCGGAAAGACACGAAAAATATCTTTCTTGAAACTCAAAATCAATCTCACGAACATCCTGAGGAATCTCGGAAAGTTTTTTTGGAACTGATTCTTCGGTAAACCAAAATCTTTTCCTGATGCCATGAAAATAAACGGTGCTCATAGTGACAAACTAAAATAAGCGGCTTTGACATTTTTGCTTTTAATAGATTTTCCTATTTTATCAAAATCCTTACCCATCATTTTAGACCCACCATAATGCTCAACCAAAGCCAAAGCGAGAGAACAAAGTTCTTCGTTCCCAGAATTTAAGGAATAAGAAACCGCCTTTCCGATTGTTTTTTTGTCATAGGAAACCGATGCAAAAAGATAAGCAGAAAGGAAATTATCCAATTGAATAGGGTCTTTCTTTTGAATAATTTCTTGCACCATTTTAGAGAGCCCGGAAGAAAAGCCGTTAACTATTCTTTCCAGCAGGCGAGATGCCCGGCTATCCTCTTCATCTGTCTGGGTCGCTATCAATTTCGAAAATGAAGAAAAATCATCATGATAAGAAAGCGCTTGTTTTCCAATGATGGTATTGTCGGGAGAAAGCGACGTAACATAGGAAGTACTATCGACCCAAGGATGAGCAACAGAAGTTTTACCTAAAATCCTAGTTGAAAGAGTCGGACCATAGGCCACATTCGCAATGAAAGTAGCCGCTGTTCCTACAGCCAGAGTTAATTTTGCAATACTACTTTTTTTCATCAGCCCGACCCTCGAGTGCGTCAGCAATACCCGTCAGATCCGAAAGGGTAAGATCCAGCAATTCTTTAAAGAAGTCCTTTTGATTTTTCGAAAGAATAAATAAAGGGCTCGTGTTGGCATCTATGTGAACAATCAAGAAAGGGGCAGCTTTAGTTTCGGTGTCACTAACGCGGATGGGAAAAACGGCTTGATTAATCGTCAAAAGATGGTTTATTACACACTTAGGGTCCTTTTTGGAGACCGTGCCTATGCTGTTGTAATGAATCGCAAATTCGCCCGGTACAGTCTCTTTCGCAAACGGAAAAAAGGAAACCAGTTTTTTTGAAATAACATAATCATGGTCATCAAAAAGAAGATCAACATTAACCGCCAAACGTGTTGTGGTTACAGTGCCTTCATCGATAAAAAGCATAATTTCTTTTTGCAAGGAGGAGGCAATATCTTCAAAATCTTTGGGGAAAGATTTTGACAAAGTCAGATAGCTCAAATCAAGCCGGTTTTGGTTAATCACTGCACGAAACGGGATTTTCTCAAAAGTAAACGAAGGGTCGAATGAATTGGCATTCGGGGTTGGTTGAACAAATTGATACGACTGTTTCGCGAAAAAGGCGTTAAGTTTTTCAGAAGAAAAAGAACCAAAACTGGATAGATTTTTCTCACTGTTGAGTTTAGGAAATAACGTAAGTGCAAATGAACCAATCTGAACCATAATTTAAATCTCCTAATGTATTATACCAAATAAAATGCAGGTGACGTGTACCAACTCGGCCAAACAATAAAAGACCAATAATGCTATTTCATTCTAACTTGAGAGTTATTATTCAGTTCCTATTGCAAGCCCAAGCAAGTTATCCTTTCTTTGTTGAAGCCTTGATGGCTTTGATTGAAGGAACAGCGTCGTTTCTCTATCCCAAGGAAACACCTAAGATGTTATTATATTAGCCAATGATTACCGCCCAGGGCATAACGTATCAAATCGAAGAAGGGAAAACCACCGCCTGCGAGGATTTCTCCTTTGGCTCGGGAATCAATTACCTGAACTATCAAAGGAAGGACATCTATGACGTCCTTTCCTTTTCCTTCTCGTCGTTAACCGAAGGCTCTTTTGCCGTCGATGGGGTGTCCATCCAGCCCAGCGGGTTCGTCGGCATTTGAGGAGAAAAGGATAAACCCATTTCAGGAACGATGTTCTTTGGTGAGGTTTAGGGCTTCTCTTATCCTCCTGTAGCGAAATAAAATGTTCGAAAGGAACTAAAAGGATTAACTGGGCTGTCCTTTGGGCTCGGCCAAGCCGGCTGTTCGATTATCTTCATGGAATAAAAGAAAATGCCTGGACCGCCACGACCCAGACATTTTTTCGTTAAACCTTACGCCAGTTTTCTTCGCCAATATTCCACCATTTCGCGGACGGTGTCCTCGTATTGGTATTTCTCAGACCATCCAAGCGCCTTGATCTTGTCGCAGTTGCCCGCGTATAAGCGCTCGTCCGCCGGCCTAAGGAGCTTGGGGTCCTGGACCAAAACAAACTTCCTGCCCATCACCTTCTCGATGCACTCCACCACGTGATCCATTTTGAAGATATGGCTTGAGCAGATGTTATAAGGATCTCCTGGCTCTCCTTTTTCGGAAAGGACGATCAAGCCTTCGCAGACATCCCTGGCATCGATGATCGCCCGCAAGGCGGTCAGATTGCCTACCACAAGGTGGTTGTCGCCTTTCTTCTCAAGTTCCACCGCCCGTTTCGTGAAATCGGAGGTGATATCGCCGATCTTCCGGGTTCCCGTGCAGTTGAACAAGCGGACGCGCTCGGTCTTGATGCCGAAATTCCGGAAATACTGGAAGCAAAGAAGGTCCTCGGCCGCCTTCGAGACGCCATAAGGGTGCAGCGGAAGCATCGGGCAATCTTCTTTGGGAAGATGGTCTGGCGAATAACTAAGCAAAGCCTCGCCGTAGATGGCGCTAGAAGAAACGACCACCACTCTCGGATCATAGCCGGGGTGGTTCTTCTTCGCGTCTTTAATTGCTTCGAAAAGACCGATTGTGCCATTAACATTAACGTCTACCGTGTAATAGGGGTCCTGCCACGAAACGACAGGGAAGGACTGGCCGGCAAGATGAAAGATCCGATCGGGAAGGTATTCGTTGATCCATTGCTTCATCTTCTCGTGGTCGCGAACATCCAACTCAAATAAGCGAATGCCAGTTTGATCGATATCCTTCAAATCAACGGTCGGATGAAAATAGGACCCAACCACCTCATAGCCTTTTTGATGAAGGATCTCGACAAGGTGGCTACCAATCATGCCGCCAGCGCCGGTAACATAGGCTTTCATAAATCACTCCTTGGCATAAACCAACTTAATCATTTTATATCTTTCTTAAACGTGTTAGTTAAAAAGCGGTAGGGTTCAGCATTTGAGGGAACCGATCAGAAAAGGGAAGCCTCGTCCTCGTTCTGCCCGCAGGCGAGGAGAGGTTTCCTGCATCTTTTATCTTGCCAGTCTAAGTCCCATCGCTGGTCGTAAAGATCATCAAGTCCTTCGGCCGCGCCGCACTCCATCATAAAGCGGGCATAGAACCTCTATAGGGGAAAAGCCATGCCCTCCTTTCTTGATCCCGTAAACCGATTTCTCCGATGGCGATGGAACGATATCAGCCAGCCTGGCTGAGGGTGGCTAATTCTTCGGGGAAGTAACGATAATGGTCCCAAAGATAGCACGTGAAGATCTGGGCGGGGGATTGTGACCCCGATCGTTGTGATAGACTTATCACTTCGTTTTAGAGAAAAACCAGAAACTACCTTTTCTCTTCTTCTCCAAGAATTCTTTTGTCTTGCTTCATCCGTTTCTTTGTTTGTAACAGACGTTCCCGAACAACAAACGGTTTTCTTGTTCAGCTTTTTTGGAATCCAGGCAGAAAGAATACTTTAGAATTTCTAAAAAATAGCGCAAAGAAAAGCCGATTTTTAGGGACGAAATAATCAAGATAATATAAAAGATTATACTTTCATTCACGGTGTTGGTGATTTATAGGCCTTTTGGGGTTTGACGTATAAAGGACTAGTCCAATCGGATTCGCGTCCAAGATAGATTTCATATGGCCGGCGCCCATTCGGAGGTCGAGCCCGAGCCGAACGGGAAAAGACACAACGGCCTCTCGAGGAATCATTGGTGCGCGGCCGCGGCTTTGAGGCCAAGCAAGAAAGCCATGGCGATGGCCGAGGGCAAAGAAAAAGCGAACTCGGCGAAGGCCCTGGCGGCGTTCGAGAGCCACATAAAGCCGGAGTCGGCCCTGATCCACGACCTCGATTTTCTCGTATTGGGAGCTGGTCGGAAAACTGAAACTGGCCGGCGAGGGCGAGAAGGCGATCTACAAATTCGATTGCCAGAGCGGCCTGGAACCGATAAACACCTACTGCTCGAACGTGGAGGATCTCGTCCGGCTTCACAGGGGCATGAACAAACATCGCCTTCAAAACTGGATGAACCTCTTCGCGTTCGAAATCGGATGTTCCGGAAATGCCATCCAAAAGGCGGAAAAAACGCTTGATTTGCTGCCGAAATACAAAGAAACAATCAAATACCGCGATTGAATGGGCGTTTCTCGCCAACACACCGTATCGGAGTCATTAATAAAAAAAATCCAGTTACAAAAATGGAAGAAAAAAAGTAACAGACCATATATAATTAGAAATAAAAAACGATAAGATAATAGGGGAACCACCATGCCATTAAAATTCATGTATTTAGTTTCGAATCCTATTTCCGCCCATATAGCCGATGAAAGCGGAGTTGATTATCTTTTTTATGATTTAGAAACTCTTGGAAAAGAAGAACGTCAAAAAGGCATCGATTCAGTCAAATCACACAACACTTTTGAAAACATACCCATTATCAGAAGCTCTGTGTCTCATGGTAATTTTCTCGTTCGAATTAACCACCCGAATGAAAATACCCAACAAGAAGTGGAACGTTGCGTCGAAGGCGGCGCCGATGTGATTATGCTCCCTTATTTTAAAAGCGCGAATGAGGTTTTAAATTTTGTCCATTTTGTGGGAAAGAGAGCAAAAACGTGTCTTCTTTTTGAAACTATGGAATCAGTTGACCATATTGATGAAATTCTTTCCATACCCGGAATCGATATGATACATATCGGCATTAACGATTTGCACCTCGAGATGAAGTTGTCTTTCATGTTTAAAACATATTCAATCGGAATAATCGATTACATTTGTAAGAAAGCGAAGCAACACAACACCCCTTGTGGCATTGGCGGCTTGTCGCATCTAGGAGACGGCATCGTCCCCGCGAATGATGTTCTTTTAGAACTAACTCGATTACACGCTAATACTGTAATTCTTTCGAGAAATTTCTACCATATAGACGAAGAAAGCGATCAAAACCAACAAATAGTTGAATTTTCCAAGAATCTTCAGGAAGTGCGTGAACTTGAAAATCATTTTTCGTCGATGCCCGCCAAATCTATTGCTGAAGAAAACGAAAGAATCCTGATGGAAATGGACGTCAACGCAATTAAGGAGAGAAACCAATGATTTTCCTATTTGGCGCGCTTTGTGTTTGGTTTTTGTTTTCCTTCCGCATTCGAAAAAAAGATGACCTTCCCCCGCTTTCTCTCAACGAGACGCTCATCATTAGGGGAGTGTGCGCTCTAATCATTATTCTCAGCCATTTAAGACAATATTCGTCATTCGATAACCAATTCGATCAATCGCTGATTAGAATATTGGATATCATTGGACAATTCAGTGTTGCTCCGTTTCTTTTCTTCTCCGGCTACGGCGTTTCAGAATCTATCAAAAAAGATAAAACCTATCCTTTGCTAATGCCAGTAAATCGAATACTGAGAATTCTCCTCGATTTCGACTTGATGCTAATACCTTTTTTCATTCTTTCTTTTATAGGAAGAGAACCATATTCAATCCAAACTTATTTTTTAAGCTTGATCGGGCTTTCTTCCATCGGCAACAGTTCCTGGTTTCTTTTTGCAATATTGGTGATGTATTTTTTAACATTTCTTTGCTTTGCCCCATGGCCAAGTAAAAAAGGCCCTTGGGTTCGAACGGGACTTTTATGCTGTTTAGTATTAGCGTACGTTTTAGTTATGAAAAAGCTCGGCTATGATTCTTGGTGGTTCGACACAGCTCTTTGCTACCCGCTCGGATTCCTAATAGCATTATCCAAGGACCTTGTCGCCAAGAGAATCAATAAATCATGGATTAAAAAATCATTATTTGCTCTTACTCTCATGACTTTTTTCGGCATTTATATCCTCCCATCAATCTTGAATAAAACAAATTTATATTTCGACATCGGAGGACAACTTTTAGGGTGCCTCTTTATTGTTTCAACTCTTCTTCTTTTTAAACTCAAATCAAGGAGTCTTACGTTTATTGGAAAGGCATCACTAGAGATTTTTGTATTGCAAAGAATCCCAATGATTATCTTTTCGAGCTATTTGAAAATTTCAAATTACATTCTTTTTGGTTACGTGTGTTTTCTCATTGCCGTTCTCTTGGGGCTTGCTTGGATGTTCCTAACAAAAACCATCAACGGAATAACGATAGACCCATTGCTCAAATGGGCAAAAGCAAGAATGTCTGGACCCATCTCGTCGGACGATCAGAAATGAGTTTGCTTCTCAAAAATTTCCGACCGACTTGTGGCCAGAAACGAAATAACTACTTTTTTGGTTTCGCGTTGTGAAACACGCTGACAGCCACGAAACCCTCAACCACGAATGAAATGTAGTCTCTGAAATGCAACAATGATAGAATTAACACTATGGTTTCCTTTGTCGTTTATTATCCGCAGAATAATGTTTTGCTTCAGCAAACATTAGATTCCATCAAAAACGCATATCCTGACAATGAAATCGTTTTGATCACGGAAAACGACATGAATAAAGCCTCGAATAGACAAAAGGATTACGTTACTGGAACAATTTCAGATGGAAGTTATGCTACACTCCCCATAATGGAAAATATACGTAATAGATGTTCTGGAGATTATCTTTTTTTCTTAAATGCTGGAGACGAAATCGTCCAATCAACACGCGACACAGCAAAGGAAGTTCTCGATAAAGAGAAACCAGATCTTCTTTTTGTAGCGGAGCAGTTATTTAACCGTGAATCGAGCGCATTTGCTGGTGTTTCTTATCTTCGAATCGCCCAAAAAAAGCCAAATCAAAGCGACTTGATTCTTGATTTGCTGGCGAAAGGATCTTTTTTTCAAACATATAAATACGCATTAATCAAAAAAGAATTTTTCTTTTCGCTAAATTTAGCTCCCCTACAATCAGATTTTCAGTTGCTTTTTGCGTTAATCGCCCAAAGCAAAAATACCCAAATTGATAACAATATGGTTATACGCCGAGGGGTGCCGCCGTTCGACAAGCCAACAGAGCCCGAAGATTATTTTTTTCTATTCAAAGCGCTTAAAGCCAAAGGCGATTTACCAAAAGATGTGTCGTTGAGCCTTTCCGATAGTTTTAATCGTGATGCGGTTCGCTTGATGAGATCCTCTATGAAGGCTGGGCTTGTTGCCTTTAAAAATGAAAAAACAAGAATAAAAGAAATCTCTCACTCATTTAAAAAAGAGGGGCTAAAAATGCCCGCGTTGCTTTCATGGCCACTTGCCGACACGTTCTTCACCACCCTAAATAATAAATTTCTTTCCATACAAGACGATATTTTTTTAAAAAAACAGGCACATTTTAATGCAAAGCGATATTGGAAATGGAAATTAAGACTACATTCAAAACACCCTTTGATTCGATGGATTTCTTTTTCCATTACCGACAGAATCGAAAAAAAGAGCAATGGTTACATCGGTTTTAACGCTTCGCTAAATGGAACAATTTTACTTCAACATGGTTTATCCGGAGTTTTTATTTCAACTTTTGCTGCTATCGGCCGAAATTGTACAATTTATGAGGGGGCTTGTTTGATTTCGGTTGGCACGCCAGGTTCTAAACTATTTGGTGCTCCGATAATCGGAAACAACGTCTTAATCGGCGCGAATTCAACGATTGTAGGACGTGTTACCATTGGCGATAATGCAAAAATTGGTGCAGGCGCAACTATCACAAAAAACGTTCCTTCCGGCGCAACCGCAATAGGTTTTAACCAAATTTTCCCGAAGAAAGAGGAAACAATATGAATATTTTAATTACCGGGGGAACCCACTTTTCGACTGCCGAACGAGCGCTATTTGAGCAATTCGGATCTGTCTGTTACGAACCAAACGAAAATTCTGCTTTCAGCTCGCCTTCATTGAAATGTGAAATCGCTATCGGAAACAACGTTTTTCACTCTAATCCCCTGTCTTCATTTTCGAATCTTCATTTCTTGTTTTTAACCAGCGTCGGTCTTGAAAGAATCGACATTGCAAACTGCTCGTCCCGAAAAATAACAATAACAAACGCTGCGGGAATTTATTCCCAATCTATTGCGGAATACGTTTTGTTTCAAATCCTCTGCGTTTATAAAAATATAAATAAACTTACCGAATTCCGTGCGAATAAAACGTGGGACAAATGGCGGGATAACAAAAATATTTTTGGAAAAAACGTTTGTTTTTTAGGTTTCGGCTCCATCGCCCATCACGTTTGCAATTTGCTTTCCCCATTTCAATGTGCCGTTTCTTACTTCGACAAAATCGACTATAAAGAGAAAAACTATCGTTATTTCCAGAAAGAGAAAATAAAGGAAGAAATAAGAAAGGCTGACATAATCATCTCTTCGCTTCCCGACTTAGGCCCAAACAATATACTTATCGGAAAAGAAGAAATAGATTCAATCCAACAAGCTTCGATATTTATCAATGTCGGTCGTAGCAGGTCAATCGATGATTCCTATCTATGCGAAGCCTCTTTGGAAAGGAATTTCTTTATTTGCTCTGATGTCTTTAAAAATGAGCCTTTGCCAATAGATTCCCCCTACTGGGGCAACGCTAATGCCTTCATTTCTCCTCACATATCTTTCTGCACCCAAGATTCTCATAAAGCTATGCTTGCTTTTGCGCTTAAAAATTGCCAAAACGCCTGTTCTGGAAAACCTTTGAATAATGTAGTCAGCAAATAGAAAGTACTATTTTCGGATTGCGGTCGCCCAGTCAAAAATCATTCCATTAAAAAATACAAAATGACAAAGCCTTCCTATAAAGATTTTTTAGTTGCCATTTTTTTGCGCTGAAAAAAAGACCAAACATCCTTTCGAAAAGCAATCCCAATGAAAAGCAAGTAAAGAAGAGCGAAGGAGGCGCCAACAATAATGAAGTTTAGCCATTTATTTAAACCAGATAAATTAATCCCATACGAAAAAATAAGGTAGCAAACACAAACTGCTGTCGCGGTGAATGCTAAAAATATTCCAAATGTTTTAAAATATTTTCCTATCGGAAGTTTCAATGATTTTTTATAAAAAATATTCAAGCCGATAATTGGGGCCAATAGCACAGCAAGAGCAAAACTAAATGCGGCACCATAAATCTTGTTTTCATAGGGCAAATAAATGACACAAAGTGTCGTACTCAATACGTCCACGAAGGCCGCCCCTAAATAAAAGAAACTACGAAATTTATGTTTGTTGTAAGCCCGTTGAATTTCAACAGTAAGCGTTTGAGTTAATGGAACGAGACAAATTGTCATAACGATTAGACCGATATAAAAAACAGAAACGCGATCAGACCCAAGCCATGCCGTAACAAACTGTTTCCCACTAGCCCAAAAACCCCCAACAACCATAAACAAAAGAGCCATTTGAAACTTTGAAACCTTTAGGAAAAGTCCCTTGACTTCGTCGTCTTTGCCATCAACGACAAGTCGATTAACTTTCGGAAAAAAAGATCCGCTAATAGAGGTCGACATTGTCGCTTCATAAGTATAGAAGTCGAGGCCCAAAGCGTAGAGAGTCACTTGTTTGGCATCCGCCCAAAACCCAAGAGCGGTTTTGGCATAATTGCTTAGAATTTGATCGATGATAATGTTTAGAAAAACAAAAAAAGAAAAAGACAATACGTCTCTTAACTGTTTCTTGATATCTTCGCCAAATTGAAATTTGATTTTCATTTTTAGCGATTTGAAACAATACAATAAATTTGCAATTCCAACCAGCAACTGTACGGCGATGTTGACACAAGCGACCCAAACAATGTTTCCGCCATAATAAATTACGAGTACGGATATTCCCGTAGTTAAAAGTTTGGTAAGCAGATCGATACTCCGAAGCCAAATAAATTTAGAAAGAAAATTCTCGAACAAACTGAAGATGTTGAGCAAAAAGGAAAGAGAAGTAGACAAAACAGAAATAACCATCAAATAGTTTATGAACTTTTTTTCAAGATCAGAATATTGGTTTAACGGGAAACAACCAGTCCAAAAAAGAATTGTAATAATTGATCCAATCAAAAGAGCGACGGCCGAAATCACGGATAGAATCACAAAATAAAAACCATTAATACGATTAACACCATTCGCGCCATCTTTTTTTGAAGCTAACGTAGCAAAACGAACGTAAGTCGATGAAAGGCCAAAGGTAAGAAGAGAAAGCCAAGAAGTGATCGATAGAACAAATGAATTTAATCCATATTGATTATCGCCAAGTTTATTCAAAAGATATCGACTATAAAAAATAGAAATGACAACCGAAACGGCCATTGTCACGTAAGAAATAATAATGCCAACCCTGATATTGATTCTTTCTTTATTAATAGTTGATGGCTCCATGCAGCAGACCCCAAATCAATCATCCATCTCCGGAGAATATGAAGTAACCACCTCTTTTATCGCCTCTTTAACACTGTTGGACGAGACGTCTAGCCCAAAAACACTAGAAATGAAGGATACCTCTTTCTCAATCGGCTGAACTTCGCTCTTTTCTTCGATATAAATTCGATTGCTACTCGTCTTGATCTGTTTCTTAGGGTCAATCAGCGTTTCTTCATACAGCTTTTCTCCTGGTCTAAGCCCTGTGTAAACGATTTTAATTTCTTCTCCGGGGATAAAGCCCGCTTGCCGAATCATTTTTTCAGCTAAAGTCTGTATTTTTATTGGTTTGCCCATATCTAATATAAAAATTTCACCGCCTTCAGCAAAAAGGGAAGATTGAAGGACTAAACCAACGGCTTCTGGAATCGTCATAAAAAAACGAATTATCCTTGGGTCAGTAATCGTCACTGGTCCCCCATCTTCGATTTGTTTTGTGAAAAGAGGAATTACAGAGCCGTTAGAACCAAGCACATTTCCAAAACGAACTGCACAGTATTTAGTGTTTTTAGAAATTGAAGAAAAATATTGAATAATCATCTCGGCAAATCTTTTTGTTGCGCCCATGGCATTTGTAGGCCTAACGGCTTTGTCGGTCGAAATAAGCAACATTTTTTTAACGTGATATTTATCAGCCATTTTTGCGACATAATAAGTTCCGATAACGTTGCTTCGCACCGCTTCTGCCGGAGACTCTTCCATTAATGGTACATGTTTGTATGCAGCGGCATGATAAATGTAATCAGGACGATAATTTTTTATTACCTGTTCAACCCTCGTCTCGTTATAAGTAGAACCAATTAAAGTAACCAGTTTAACCTTCGTTTCGCCCTCTTTTTTCATGTCACGTAATAGTTCTTGTTGAATTGAATAGACGCCATTTTCGTAGATATCAAACAAGACAAGAGTCTGCGGCTTCGTTTGATAAATCTGTCTAGCCAGCTCCGAGCCAATTGACCCCCCAGCCCCAGTAATCAAGACAGTTTTTCCTGCAAGCATCCCAAAAATACCTGAATTATCTAAAACGATTGGTTCTCGACCTAAAATATCATTAATGTCTACAGATAAAATTGATCTTCTGTTAACTCCGTTCAGCTCGGAAAGAATCGGAAAACGACAAACTTGAACGTTGCAGTCCTTGACAAGCTGAATAATCGATTGAAGCTGACTTTTTGAGATTTGTTGAATTGCAATTATCACTTCATCGGCGCGACATGCTTCGACTTGTTTTTTTAGCGCACTGATGGGGCCCAGTACCTTAACGCCAGCAACATACTTCCCAATTTTGCGAGGGTCATCATCTAAAAATCCAACTACAAATATCCGACTATTAATATTTGTTTTAGAATCTTCCAAAGCAATTTGCCCCGCTGATCCAGCGCCAACAATGAGCGTCCTTTTCCGAGTGACTTGGATTTTTTTGTTCTTGCTTTCCAAAAGCGTAAACACTTTTGGCAAAAGCCGATAGGAAGCTAAAGAAAACGAAAACGAAAGGGTTGACAAAACCGCCGCAACTGGCGAAAAGTGAAGAGAAAAAGAAGTTGGTAGTAAATATGTAATGCCAAAGGCAAAAGCCGAAACGACGAAAGAGGAAACGAACAATTCACACCACTCGCGAATCCCCAGCCCCCAAAAAGAGAAAAAATAAAATCTAAAGATTAGAAAAACCAAAATGAGCAAAAAAGAAAGGATACTAGAAAAACTAAGAAGAAAACTAATCCAAGCAGAAAGGTTATCTGAGGAAAGAAACCCAGCAGCAAAACAAGCTAAAAAACACAAACAAATATCGAGAAAAACGCTGATGACTACTGGAACGACCTTCGCCATAGTCTGATTTTTATGAAGATTCATGAAATGCCTCATGTTTTGTTTATTGTAATACTTTTTCATAAGAAACCGAAGAAAAGCAAAAAATCCGATGCTTCCAAGTGAAAGGAGACAAAAGAACAACTCTTCTTTTCTCGATAAATACCCGCTTTTCTTTTTTTGTTACAAGTGTTGTTCAGAAATCCCAAAATTACAAAACAATGAATGACAGCAAAAACCGATTGCAACAGTCGGCCTCCAATAAAAGAGTTTTTCTTTGAAATTCCTTGAACATGGGTTATCTTAATCGAGCGGGGATAAATCATGATACTTGCTTGCTCGGTAGTTTTATTCCATCCTAACCAGGAAGTGATTGAAAACGTCAAGAGTCTCTCGCCTTTGTTTGATGCGGTGTTTGCAATTGATAACTCCGATGATGGAAAAGGGGCATCGAAAGATGCTTTTGCTCAATATCCAAACATAGATTTCATCTCTTTTGGGGACAATACTGGGATTGCTCACGCCTTAAATGTTGCTCTTGAAAAAAGCCACAAAATCGATGCTTCTTTTTTGTGTACCCTTGACCAAGACAGTATATATCCGGTAAAAGATCACGAAAAGATCAAGAGAGTACTAATAAACACGGACCAGAACAATGATGCGATAATTGGCTTATCAACTAATCCGGCAAACCAAGTTGCAGGCATTCAAACTGTGAAATCCATCATCACATCAGGGAATTTTATCAACGTACCGCTAGTCTACAAAAAGGGGATCCTTTTTGATGATGATCTTTTTATTGATTATGTCGATTTCGATTTTGATCACAAGATTGCTCTTGCCGGCTTACAGATCAAACAAATCATGGATATTTGCTTGCAACATAAAATTGGTTGCCCAATCAATAAAACAATTCTGGGCAAACATCTTACTTCAATGAACCACACTCCAGAAAGAGATTACTACCGCTATCGAAATTTATATTTCTTATACAAGACTGACCGCCTTTTTTTTCGGCCTTTCATGAGGGAAGAACGGCTAGAGTTTTTTCGAATGCTTCTTTTGGAAAAAAACAAAATGAAAAAAACTAAAATGACCCTGAGGGGCATTTGCGATGGGAAGAGAGGCCGCTTAGGGAAACTGAAAAAATAACCCCAGCCTTCCTGAACCGACCATTGGCCGGGCGCCATTCTGCCTTAACTTGTGTTCGCGATTACTCTTATTTATAATCTTTTTTATGAAAATTACATCCTTTTTCAAAAGAATACGGACGTATTTATATATTCGCGTTCACCAAGTGAACCGTCATGAATATTCTTTGGTTATTATTGGCCATGAATCCAGCAAAACCGGCGCATCTCTTTTGCTTTTAAGTTTTATCAAGGAACTTTTTTCCCGCGGCGAAAAGCCAATCGTGATTCTCCGAAATGGAGGAGCTTTATTGCCAGACTATCTTGCAACATCTTGGGTTTTCTACCCAATCACTTCGAAATCGCTATTTCGTTTTCTGAAGAAAGCAAAGAAACATGGCTGTTATTCCGCCCTATTAAACACAACAGTTAATGGAGATTTGTGCCCCTTTTTAAAAGATGAGGGTTTTAATTGCGTCACTCTTGTCCACGAATTGCCTGGCGTGATTACTCAACTTGGACTAATGGATCGTGCAAAATCTCTTGCCTCTTGTTCTTCTTCCGTTGTTTTCCCATCTTCCTTTGTTAGGGATCGTTTCTGCGATATCGTTGGGCACATAACATCGGCCATATCAATTATCCCCCAAGGAATATATTCAAAGCCTTCAACGACAAAAGATAAAAATGTCGTTCGCAAAGCTCTCTTCCCAAATCTCGGCAATTCGCAAAAGATTATCTTGAATGTTGGAACCTGTGAAAAACGAAAGGGATTTGATTTTTTTGTTCAAATGGCTTGCGAATCTTGGAAAAAACAACTGCCATACGTTTTCGTTTGGATTGGACAAATTGACCAATTTTACCTGAACGAAATCATTCCTAACCATAAAAACCCGCTACCCAGTAACTTGATCTTCCCTGGCTACATTCCCAAACAAGACGTTTTATTTGATTATTTTTTATGCGCCGATTTTTTCGCTTTAACTTCAAGAGAAGAGCCTTTCGGAACGGTTGTGCTTAATTCCCTCAGTGTCGGTGTCCCCGTAATAGCCTTCAAAGGATGTGGGGGTTTTGTTGATGTAATCAAGAATCGGGAAACCGGCTTTCTGGTAGAAAAAGGCGATATCCAAACGATGCTTTCGACAATATCGTCGGCTCTTGCTGATGAGAAAACGTATTTTATTATGAAACAAAACTGTCTAATGGCATCCAAACAATACGATTTTCCAAAATATGTTTGTTCGGTTATGTCTCTTTTTCAAAAAAAGGTCTGATAGAATGGCTCAATTACAAAAACCGCAAATTAGCGTAATAATCACTTGCTTCAATAGCGAAAAAACTATTGAAAACGCCATTCAAAGCGTTTTAAACCAAAAAGAAGTCGATCTTGAAATAATTATCGTTGACGATGGTTCAAGCGATAATTCTTTTCCTATTATTTCAAAGTTAGCAAAAGCCGATAAACGATTGATATCCCTGAAAAAGCCCCATGGTTTCCCTTCGGCAGGATCCGCAAGAAACGTCGGCGTGAAAAAAAGTTCGGCTGACTTCTTGTTTTTTATGGACTCGGACGATGAACTTCCAGAAAATGCCTTGAAAATACTCCTTGAAAAGCAGCACGATTTTGACAGCGATTTTGTCGTGGGGACCTTTGCGGGATGTTCAGAAAACGGTTTAATCTTCAAACGACTTTTCCCACATTTCACGACCGTTAAGCCAACGTTTGACGATTATATGATGTCAATGGTTCTGCCAAACACTCCCCTAACTATGATCACAAACAAGTTGATTTCTAGGAAATTATTCTTGGGACTATCTTTCCGCGAGAATGCCATCTATAGTGATTTAGATATAATTTACAAACTAGTTTATCGTGCACGTACTATTTCATATTCAAATGATACTACATATTTGTATTTCATTAATCCAAACGGAATGGCAAACAAACCTTTTTCCAAATCACACTACTCAATTTTGCCTATATTTATGGAGCTATATCGCTTTGTTGCTCAACATTCTGCTAATCCCGAAACTACCGATGCTGTCTTCAAATATTTTAAACAATTTATTCTATTGTCTCTTGTCCGCTTTTTTTCGTCAAATAAGCGCCTCTTTTTCGCTTTCTGCCACCGCATTCAAAGAGCCTATTTCGAATGCTTGTTTAAAAAAGAGAAAATGCCACTTTGGTTTGCCTATCCCATGACTCATTTCTTCTTTTTTAAAGTCCAAAACAAAATAAAAGAAAAGCAAGACAAAACTCTCCTAAAATATAATCCCCGAATTTTCAAGTGTCCTAAAACCAATTATCAAAAGATTAGAACAAAGGTTTCGAAAGGATCGGTCTTTTTCCGCTTATATTCTTTAAAAAAAATCAAAAGAATGGAAATCTTTGAAAACGCCAGCATCAGTTCATCGGCCATAATTGATTCAACAGTGTCTTTCCCAGATGGGATAAAAAACATAAAGATATGCGATGAAGCTGTAATTCGCAAAAACTCCAGAATATTCTCTGGCGTAAAAATCGAAGCGGATGGCAAGACACTTGGTGCACCATGCATCGGCAACAACGTCTCCATAGGCGCTGATTCTGTCCTTAGTGGGGGAGTCACAATAAGAGAAAATTCAAACATCCTACCAAATTCGAGCATTAATGATGACTTTCCAGACCTGCAAATATCTTAATCCACACTCCTAACCACCCTTTTGTAATTCCGATTCTTTATTCCAATGTAAATTGCGACTTTTTCCCCAATTAGTTTCCTTTAGCTAATTCAAGACTAGCTTTTACGATTTTGCTCTCTTTAACGTTCAAAAAACTTCGGAAGAAAGCCCAGAAGCAATTAAAATAAATAACAACAAAGATAATCTATCGCAAAAGCCCCCGATCCAAGCTAGAATAAAGTATCTGCAAAAATGTTTGTTGGCAGATTTAGACCTATGATTCATTCCCTTGTTTTTTTAAATGCACTTTTGCCTCTATTAACGTGTTTTGTCGTTGAACCCCCGCTGCGCCAAGAAACGACAGTTCCTCAAGGAGGCAGTTTTTTAACAAAAAGAATCTGGATTACAGTTTCCGATTCTTCTTTCTTGAATAGCCAGGCAAATCTCCTCCTTATTTCTACGAAAGTATCATTGACTTCCAGCGAAATAAAAACAGAACAAATGGTCTCAACTCATACTGGCCTTGGAGGTTCTTTCTATTATTTTGATATGCCTTTATCGTATGAATGTTTCCGTATTTCATCGTCTTCTTCTTTAAACGCCAACGCTTGGAAAACAACAGATTGGATATGTAACATTCAGCCGTCATTATTATACGAGATTACTTCTGATGTTCCGGCAAAGATACGAAAAAGGAACGACGATTTAGAATGGAAGCGTTGGGCTGATGCCCCCTTGCTCGGCTTGATTTTATCTTCCTATATCTCTTTTGACTCTGCCTATGAAAACGGTTATTCCGCATACCTCGAGCTCCAATCAACCTGGCTTTCTTATTATGCTGGAAATATTGAAGGCACCACTTTAGATAACACATTTCTATTTGACTATTCCGAAAAGCAATGTCAAGAAAGATCCCCCGATCCAATAAAAGAACGAAAAATCAGCGTTAGGGAGAAGGTTTCTGAGCTAAAAAACCAATATACCAATAGCCCACATTCTGTTTCTCTTGCCACAAAAAGAGACAAAAAAATTGAAATAATCGCTTTAATTTCAATAGTAATTCTTTCTTTTGGTATCTTTTATCTTTTCTTTTTGCACAAAAACAATGAATCCCATAAGCAGCAAAATTAAAAACCAAATAACGAACCAGAAAGCCTGGTTTGCAATCATGGCTTTCGTTTTTTCTTTTCTCATGGGGCAAGAAATTTTTTACGTTTTTCGAACAAGTAGCGTATATGTAAATATCCAAATTATCTGGTCCGCTCTTTGCATATTAATTTGTCTCGTTTTGGATTTTCGCAAAGTAATTTCCTGTTTCTGTAAAATTGGTTTTTTACTTTATTTTTTCCTTTTTATAATCTTGGTTTCCTTTATTAATTCGTGGCATTATGCAGCTTCAAACGCCGAATTTCTGATTTCGCTCAAAGGAGCCGCTTTTTTTGGGCTAAACGCATGTCTGACCATTTTTACCGTAATGCTCTTCGGGGATCAAAAAGAAGTTATGGTAAAGGGAATGTTCTTCGGATTAATCGTAAATTTCATTGAAATCCTTCTTGTTCGTGTTAGCTACTCCTTGTTCAATTATGTTCTTACTTTTTCCGATCTTTTCCCTCAAATTTCCTTTTATATTCCTCGCGGTGGCCAAATTCAGGCTCAAGGTTTTTTTAAAGAGCCATCCCATTTAACTGATTTTGTAATTATTTCTAATTTCTTGATTTTCTCTTTGGACAAAAGCAAAGCGCGTCGCACGGCCACTTTTCTAATGACTTTAATTATTCTTTTACTTGCAGGATCTGGAAACGTTATCATTTTTGCTCTTGGCCTTGTTGCCCTTCTTTTATTCAATATAAAGAAAGTCATTACATCAATTAAAGAAATTTCCAAAAACAAAAAGACATTGATTGTTTTTTCGCTTGTTTGTGTTTTCCTAGTTCTTGTTGCTATTGTCCTTTTCGCGGTTCCGACAACTCGTAGGTTAATTAACCTCGCCCTGACTAGCCTAAACCCGGCAGACTCCGGAAATTCCGAACGCCTATCGCACATGATTGCTGGTTTAAATATCGCAATCAAATATCCTCTAGGCGTGGGTTTTGGCCTTTCAAGTACCATGATGGGCAGATTCTACCCCGACTTCGCGATTAAATATACTTACAACGTTTTCTTGTCGATGATGATAGACTTGGGTTGGTTCGGCGGTTTTATCTATTTACTCTTATTTTTGGTTCCGGCTTGGCGGTGTTTATCTCCAAAGAGCAAAACTATTAATGTTTTCCTGGGCGTTTGCTTGCTTGCTTCTGCCACTCTTCAATTCATTAACGGAGATTCCTTCCCGATTGAATTTTTCCCGCTTGGACTTGTTTATTACGATTTCAGCCAAAATTTTCAGTCTAGCAAAAGTTCTACTGATTTTGCTGTCAGGAAAATTTAAAAAATTAATAGAACTTTTCTACTAAAAATCGGCTAATTTCATGGCCTATTTTTGTCGAGTGAATCGAATGGCAGTATTTGATAAAGTAAAAAATGATTGCAACAACAAGAAACAATCCTCCAAAGACATTAAAACAGCTTAAGAAAACTGAATAGTCCACTGGGAAAAGTATAAAAACGATCGCCATAATTAAGAAATACAAAACTTCTGGATAAATTGCCACAAGCGAGCCAGTTTTATTTCGCCAAGATCTAACCACCGATCGAGCAAGCGAGATATAAAAAGAAAGAAAAAATAGAAAAAGAACCAAAGAAATACCATTGATTCCATAATATATCTGAGCCTCTTTGCAAAATAAGGAAGGTATTTCTTGTGAATAAGGAATTTCAGAATAAACTGCGCCCGAATAGGAATAAAGATCGACTTTCCAAGAACTAGAAAGGCCATCGCCGCAAACGGTTTCGCCAATCCATCGTGAGACATCCCTATCGCTAGCTTGAAGACACAACAAACGCGTTTTGAAAGAAAAGGCAGAAGCTGAAGCAATCGTAATATAAAAATTTCCTAAATAATCACAAAGTTTTTGGAGTTTTTGGTTGGGGCTTATTTTACTCCTGGTCGTCCCCCCATTTTTAAACCCGTCGCAATTAATTATTTGAAGAATAACCCCAGAACGAACTTCGGAAACGCCTGAAGAGATAAGCGAAATCTTTTTTTGGATTAAATCAGAGTACGAAGAGATTCCGTCAGCAGAGTCTGATTCGATAATTTCGTCTGCCACACGATCCGGAATAGCTATCGGAGATTCATCGGAGCCAAGTTTTGTGAAATCCGGAGAAGAAGGATATCCGGTTGAAGGAAAAGTGGTTAAGAATGAATCGTCACTTTTTTGAGAAACCGAGTAAGCAGAAAACGAAATAGAAAGATTTGAAACTCCGGAAAGAACAAAAAGCGATCCGCCTAAATAAGCGCCGCTGGAATCAACGGGAAGCACCATAGAAATAGAATTAGAATCGCTTTTATAGAGCGAATTCGCCTTCTCTAAATTTAAAGAAAAACCATCAGATGCAACGCTGGTATTAGGTTCGCAAAGGCAAAGAATCGGCTGCGATCCAGAACGCCTATAGGCTGTTGAGGTCGTTCTTTCTACAACGCTTCTTTGAACAAAAACGCTACTTGAAAAGCTTAGGGAGAAGAGTATGGAAACGAGAATGGTGCTCAAAGCCAAAGACCAACTAAGGACAGCGCTTTTTGATACGTCTGCCCTTTTCTGCTTTGGTTTATTACAAAAGAAAGCGATGAATTTTGAAAAATGCTTCATGAATAAATTACCTTTTCTAAAACAGACATAAATGCATCCGGAGAGTAATATTCATTAAAAATTTCTTGTAATTCTTTGGAAAAAGAAGGAACCGGATTACTCTCGTCTAAATACCACGCCGTCGCCTCAATGAAATCAGCTTTGTTCTTAACGACAATAAGGTGCTTGTTATTTTCGAAAAGCAAACCCTCAACTGCTTTTGTGTTAGCGATCACAAATTTCCCATAGCTCAACGACTCAAGAAGTTTAATTTTAACACCGGCTCCAAACAAGATAGGGCAAACAACCAAGCGAGAATTCCTGATTTCTTGATCGAGATCCTCCACAAAACCCTTAACAAAAACAGAAGGCCCAAAAGAAGCGAATTCTTTCTTCGTTTTGTCGCTCATCTTTCCGCAAATATGAATCTTCATATCAGGAAAATTCTTTTGAACAGGCAAGAAAACATTCTCTAAATACCACTTAATTGAAGCGTAATTATTTGGCAGAGTCATGTCTCCAAAATACAAAAAGTAGCGCCCGCTTGAAACTTGTTTTTGACCATCTGAATGAAAAGAAAAGAAAGGAGGCATATAAAAACATTTTTCTTTGCAAGCAGGAAACCGTTGCTGAAAAATCTTGAGTTCATCGCAAGAAAGAAAGCAAAAAGTGGCCCCGGATAAAGATAATTCATTTTCTACTGTTAGAAATTTTCGCGCTTCTCCTCCGTTTAAAAAAGAAATTGGGCCTTTTTGTGACTTTGAAAGCTGAGCGCGATATTCACTTTCGATGTCATGCATCCTAACGACATTTTTTCGTGTGAGTTTATGAATGTTCCGGAACGACCGGTAAACTTGTTCTCCTTCATATAGCACCGCATCAAAACTATTCCAGTCTATTCTCAAAAGTCTTCGATCATACCGCCTTTCAACACAATAAGGATACCTTCCTACGAACAAAAAAAGATTCGATTTGCAAGTAAAAGACCCGCTATGTTGCGTATTTTCACCGAGTAAAACATGATTCTTCTCTTCGCTTTTGTTGTGAAAAGCAAAGAAAGAAACCTGATAGCCACGATCGCTCAGTAAGTGGCAAGTCCGTTGAACAACCTGTTTTCCTCCGTCTGGAAGACCAAAGGAAGGGTCAACGAAGGAAATAACCGCGATTCTCCTTACCATTTTGAATTATAAACCACTCCTAATTGCCCTTGTTATTGTAGCGCTTGTCCTTCTTTGCCTCAATACGTTTAACCCCAAAACCCAGCAGAAAACCTTCAATAAACAAAGAATACTCAAAAATATCATTGCATGAAACAACTGGATTTTTATATTAACAGAAACAATAGTATGATGTTTACAGGCTTTTGCCTTTTCAGGAGATTTCATGTTTGTTGCATTAATCATGGCAGGCGGTTCTGGCGTAAGGTTTTGGCCTTTATCAACCAGCAAAAAGCCAAAACAATTGCTTACTTTTTTTTCCGATAAAACGCTTTTGAGAGAAACTTACGAACGCGTGCGACCATTATGTGATTTTTCTAGCATTTTCATTTCAACGAATCCAACATTGGCGTCATCAATTCGTAAAGAGTTACCAGAGTTGCCCTTTGATCGCTTAATTATTGAACCCGAAAAGCGCGATACATCTGCTGCAATAGGCTATGCGGCAACGATTATTTCAAAGTATTTTGACAATCCAACTATTGCCGTATTACCCTCAGATCATTGGATTGCCAACAACGAAGAATTTCGAAAAACTCTGATGATGGCTGCTGGGGATTCTGCCGGTAACAAAATCGTCACAATCGGAATCGCTCCCACAAAGCCAGAAACTGGATATGGATATATCGAAACCCCAAGCGCCCAAATAAGCGGGCCACAAGGAATCCTTTCGTTTCACGAGAAACCAGATTATAAAACTGCGGTTAATTATCTCTCTGAAAAACGTTTCCTTTGGAATTCTGGCATTTTTGTTTTTTCTTCTTCAACATTATTCTCCGCCTTCGAAAAATACGCTCCAAGCACCTATAATATTTTAATGCAAATCAAAAATGAATTGCGCCAGGACAAGCGAGCCATATCTCAGCGAAAGATAAAACGCCTTTTCGCAATGATTGAAAAAAAATCAATCGATTATGCCATAATGGAAAAGGCGGAAAATATTGATGTTGTGCCTGGCTTTTTTGGTTGGAATGATGTGGGGTCTTTTTTGGCTTTTGATGAGTTATTATCAAAGGATTTATCAAAAAATGTAGTCAAAAACACAAACTATATCTCCTTTGACTCAGCAAATAACGTTATAGTTTCTGATAAAATGCATCAAAGAGTATCTTTACTAGGAATACACGACAGCGTAATTATCATTACTTCAAAAGAAATTCTTGTCGCCAAAAAAAATTCACTCGCTGATTTAAAAAAAATCAATCATCAATAACGAATTTTCTTTCTCAACATCAAAAAAGGGTTCCTTTTATATGTGACCATCCTTCCGTATCAGAGAAAAACTTCAAGAGGTATGTTTTATTTATCAGTTTATAACAATGAAAGGAACAAAATTAGGCAAATTAATTTAAGACTCCTATTTGCACACGAGGGAACTGAAATATAGCATCAGCCGCGCATTTTAGGCTTCGCCCATTCGCGAAAACGCAGTCTCATGCGCATTTTTATCGCCATCTCGATGAAGATCTGGGCCTTTTGGTACTTGTCGCCGGGGGTGTTGAAGATGAAGGCGAAGAGATTGAGCCAGTCCTGGAGGTTCTCCCTTGAGTAGCGTAGCCGCTCGCTGTTGTCCTTGGGCGGCTAAAGTTGGGCCGTCCAATGACCGAGAGCTTCCAGAAGTACCAGGAGGCGGCCGATAGTCCACGCCTAACCAAGAGAGGCCCCTCCCACACCCCGGCCTGCTCTGGATGTGGGCTCTACCTTCTGCTTCTCCTATTGCTTCCTGCCCTTCCTCGAGTCCCCGGGAGAGCTCCTTGGTCAAGCGGGTATATGAGTGACTGGTCTGCCGCTAGCCACGAAGGACTTCGAGCAGCCCCAGGCCGTTCGGATCGCTCCCGGTTCCGGTACTTTCGGATGAGACCCCGCGTATCGGTTTCCTAGGGCAAGGAAGCAGGTGCTACCGCTCTCCAGCGTGCCGTAGCATTACTTTCTCCGAGGCCAGAGTAGCCGTTTAGCGTATTCTGGCTCCCTCTGGTTTCCGGAATCACTGTTTCTGTTGGGCTACCTCGGCTATTTGCTCCAGGTGGTCCCTCGAGTTCTTCAAAAACGGTCGTGCCACNCCTCCCTGTGCTTGGCATCGTACCATTCCGCCAGTGTCGAGACCATCATCGGCGACGACTTCGAACTACCCGAAAACTTGGCCCCGAGGGCCTTCAGCTGCTTTTCTTTCATAGACCTGCCGATCCCGCCATCGGGGAGGCATCCGCCTGGAATCGGCAGATTCTCAAAAAGGCCGATGCCTCCCTAAAGGCTTTTGAAATGGCCACCTTCGTGGTGGCGGAATCATTATAATCCCGGTCTGGTTGATGGGCCAATCATTCCCTCGTGTGCAAATAGGAATCTTTAATTTATAAATTTTTGGAATGCCTTAGTAATGAACAAAATTGAACTCAAAAAAATCGTAAAAATCGAAACTTCTCAAATTTTCGAAAGAGATTTTCGAATAATGCCTCTCTGGAAAATTAAAATAGTTTGCTATTTGACAAGAAACAATAGATATTATCGGGCGGAATATCTAAAATCATTTCGATATTTTAAATATTATGAAAATTCTAAACGCTTAATACAAGCTTTCTTTTGGTTTCGCCGATACAATCATTTTTCGTTACTTTTAAATTCATGCATAAACTCTAATAGCATTGGAGATGGATTCTTTTTCGTCCACTCCAACATTGTGATTAACAAAAAAGCTGTTATAGGAAAAAATGTTTGTTTACTTGGCGATAATTGCATTAGGGCTGGGACTTTCAACGCTATTGCATACGAACGCCCCGATCCTTGGAAACAATGTTTGGGTAGGTTATGACGCAATTATCGGCGGATTACGGTTGGCAGATAAAATAATCATTGGTGCAAATGCCATGATAACCAAAACCATCAGCGTTCCTGGAGCCATTGTGGTCGGAGACAATAAGATAATCGGCAACATCAATGATGCTGAGCACGCAATCAAGTCCGTTAGGTGGTGGTAATGATCCCCCTTCTGGAGGATATCCATGTCTCAAAAATAAAACTGGACCACGATCAGGATGCGACAAGGCGGAAACGATATGTCTGCCCTGTTTCTAAAAGCAACAACGCTTTACTTTAAAAGGAGAGGCTGTAAGATATTTTTATCAGTTAATTCTCGTAAACGATGAGTGAGTTGATTTAGCAAAATTTAGGGTATTTATTTATGATCATCATAATTACAGACGGCGTTTTTAATAACGGGTTCACTCAGTTCTCTGAAAAACTTTTAATAACAGCGAAAGAAATAGGCGAAGAAGCCGACCTTTATACGCCGATTGGAAGCTACGATAAACGCGACTGCAATAATCACTCGATCCATTTTTTTGATTTATCAGGAAGTTATTGGGCGAGGAAAAGAAAAGCAAAAAAACTAGCTGCCGATTTAAGCAAACTTACTAACGTCGATGCAGTGATATTTTCCGACGATTATCTTTATGATTGTCTTATCGGCATCAAAATCCGCTTGCCAAATATTGCTTTTTTTATACACGATCCAGTTCCGCATAGTCACACTTTTAGTTTAAGCTACAAAGCCAAAATATTCCTTCAAGAGCGAAATAGGAAAAAAATTTTTAAAAAGGCAAAAAGACTTATTTTGCTTTCTCACAATTCTGAAAACCAATTTTTTGAAAGATACCCCGCCTTCCCTAAACAAAAAACTTTTTTCTTCCCGTTGGGGCCTCACGTGCCTGATGCTATCCCCAAAAAGCCTGGCGAAATCGGAGAAGATAACGAAAACTACATTCTATTTTTTGGAAACATACTTAAATACAAGAACCATTCTTGGTTTATCAGTCATTTTTCGAATATTAAAACTAAATTAATAATAGCAGGGAGCGGAACTCTCGATCCAAAAAGTAGAGAAATCATTGCAAAAAACCCTCACATTATTCTGATTAATAGATTTATTCCCAACGAAGAGATGATTTATCTTTTCTCTTCTTCTCATTGCAAAGGCAATCTTTTACCCTACCTTGATGCCACCCAAAGTGGAGTTCTCGTTTTGGGATATTCTTTTGGTGTTCCCTGCATTGTATCTTCAACCCCTGGACTCGCCGAATTCGTGATCGAAGGCAAAACGGGCTTTATTTGTCGAAATGAAAGCGACTATTCGGCCGCTATTAGCAAAGTTGTTGCTGGCGATTATTCTGCCGCTTGTAAAGAGTACGTTGAAAACTACCTGTCTTATAAAAAGAACTTAACAAAACTATTGTCTTCCCTTCGAGAAAAGGAACCAAATGCAAAATATTGATGTTTCAATCATAATTGTGAATTTTAAAACATCTGAATTGGTTTTTGATTGCTTGCGGTCGATTAATAATTTCACAAATGGCATCGCTTTTGAAGTTATCGTCGTTGACAATTCCGAGGATGAAAAAGAATTTTCAAAACTCCTTGCCCTTAGATCTTCATTCAGTTTCTCCATAAAAATTTTAAAACCTCAAAAAAACCTTGGGTTCGGAACCGCAAATAATTTAGGCGCAAAAGAATCAAAAGGAACCTATGTTTTATTTTTAAATAGCGACACAGTTCTTCTCAACAACGCCATAAAACAAATGATTGACACGGAAAGAAGAACCATAAATGTCGGTATTTTAGGCGCAAACTTATTTCAAGGCAATGGAAAACCAAGTTATTCTTACTCCCCCTATAAAATTTCTCAACGTATGCCGATAAAAATGGTATCCATTTTTGCGTGGGCCCATTCCAAAATACGACACCGTAACCCCTTTTTTAACTACAGCAACCATCCACTAGCAGTCAAAGGGTACATTACCGGTGCGTGTATGCTGATTAAGAAAGACTTATTTTTCAAAATCGGTCCTTTTGATGAACGAATTTTCATGTATAGCGAGGACCTTTTGCTTTCCTACCGTTTTCAGAAAGCCGGTTATAAACTCATCAATGATCCCGCCGCCAAAATAATCCATTATGAAGGAGGAAGTTCAACGAAAGAAATTTCGGATACGAAGGCCGGATTTATGGCTGATGGAGCTGCAATCTTTGCTGGCGAGGCTTTCGGGTTAACTAGACGATTCCAATATTTAAAAACTTTGGCAAGGTCCGAATCGATTCTTGCTTTTAGATCAAAAATTAGGCACAAAATTCTTGAATATAAAAATTGCATGAAACTTAGAAAATACTACCTCAAAAAATCTTCGATCCTGAAAGTCGTGAAATGATAAACAAAAGGCTATCCTTAACGAGAACGATAATTCTTGTCAATCCACTTCTTATATGATCCAGATTCAACGTTTTTCACCCATGAGGCGTGTTCAAGATACCATTTGATCGTCTCGGGAATCCCATTTTCGAAGCGCCTTGTCGGATTCCATCCAAGTGTTTCCGCTTTCGTGGGGTCGATCGCGTATCTCAAATCATGCCCTGGCCTATCGGTAACGAACTTTATCAAGGATTCAGGCTTATTCAATGAATTTAGAATTGTCTTAACTACAACCAAATTGCTCCTCTCGTTGTGGCCGCCTACGTTATAGATGTTGCCATCTTCGCCGTGGCGAACAACAAGATCAATTGCATCGCAATGATCCTCAACATACAGCCAATCACGAACGTTGGCGCCTGTTCCGTAAACCGGGAGAGATTCATTATTTTGAGCACGCTGAATCATCAAAGGGATCAGTTTCTCCGGAAACTGATAAGGCCCGTAGTTGTTCGAGCAACGAGAGATGGTCACAGGGAGTCCAAAAGTCCTGTGATAGGCCAATACGAGAAAATCGGCTGATGCCTTAGAAGCGCTGTATGGGCTGGAAGGCTTAATTGGCGAAGTTTCAGTAAAGTATTGGTCGGTCGCCTCAAGGGGCAGATCGCCATAGACTTCGTCGGTGCTGACTTGATGGTATCTCTTTATCCCGTATTTGCGGCAGGCATCCAGCAAAACCTGGGTCCCCACCACGTTCGTGCGCACGAAGATGCCGGGGTTCGTTACCGAACGGTCGACGTGACTTTCAGCGGCGAAATTAATCACGTAATCAAAATGTTCTTTCTCGAAAAGGCCGTAAACCTTGTTGCGGTTAACGATGTTTTCATGAACGAATTTAAAGTTCGGCTCCTTAAGAACCTCAAGGGATTCCATATTGCCTGCATAAGTCAAGGCATCAAGGCAAACCCATTGATCTTCGGGGTATTTCCGAACCATTTTGTTCAAGAAATTGGATCCGATAAAACCTGCGCCGCCTGTAACAAGAAATTTCATAATTAGTTTCCTTTCTTTAGAACAAAACATCGATTCTAAGAAAGTGCCTCTTTTTAGGCGATGTACGTTTTGCCATTTAACACCGAATGAGAGAAGGGCTCAAGATCATCATGAGCCCCACTCTTTAGCCAAAAGAGAGAAGGCGGAACGCGTTGCCAACTTCAATCAGAAAGCATCAAATGTTATAAAAAGACACAGGAGTAGTTCCATCTCCACGAAAGCAAAATTTCAAAGTGAAAGGGCGGAATTAACCTGATGAAGAAAAAAGCTAAATGAGTAGACCGTAGCAAATTCCTTTTCTAAAGCAGACGAAAAATCAGGCAGAACTTGTTGGGAATCGAGACATCGCAAGCACATAAGTGCAAAATTCTCTGAGTCATCTGCAACAAGTAAGTGAGCACCATCTATAAATGTCGTGCCTTCTAATGCTTTTTTGTTTGCAATAACAACCTTGCCAAAACTTAGAGACTCGAGTAACTTAATTTTGACACCGGCCCCATAGAGAATCGGGCAGATAACCGCTCTGCAAGAACGAAACTCATCCTCCAAACTCGGAACAAACCCTTTCACGATCATGTTCTTTGAAAGATTTTGAAATTTTCCCGCAAAATTTTTCGAATTTTTCCCGCAAATCGTGATTGTTGCATCAGGCGCTTTTACAAGAACGGCGGGGAAAACATCAGTCAGAAACCAAGCCAGCGATTTGGCGTTGTTTGCCAAGGAAAGATCCCCAAAATAAAGTAGTCCAGAAGAATCTGACGCCATCCCAACTGGATGAAATTGAAAAGTTGGCGGAACGAAAAGGCATTTGTTCTCGTTAAAACCATATCGTTTCGCAAAAACGCATTTTTCGTCTTTCGAAAGAAAGAAAAGAGGAACTTGGTAGCGTTTCGAAATTCTTTTTTCAATTCTTTTAAACTTTAATCCCTCGAAATAGTTTAAGAATTTCAAAACGCCTCTTTGCGAACGCGCTAATTCTTTTCTATAATCGCTTTCAATATCATGCATTCTAATGACACTCTTCTTGCACCGTGAATGTATTTTTTCAAAAACTTTAAAAACTTGCTCTCCCTCAAAAAGAACTAAGTCATAGGATTCCCAGGCCTCTTCAAAAAGATGTCGAGAACACCTTCTTGCAACGCAATAGGGATATAGGGATAAAAATAAGAATGGATTACTAACCGTGGGGTATTCCGCCAACCTAAGTGGCAAAGGAAACGAAAAATTATTTTTAGCTTCGCTTTTATTGAAAAAAGAAAAAAGCGTTACCGAATCACCTTTTTTACAAAAATTAAGGCAATCTTCTACTACCACTTCGCTCGCTCCGTTTTTTACGCCGCGAAACGGATTGACAAACGAAATAATGGCAACTTTCATAATTCTTCCTCCAAACCATTATCTATTCTTAGAATGAGCATTTAAGACTAAACAATGTTTCATTTATTGGGCGTTTTTCAAGCAAATTGACTTGCTGTTTTAAATCCGAGATACAATCTCGAGAAGCAACCAATATCTTATTTCCATCGCGCACAATGATTGCGTTATCGATGCCGAGAAGGATTACTTGCGTCTTTTTTTCGGAGGCCAAAACATTGTTATTTGATTTGCTTGCAATTACCTTACAATTTACGCAGGTATTCCCGAATTCATCAGGAGGGAAAAGGCGCTCCAATGCCAAAAAACTTCCGACATCATCCCAGCCAAAAGACGAAGGAATGACGTAAATATTATTGGCCTTTTCCATTATGGCATAATCGATTGAAACCTTGGAAAAGGACTTGAAAAGAGCGTAGATCTCTGCTTGCGATTTTTTCTTATTCATCGTTTTGATATGCTTTTTTATTAGAGACAAAATCTTATAGTGATCGGGGCATAAATTACGGAACGCATTAACGATAGTTTGATACGAAAAGACAAAAATTCCACTATTCCAAAAGAATTTTCCACTTTCGAAATAATTGAGGGCAGTTAGTTGATCTGGCTTTTCTTTAAAATGAAGAACCCTTTTTACGGGAGATGGGCAGGAGGCATCAGATTCAATGTATCCGTAGTCGGTTTCCGGACGAGAAGGTTTTATCCCAATGGTAATAATTTTGCCTACAGCAGAAGAAATAGCCAAGGAGATGACGCGGCGAAATTCAACTTCGTCAGAAATATGATGGTCGGAAGGAAGAACCACAATGATGGGATTATCATAAAAAGAGGCAATAACTTCGCATGCAAAACCAATTGCTGCGGCAGTGTCTCTTTGTATGGGATCGCACAATATTCTCGAGTTTTGAATATTGGGCAAAGCCCTTGTAACATAACGCACCTGCGTTTTCGCCGTTGATATGAAAATATGCTCTCTATCTTCAGCTAAGGGAAGAACTCTATTAAATGTGTCAACAATAAGTGGGTTTCCAGTAAATACCGAAAGAAATTGCTTAGGCTTAGCTTTGCTGGAAAGCGGCCAAAACCTCGTCCCAGATCCCCCTGCCATAATGAGAAAAACAATATTTGATTTCCCCATTTGCTAAAAATAATAGCAGTAACAAAAGGAAGAATCACCAAGAAACGACCTCGGTCCTCATCAAAACGCCATTTTCGGTCTTTCTCTTGAATAACCTCGCGTTCCTCAAAGCCACAACGGCTCCTCCCATGTGGCCATTCAAACAAAAACAGTTCTATCAAAAATAGTTGATAGTTTAGAAGCCATTTTGAGTTAACTTAAATTATCGCCTCTTAGAAAATGAAATTTCACTTCACGGGCGCGATGAAATAAAATAATTGCCCATATTAAGGAAACGACATTCACAGAACTTTGTCGCGATTAGCAACTTTAAATTCGGGTTCTCGAGAAGGATTGTGTTTCTCCAGCACAAACGTTCACACTTTCGCTCACACAACGAGAAATGCTTTAAATTCGTTACTGCCTATCATAAAAAGTGAGTAGTCAAAAATCAACGTCACTAAAGAGTAATTTATTCCCCTTTGCGAAACCCGTTTTTAAAATCGTCTATTTCAAACTTCAAATGTATTCCGACATTTTTAAATAAATCCTATATCGCATCGGTTTTGAAATTTATCAGTTTATCAATCCATGAATCTAGCGAATAACGCTTAATCGTATCTTCGTTTGTAATTTCATCAAAGAACTGGCAATTCCAAAATTCTTTATCGGAATCAGATCCAAAAACCCAAATATTTCTCGGATCATAAAAATCATAGTCACGAATTGATGGGTTATTGGTAACAATCTTTTTCTTTGCAGCAAGGGCTTCAAAAACTTTCATGGTAAGACCGCTTTGGCCTTTAGTTACACAATCAATTACATATCGTGATTTTTTAGTTATTGTAGCATAGTCGTCATAGGATATTTTTTCCGTACTCATATCCCTAAACTTGATGCGACGAAACTCTTTGCTTTTCAAAGCAAAATATTCGTAAATCAGTTTCCCTTGAATATAAAGGTGAGTATATCCTCTTTCGAACCCTCGATTTTCTAATTCTGATTTGATATCAAGATAATCGCCTATCTTCCCGGGCTTGGCAGTAGAAATAAACGAATAGTCATATTCAATTGGTGAATTATCTGGTTTAAAACAATCGGTGTAGAAATCGGAGAGAAAATAAAACCCGTATTTTTCACAATCTTTTTTTTCAAAGGAGAAAACAAAATCAAAAAAAGGCGTGTTTTTGATTCGTTTTTGGTAAAAAGCCAAGGTATCCCATATAAAATATATTTTTTTGGCCTTTTTTTGACAATCTGCTAATTTTTTAAAGAAATCCGGTGAAAAAGACTCCCCGTTGATAACAAGAATAAAATCATAATCAATTTCGGAAGCACGATGCAGAATCTTGTTTTGATATGGAACAACTTGATAAAAGTCTAATGGCTTCCAAATCCGAATTAACGTCTTGGAAACAAAGCTTTCGCTTGGACGATCACTAAAAAAGTCAACCTCATATTCTCTTTGTTCAAGAGCTTTAATGATGTACTTTGCATAAATCCAAGAAGGCATTATTAACAACGCTTTCTTGTGTTTTACCGTAATTGGATTCTGAGCAATGGGCATTATTTATAGTGCTCCCCAATCCATTTTTTATATTCTCCACTTTCGACTCGACCAATCCATTTGCCGTTTTCAAGATACCACGCAATCGTTTCTTTTATGCCTGTTTCAAATCTTCGGGTCGGATTCCATCCAAGTGTTTCCGCTTTCGTGGGGTCGATCGCGTATCTCAAATCATGCCCTGGCCTATCGGTAACGAACTTTATCAAGGATTCAGGCTTATTCAATGAATTTAGAATTGTCTTAACTACAACCAAATTGCTCCTCTCGTTGTGGCCGCCTACGTTATAGATGTTGCCATCTTCGCCGTGGCGAACAACAAGATCAATTGCATCGCAATGATCCTCAACATACAGCCAATCACGAACGTTGGCGCCTGTTCCGTAAACCGGGAGAGATTCATTATTTTGAGCACGCTGAATCATCAAAGGGATCAGTTTCTCCGGAAACTGATAAGGCCCGTAGTTGTTCGAGCAACGAGAGATGGTCACAGGGAGTCCAAAAGTCCTGTGATAGGCCAATACGAGAAAATCGGCTGATGCCTTAGAAGCGCTGTATGGGCTGGAAGGCTTAATTGGCGAAGTTTCAGTAAAGTATTGGTCGGTCGCCTCAAGGGGCAGATCGCCATAGACTTCGTCGGTGCTGACTTGATGGTATCTCTTTATCCCGTATTTGCGGCAGGCATCCAGCAAAACCTGGGTCCCCACCACGTTCGTGCGCACGAAGATGCCGGGGTTCGTTACCGAACGGTCGACGTGACTTTCAGCGGCGAAATTAATCACGTAATCAAAATGTTCTTTCTCGAAAAGGCCGTAAACCTTGTTGCGGTTAACGATGTTTTCATGAACGAATTTAAAGTTCGGCTCCTTAAGAACCTCAAGGGATTCCATATTGCCTGCATAAGTCAAGGCATCAAGGCAAACCCATTGATCTTCGGGGTATTTCCGAACCATTTTGTTCAAGAAATTGGATCCGATAAAACCTGCGCCGCCTGTAACAAGAAATTTCATAATTAGTTTCCTTTCTTTAAAGTTCCCGTTTCTTTCATAAACTCATCCAACGCTTCTTCAACGGTCGGAAGATGATGAAAACCCGCTTCCGTTAGACAATCTTTGCTCAAACGAGAATTTAATGGCCGTTTTGCAGCGGTTTTATACATCGCAGCCGGAATCGGCGAAACAGATTTTGGATCAAAACCCCCTTTTTCAAAAATCATTTGGGCGAATTGATACCAGGTCACGAAATTTTCATTAGTGCCATGGTAAATACCGTATTTTTCAGTGTGGATCATTTCATCAATCAAAACGCTTAAGTGTTTTGTGTAGGTTGGACTGCCAATCTGGTCGTCCACAACATTAACAGAAACACCTGAAGCAGCAAGCTTAAGCATTGTGTAAATGAAGTTCTTTCCGTTCTTGCCAAAAACCCAACTCGTGCGAACGATGAAATGCTTCGGCCATTTGAGAACAGCATCCTCGCCCATAGCCTTGCTCATGCCATACACCGAAAGGGGGTTCTTGACGTCATCCGGCATATAAATGCCATCTTTCGTCCCATCAAAAACGTAATCGGTGCTGATATAAAGAAGTTTAGCATCAGCTTCGCTGGCCGCTGCGACGATGTTGGCGGTCCCTAAGGCATTAACATCAAAACAAGTTAAGGCGTTACTTTCGGCCTTGTCCACCGCGGTATACGCCGCCAAGTGCATAATGGCATCTGGTTTAGCCGCTTTAACAAACTTTAAAACAGCGGGTCCGTCCGTCAAATCACATTCACCAATGTCGAGACCGACAATGGTGTCTTCAGGATGCTTCGCGTGAATCTCGTTAACGAGATCAGTGCCAAGTTGGCCCTTATAACCTGTAATCAATATTTTCATTTATTTAGCCCTATAGACGAAGTCTACACCAGAATCCTTGAATAAGGGATTCTTTAGATCTTTCTCGGACAGAATTGGATCCTTTACGCCCCAATCGATGCCAAACATCGGGTCTGAATAAAGAACGGCTCGTTCGGAGGCCTTGTTATAGTATTCATCGACTTTGTAGCAAAAAATGACATTATCAGTGACCGTAACAAAGGCATGAAGAAAGCCTTTTGGTATGAATAACTGCTTTTGGTTTTCGCCGGATAAACGAACGCGAATCCATTTTAAATAACTCGGCGATCCTTTGCGGACATCAACAATAACGTCGTCCACCGCGCCCTCTACAACACGGACAAGCTTTGTCTGAGAAAACTCCCCGGCTTGGCAATGAAGACCCCGAATAACGCCTTTCTTAGTCGAGAGTGATTGATTATCCTGGATGAACTCGCCATCAAAAATCTCTTTCATCTTCGTCTTAGAATAAGATTCAAAGAAATAACCACGGTTGTCACCAAAAACGTCAGGAGTAATGATATAGGCGTCTTGAAGAATTGTTTTTTCAAATTGCATAACGGATGTCCTCTTTAAGAATCTTCTTCAAATAAGCACCGTAACCGCTCTTGCCATATTTCTCAGCCGCGGCTTCAAGCTCTTCTTTGCTGATCCAGCCGTTCCGATAGGAAATCTCTTCAAGGCAGGCGATCATTAAGCCTTCATGGCTCTCAATCGTTTTGACAAACTCCCCCGCTTCCATAAGCGAGTCATCGGTCCCAGCATCAAGCCAGGTATAACCGCGGCCAAGAAGTTGGGCCTTAAGTTTTTTATCTTTAAGGTAGATGTTGTTTAAATCGGTAATCTCTAATTCGCCCCGCTTACTCGGTTTGACTTTAGCGGCTTGTTCCGAAACGCCTTTCGGATAGAAATAAAGCCCCGTCACAGCGTAGTTACTCGGCGGAGTAGGCGATTTTTCCACAATATTCAGCGGAGTCCCTTCTTTATCCATATCAATGACCCCGAAACGCTCAGGATCGCTGACGTAATAACAGAAAACAGAGGCAAAGCCCTTATCCGCCGCTTCTTTAGCGGCCTTGAGCTTGGCAGAAAATTCGCCACCATAGAAAATGTTGTCGCCAAGAATCATGCAGCAAGAATCGCTGCCAATGAACTCTTCGCCAATCAAGAAGGCTTGGGCCAATCCGTCTGGAGAGGGTTGCACAGCATAAGAAAGAGACAAGCCGAGATGAGAGCCATCACCCAAAAGATCTTTAAAGCGGGGAGTATCAACCGGCGTTGAGATAATCAGAATGTCTTTAATTCCAGCCATCATCAAAATTGATAGCGGATAATAGATCATCGGCTTGTTATAAATTGGCAAAAGCTGCTTGCTTGTTACCATAGTCAAAGGATAAAGACGAGTACCGGAGCCACCAGCAAGAATGATACCTTTCATAATGAATTGCCTTCCCCCTGAAAATAATTGTGAATGATAACCCTAATTGTACTCGAAACGTTCGATAAAGAAAAATCAGGAATAATTGAAGATCTTTTTTTAGCGCTCAAAGAAGTTACTGTTCTTTCGACCGAAGCGCGAATTCCTTGATACTGAACCCCCGACACAAGGATTGATCCGTGAATCACTCCTTCTTGTCTTTCCGTGCTGTTCCGAATGAGAACTGCAGGGAAATTAAGAATAGAGGATTCCTCTGTTAGGGTTCCGCTATCGCTCAGAACGCAAAAGGCATTCTCTTGAAGCTTGAGGTATTCAAAGAATCCAAAAGGCTTTTCTTCACGAATATACGGAGACAACTTAAATCCATTTTGCTCTAGTATTTTCCGAGTTCTTGGGTGAACACTAAAAATGACAGGCATTTTATAATCATCAGCTATTTGATTAAGCGCTGGAAACAGACTATTGAACTTTTCCGGAATATCAATGTTTTCTTCTCGGTGGGCCGACATCACCATGTACTTGCCCTTTTCGAGATGGAGTTTTTCAAGGATATCAGAATCCTCAATTTGCTGCCTGTGGGCGTTTATAACCTCGAGCATCGGGGATCCGGTAATAAACGTCCTATCCTTACGTAATCCTTCGTGCATGAGATTGTTATACGCAAAATGGCTGTAAGGCATGTTGATATCACTGATGTGATCGACCATGACTCTGTTCGTCATTTCAGGTACATTCCAGTCCCAGCAACGATTGCCCGCTTCCATATGAAAGATCGGGCATTTAAGACGTTTAGCGGATATTGCGCAAAGAGCGCTGTTCGTGTCACCCAAAATCAAAAGAGCATCTGGTTTAACTTCTTGAATCAAATCATAGGACTTCGAAATCACGTTGCCCATGGTTTCGCCAAGGTTTTTGCCAACGCAATTTAAATAGTAATCAGGTTTTCTCAATCCTAATTCATCAAAAAAAATTTGGTTAAGTTCGTAATCGTAGTTTTGCCCGGTGTGGACCAAAATATGATCAAACTCTTTGTCACATCGTTTGATTACCTCAGATAAACGGATAATTTCGGGTCTTGTCCCCAAAACAGTCATCACTTTTAACTTAGCCATCATTTATCCTCAAAAGCCGCTTCAGCAGAATAAGTATCAGCGTTTTTCGGATCATAAACTTCGTTCGCCCAAATCAAGACGATGGCATCCGTATCGCCAACGTTTTTGATACTATGAGCGTATCCTGGGACAATATCCACCACTTCGAATTTTTCACCAGACACAACATAAGTGACCACTTTATTCTCACCGATTTGCCGCTCTTTGATTTCGCAAGAACCCGATAAAACAAGATATTTCTCATTCTTGCTCATGTGGTAATGATTTCCCTTGGTCATACCGGGTTTAATCACATTAACCGAAATTTGCCCGTGGTGTCCTGTCCTTAAAAACTCTGTGAAAGAACCGCGGTCATCGCAATGACTAGCTAGGGGATAAGAAAAGCCATCATCAGGTAAATACGAAAGATAAGTTGCGTAGAGTTTCTTTTCGAATCCATCTTGCAAAGGGAACATTAGAGAATCGCGCGACACCCTGAACGATTGAAGCATTGCCGCAATTTCTTTTGGTTTTGCTGAATAGGTTGGTTCAACATAAAGGGGGTGTCCTTTTAAAACAGGTCTATTTTCAATTACTTTCAAAATTTCAGCGCACACATCGTCGATATAAACAAAATCAAATGCCGGAGCCTTTTGATTTATCTCAATCGGCAAATCCCGGGCAATGTTATAACAGAAAGTGGCAACCACGCTGTTGTAATTGGGCTTGCACCATTTGCCAAAGACATTGGCAAAACGGAACACGTAGGTTAGGTGACCACCGAAGTCATAGTTGTTGATCACGGATTCCGCTAACGCTTTGGATTCACCATAGGGATTATCCAAAGTCGCTTGAGTAGACGAGCCTAAAAGAATTGGCGATTGAGAATCCAGTTCTTCCATTAGTTCGACGATGTGCTTGGTTAACCCAAAGTTGGTCGTTTTTAAATCAGCGACATCTTTGGGACGATTGACCCCAGCAAGATGAACAATAAAATCGCTGTCCTTAATCCCCTGTTTTAAGTCCTCTTCCGAAGACCCAAGGCCATATTCAATAACGTCATAACCACGATTTTTTAAGTAGAGGCAAAGGTTTTTGCCAATAAAGCCTTTCGATCCTGTAACGAGAACCTTCATTTTTGATTACCCCGATATGACTCAAAGAGATCCAACGTCAGTAAAAGATCCTGCATTTCTTTAACATTAAGTTGCTTCGTGTGACGCGAATCAAATGGCTCCGTTTCGTTATATTCGACATTGCCTTTTTCAACATATTTTTCGTAATTCAAATCACGATTATCCGTAGGGATTCGGTAAAATGCTCCTTCATCGATAGCGTGGTGCATTTCTTCTGACGTGACCAAAGTCTCAAAAAGCTTTTCGCCGTGGCGGGTTCCGATGTATTCTTTGCCCGCTTTTGATTTGGTTAACTGAAGAATCGCATCGGCCAAAGTATTGATTGTAGCTGCTGGCGATTTTTGAACAAACAAGTCGCCTTGTTCTCCGTGCTGGAAGGCGTATAACACCAATTCAACCGCTTGATCCAGATTCATCATGAACCTCGTCATATCTGGATTAGTAATCGTGATGGGTTTCCCCGCGTTAATTTGGTCCAAAAAGAGAGGGATGACAGAACCTCTGCTGGCCATGACGTTCCCGTATCGAGTCAAGCAAAGCGTGGTATCGCCTGGCAATAGTTGCCTGCTTCTAGCAATGACATTCTTTTCCATCAACGCCTTGGTAATGCCCATTGCATTAATCGGATAGGCCGCTTTATCAGTAGAAAGAAAGATTGCATTCTTAACATGATGGTTAACGCAAGCGGTAATGACATTATCCGATCCAATGACATTCGTTTTCATTGCTTCCATCGGATAAAACTCGCAAGAGGGCACTTGTTTTAACGCGGCGGCGGAGAAAACGTAATCCACACCCCTAAAAGCGCCATCAATGCTTGCGTAATCTCTAACATCTCCGATATAGAATTTCAATTTTTCATTAGAGTATTGTTTCCGCATATCGTCTTGTTTCTTTTCGTCACGAGAAACAATGCGAATTTCTTTAATCCCCGTCTTTAAGAAACGATCCACCACAGCGTGACCAAAAGAACCGGTTCCACCAGTGATAAGAAGCACCTTCCCGTCAAAAATATCGCTCATTACGCTTTCCTCTTGAAGTTATTATCTCACTAGATAATAAGATTAATGAGTTTTTTCTTCTCCTGCCATAAATAATCTCAAAAATTGCTGTATATACCAGCAAATGAGGGATGCCTAACGCGACCAAATGGCCGTTTTCGAGAACATGTCTGCGAATCTGTGGCTCTTGGACGTCCCGCACACCCGATTGAACATGTAATCGATTGATGCTTTCAATCCGTATTTCCTGACGTGGGCCCATTTGTACATGAAGAAGTTCCCATAGGCTTCAATCTTCGAATATTTGATGCCCATGTGGCTCTCGAACTCGTGTCTCAGGTAACTGCAGCAGCTGTTCATGAGCAGCATCGCTTTCTCGTAGTCCTTGTCACCCCTTACGAACTTGTGCC
>JGI20225J20221_1000693_pt1 | contig 50100 bp, 42 predicted proteins | sample BioMet4_FD_20221 | JGI IMG/M metagenome (IMG submission 20221) | reverse complement strand
CACCTATGCCTTGGATGAGGTTCCGGTACGGGCGGAACGCTCAAAAACCTTTGATATAGCTGTGGAGGAAGCACCAAAGCTGAAAAAGGTTAATATCCCAGCAAAAGATCACCCATGGAGGCAATCCAATTTTATAAAACACCACAAATATATTGCAAAAAAATTTTATTTAGAGGTATGAAAAAGCACCGGATTTCCGGTGCTAATGTTTAGAGCTTTTTGGGACATTTTCAAAAACGCTTGACACGTTTTCTTTACACTTTTTCATCAATATTATGTTTTATTTTGTTTTTCTGTATACATATATGCTGAATTCCTGCTATTTCACAACATATTGCAGAGAAAATCCTGGGTGCGCTGCTGCTGGGGATGCAGGAATAACTCCTGTGGCACGCCCTGCTCCACCACATTGCCATCGGCCATGAACATGACCTCGCTGGCCACCTCCCGGGCAAAATTCATCTCATGGGTCACCACGATCATGGTCATATGGTCATCAGCCAGCTGCCGCATGGTTTTCAGCACCTCACCGGTAAGCTCCGGATCCAGGGCTGAGGTGGGCTCATCGAACAGCATGATCTCCGGCTCCATGGCCAGAGCCCGGGCAATGGCTACCCGCTGCTGCTGGCCGCCGGAAAGCCGGGCCGGATAGGCATCGCATTTATCCGACAGCCCCACCCGGTCCAGCAGTTCCCTGGCCCGGCCCACCGCCTGCTTCCGGGGCTCTTTTTTCACCAGGACCGGCGCCTCGATGAGATTTTCCAGCACCGTCATATGGGGAAAGAGATTGAACTGCTGAAAAACCATGCCCATATGGCTCAGGATTTCCCGGCCCTGGGCACCGGTCTCATAGGCCACTGTCCCCAGGTCACTTTCCCCCGCGAAGGATTTTCCCGCCACCTCGATGGAACCCCGGTCGATACTCTCCAGATGGTTCAGGCAGCGCAGCAGAGTGGACTTGCCGGAGCCGCTGGGCCCGATGATGGCCAGCACCTCACCCCGCTTCACCTCCAGGTCGATGCCCTTCAGCACCTCCACCCCGTTGAAATTCTTATGGATCTGGTGCATGCGCACCATGACTTCTTCTGACATACCCGTTCCCTCCTCAGGCATCGTATTTGGAAAAATGCGCTTCCAGACGGCCGAAGCCCCAGGTCAGCACAAAGGTCATGGCCAGATAGAATACCCCCGCCACCACGAAGGGCGTCATATCGAATTCCCGCTGGACAATGCTGCGGGCCACCCGCAGCAGGTCGTTCATTGCCAGGATATAGATAAGGGAGGTATCCTTGACCAGATTGATGGTCTCGTTGCTCATGGGGGGCAGCACCCGGCGGACCATCTGCGGTATCACGATGCGCCGCATGGTCTGCCCATAGGTGAGCCCCAGCATGCGGGCCGCCTCATACTGGCCCCGGTCGATGGACTGGATGCCCGCCCGGAAGATCTCCGAAAAATAGGCTGCGTAGTTCAGCGTGAAGGCCAGCAGCGCCGCCATGATATCCGGCAGCTTCAGGCCGATCATGGGCAGTGCGAAATAGACAAACAGCAGCTGCAGCATCAGCGGCGTGCCCCGCATGATCCAGATGTAGGCGGCCACCAGCAGCCGCAGGGGCCGGAACTTCGCAATATGGCCCAGGGCGATGAGCAGTCCCAGGGGCAGCACCAGCAGAAAGGTAATCAAAAATATTTCCAGGGTGATTTCACTGCCCTCCAGCATCGGCAGCACGATTTGAGCGATTTTATCCATGCCCATCCAGCCTCTCTTGCAGAATCAGGGATTCCTTATTTTTTCGTGATATCCTTGCCGAACCATTTCTCCGAAATCTTTGCCATGGTGCCGTCAGCCTTCATCTCGTCCATGACCTTCTGGATCTCATCATGGAGTGCCTGATCATCCTTACGGAAGCCAATGCCGAAGCTGCTCACCGGACCGACTACCACCTCCAGGGCCTCGATCTTTTCCGGATGCTTGCTCATGTAGTAACGGCCTGTGATCTCATCGGATACAATGGCATCCAGCCGGCCGTTCTCCAGATCCATGAAGGCGGAAATATAGTCCGAATACTTCTTCAGCGCCTTCATGCTGCCCGTGAGCTTTGCGTTGCCATCCAGGTATTCCTCTGCCGTGCCGCCGCTCTGGGTACCCACGGTCTTGCCGGCCAGATCCGCCTCGGATTTGATGTTCATGGCTTTCCCCTTGGTCACAAAAATAATCTGCCGGTTATCCATGTAGGGATCGCTGAACAGCATGTTTTCCTTGCGCTTTTCCGTGATATCCAGTCCATTCCAGAGCACATCCACCCGGCCGCTCTTCAGCTCGGCCTCCTTGCTTTCCCAGTCGATGGCCTTGAATTCCACCTCCCGGCCCAGCCGCTTGGAGGCTTCCCTGGCCACTTCCACATCAAAGCCGGTGATCTCATTGTTCTCATCCTTAAAACCCATGGGCGGATAGTTATCGTCCAGACCCACTACGATCTTTTTCGGTGTATCCGCCTTGGCCGTATCCTTCGCCTGCTGCCCGCAGCCTGCCAGCAGTCCCATTGCCAAAAGCACCATCATTCCTAAAGCAAATATCTTTTTCATTTTCTTCTCCTCCAATATCCTTATTTTATCTATTATCTCCCGGGTCAGGCCCGGGGAATTTTAAAAATCCAGCGGGCCGGTCACAGCCTCTACCCGGCTCACCAATGTGCCATCGGCAATGAGATCGTGGAGTTTCTTGATTTCCGGTGACAGGAACCGGTCCTTGTCCAGATGAGGGATGATCTCCCGGATGGTCTGCCGGGCAGCAGCCGTTCCCCGGCCCGGCGTCAACGGCTCCAGGAAATCAATGCCCTGGGCCGCGGCCAGCAGCTCAATGGCCAGCACATTCACCACGTTGTCCAGAATCTCCCTGGCCTGCCGGGCCGCGATGGTTCCCATGCTCACATGATCCTCCTGATTGGCGGAGGTAGGAATGGAATCCGCACTGGCCGGGTGCACCAGCACCTTATTCTCCGACACCAGGGAGGCCGCCACGTACTGGGTGATCATGAGCCCTGAATCCACTCCCGGAAAAGCGGTGAGGAAGGCTGGCAGATTGCTCAGATGCATGTCCAGCAGCCGGTTGGTGCGCCGCTCGGAGATATTGCCCAGCTCCGCGATGGCCAGCTTCAGGTAGTCCATGACCAGTGCCACCGGCTGTCCATGGAAATTGCCGCCGGAAATGGCCTCGCCCGTATCCGGCATGATCAGCGGATTGTCGGTGACGGAATTGATCTCGATGCCCAGTGTCCGGGCCGCGTGCCGCAGCGCATCCTTGGAGGCTCCATGAACCTGGGGCACGCAGCGCAGGGAATAGGCGTCCTGCACCTTGGAGCAGTGGAGATGGGAGGCGATGATGGCACTGTCCTTCGTAAGGGCCAGCAGATTTTTGGAGGCAGCCAGCTGCCCCGGATGCTGCCGCACCGCACTGATGCGCAGGTCAAAGGCCGCCCGGGTACCCTTCAGCGCTTCCAGGCTCATGGCCGCCGCGATATCCGCCGCCTTCATGAGATTCATGGCATCCTGCCAGGCCATGCAGCCCACAGCAGTCATCATCTGGGTACCATTGATAAGGGCCAGCCCTTCCTTGCCGCTGAGCACTACAGGTGTCAGCCCGGCGGCCGCCAGCGCCTCGCCGCCGCTCATGAGCCGGCCCTTTACATAGGCCTCCCCCTCACCCAGCATAACCAGCACCATATGGGAAAGGGGCGCCAGATCCCCGCTGGCTCCCACGGAGCCCTGACAGGGAATGGCGGGCACAATGCCCCGGTTCAGCAGCTCCAGCAGCAGCTTTACCGTCTCCAGCCGGATGCCGGAATAGCCCTTGGCCAGGGAATTGGCCCGGAGCAGCATGGCCGCCCGCACCACATCCGCCGGGAAATGAGCCCCGACCCCGGTGGCATGGCTCAGGATCAGATTGCGCTGCAGCTGGGCCCGCTTGTCCTTTTCGATGAAAACCGTGCTGAAATCCCCAAAGCCGGTGGAGACTCCATAGACCGGCCGTTCCTCCTCCAGTATGCGGTCCACGATAGCCCGGCTTTTTGCTATCTGCTTTTCTCCCGCCGGACTCAGGGACGCCTCTTCCCCGCCCCGGGCTACTTTTACGACCTCCTTCAGCGTCAGTGTATTGCCATCCAGTAAAATCATAAGTGCCACTCCTTTAGTCCATTAAAAGTTTAAATTGATATCTAAATCAAGAAACACTGCAATTGATGAAAGTATTTATATGCCGCAAAAAATAAAGGCATTTAGAGCCATGCCCTAAACGCCTTTGTTTAGTACTTCCATCCCCGGGAATTTCCCGGAAAAAAAGACAAAGCGCAGAAGCAATACTTCTGACGTCTTTGTCTTTGTATGGAATATAATATAGCACATCAAAACACAGCTGTCAACGCTGAAAGCCCTGTAAATAACAGGTATCCTGTATTTCTCAGCCATAAAAATACGTTCTGTAAACCTGTCCGGCAGCCTCAACGGGTGAAAAAGGTCCTGGCCTGGCCTTGCGTTCCATGTCCTTGATCCGCTCCTGCCGTTCCGTGAATTGCGGCAGCCTGTCGGCAATGTCCCGCAGCAGCAGACTGAAGAAAGCCACCGGCGTACTGCAGCCATCAAAGGGAGACTCAAGGATCACCGGCACAAAAATCGACCGGGCAGTGCATTTGACCAGCGGTGAAAACTGGCTGTCCGTGACTGCAAACAGGAAAAATCCCTGGCGCTTCAGCTGCTGGCATTTCTTAATGAGCACCGTTGGATAGCTGGGGAATCCCACCACCATGACATTCACCCGGTCCGGGTCCATGAACTCCAGCCATTCCCAGTCCGGAGTATCCGGCGTCACCGCCTGCACATCGATACCGATCTTTTTCAGCACATATTCCAGATAGGGCAGCATGGTGGCGGACAAACGGGCAGAGACCAGCAGCAGCTTCTTCGGCTGCAGTGCCATATCCACCAGCTGCTGATATTCCGGCTGCTGGCAGAGGCTGCCCAGAATGGTGATATTGGCAATCTCCCTTTCCAGCAGTTCCCGGCGGGGATCATCGATGGACAGGCCGGATGCTGCCTCTCTTGGCTGGGGCGTTATATAATCCCGGGCCACGATCTGCTGCAGGTTCCGCAGGAATTCATTGTAGCCGTGATAGCCAATGGCAATAAAGAAACGGGAAACACTGCCCTGGCTCACCCCCATGGCATCCGCCAGTTCATTGGCGGTCATGAAGATGACCCGCTGATAATTCTTTTCTATATACAGGGCAATGCGCTGATACACCGGTGAATCATCCGCAACCCGCCCCAGCAGCAGCGTCATCTCATCTATCGTCTTAAAAAGCTTCATTGTTGTCATATTCTATCGCTCCATTCTATTTTTCAGGCATCAGGATTTTCCTGAGCCTCGCTTTCATATTTTACCAGACGGTAGCCAATGCCCACATGGGTCTGAATATAGCGGCTGCCCGTTCCGCCAGCCTCCAGCTTTTTGCGCAGCGTCACCATGAATACCCGCAATGAGGCCACATCTCCCGGCAGAGTACTGCCCCATACCTCCCGCAGGATGTACTGATGGGTCAGCACCTTGCCCACATTCCTGGCCAGCAGGCAGAGCAGCTTGTACTCCAGCGGCGTCAGATGCAGTTCCTGGCCATCCACGGATGCCCAATGGGCCGCATAATCGATATGCAGTCCGCCATTGGTGAATTCCGTGCTTTCCGCCGCCTGAGGCGTCAGCACGCTGAGCCGGCGAAGGGTGGTACGGATACGGGCCAGCAGTTCATCCACGCTGAAGGGCTTGGTGATATAATCATCCGCCCCCGCATCCAGAGCCGCGATCTTATCCCGGTCATCGCTGCGGGCACTGATCACCAGGATGGGCATGTTGGACCAGCTGCGGATGCGGCGGATGACCTCCACCCCATCCATATCCGGCAGGCCCAGATCCAGCAGCAGGATATCCGGTTTGCGGGAGGCCGCCGCCAAAAGGGCCTGCTTTCCATCCTCTGCACAGAGGAAATCATATTTTTGCAGCTGCAGAGTGACAGTGATGAGGTTGCGCACAGCTCCATCATCTTCCACCACCAGCAGCAAGGGTTCATTCATCGCCATCTGCCACCTCCAGCTTCAACGCAATGCGGAAAATCGTGCCATGGGGCTGATTGTCCCGCACACTGATACTGCCTCCATGGGCAACCACTATGGACCGGCAGAGCGCCAGCCCGATTCCCATGCCCCGGCGGCCATCCCCTTCAGAATGCCGGCCGGTATAGAAAAGATCGAATACATGGGCCTTGTCCTCCAGGGGAATTCCCGGCCCGTCATCCGCCGCCTCGATGATGGCAAAGCCATTCTGCTTCCTGGCGGAAAGGCAAATCTCCGTGTCCGGCGGCGTATACTTCAGCGCGTTGTCCAGCAGGTTCACAAAAACCTGCATGAGCAGCCGCACATCTGCCCGCACCAGCATGAGCTCGTCCTCCAGGGAAACAGTGATTTTATGCTGCCCGGCCCGGGGCCGCATATGCTCCGCCGCTTCCTCCATCATATCCCCCAGCACCTCCGGCTCCATATGGAGCTTCAGGCTGCCATCATCCAGCCGGGTGACGGAAAGGAGATTTTCCACGATGTTGATGAGCCAGCGGGCATCCGCGGCGATATCCCGGCTCAGCTGCCGGCGCTGTTTTTCCTCCAGGGCTGCCCCCGCCTGCAGCAGCTCCGCATTGCCCGCGATGGTGGTCAGCGGAGTGCGCAGATCATGGGAAATGGCCCGCAGCAGATTGCTGCGCAGCTGTTCCTGCTTGGCGGATACCTCCACAGCCCGGCGGCAGCGCTGCTGATGATCCTTTTCCAGAGCCAGGGCACAGCTGTCCAGCAGAGCCCGCAGCAGGCTGTAAGCAAAGGCGCTCAGATGGCTGCCCTCCTCCAGAGCCACCGCGGCCACTCCCATGACCCGGGAATGGATGCTCACCGTGAGGTAGAGGCATTTCGCCCCGGGAAGGGTATCCGTGGAAGCCCCCGCATCCTTGTTGTTCTTGTACACCCAGGCCGCCAGGGCCATCTCGTTGCCGTTCAGATAGGGCTGCAGATCCTCCTCCCGGCCGCTGCGGGGGAAAAGGTAGGGATGCTGCATATTCTTGCCGTCATAGAACAGAATCGATGTATCCAGCAGCTTCCGCAGCTGCCGGCCTGTGACCCGGAAGATCTCCGCCCGGCTGGGAGCATTCTGCAGCAGGGCGCTGGTCTCCAGCATGATCTCCGTGCGGTAGGCCTTTTCCGCCGCCTGGCGCGCCTGGCGCCGGGCCTTGCTGGTCAGCAGCACCACCGTCAGCGACACCACGAACATCACCAGGAAGGTCAGATAGGCTCCGGGCGCATCCGCATGCAGCGTATAGAGCGGCTCCACAAAAAAGAAATTGAAGGCCAGTATGCTCAGCAGGGCGTCGATGAGACTGTAGAACCAGTTGTCCATGAAGAAGGCCGGCACCAGAACACCCAGCAGGTAGACCATGGTGATATCGATGACCCCATGGCCCATGGACTGCAGCGCACCGCTGCAGACTGTGCTGAGGATCAGTGAGCCTGCCACCAGTCCCAGATCCCTGGCCTTATGGCGCCATTCCATAGAACGCTGCGGCCGGGCCGCCGGTACATATTCCACCGCCTTCTGATCCGGGATGATATAGATATCCAGATAAGGAACCAGCGACTGCAGCCGCATGGCAAAATTCGGCCGCGTTGAGAAAAACCTTCGGCGGGTCATGGAGCGGCCCAGCACCACCTTGGAGGCCCGGGCTCTTTTCGCGTACTCCGCCAGCTGCCAGCCCACATCGTCCCCGTAGACCGTCACGATATTGGCCCCCAGGGAACGGGCCAGCTTCGTATTGGCCTCCAGCCGGCTCACATCCTCCGGCGGCAGGCTGGAAAAATTTGGTCGTTCCACAAACAGAGCCGTGAAGCGGCCATGGAAGGCCGCTGCCAGCCGGGAAGCTGCCCGGATTACCCGGGGATTGGAGGGAGACGGCGACAGTCCGATGAGCACATGCTCCTCCACGGGCACATCGCTCTGTTCATCACTGCGGCGGCTCATGCGTTCCGTCAGGCGGCGCAGCGCGATTTCCCGCAGGGAACGGAGATTTTCCTTCACAAAGAAGTTCTGCAGCGCCGCCTGGGGATTCCGGTAGATTTTGCCCGCCTTCAGCCGGTCCAGCAGATCCTCCGGCTCCATATCGATGAGCTCCACCTGGTCAGCCCCATCGAACAGCTCGTCCGCAATGCGCTCCCGCACCACCGTGCCGGTGATGGAGGCCACCAGGTCGTTGAGGCTTTCTATATGCTGGACATTCACTGTCGTCCAGACATCGATGCCCGCCCGCAGCAGTTCCTCCACATCCTGGGAACGCTTCTGATGCCGGCAGAAGGGTGCGTTGGTATGGGCCAGCTCATCCACCAGCACCAGCCGCGGGGACCGCTCCAGCACCGCATCCACATCCAGCTCTGCCAGCTCGATGTCCCGGTAGCTGCCCCGATGGGGTGGAACGACCTCCAGCCCCTGGATCAGCGCCGCGGTATCCGGCCGGGCATGAGGCTCGATGTAGCCGCAGACCACGTCCACCCCGTTGGAGGCCTCCTCATGGGCGGCCTCCAGCATGGCATAGGTCTTGCCCACGCCGGCCGCATAGCCGAAAAAGATCTTCAGCGCGCCCTGATTTTTTGTTTTTTCTTCTTGCTCAATCATCGCCAGGATCTGTTCCGGAGCCTTCCGTTCCAATCCTTCACGCCCTTTCCCCTGCCGAATTCATCAAATTTCTGTAAAAAAATACACAAATTATTCTATTTGTATGGTATACATATATTAAATGATGTATTCGGATTTTTTTCAATAGGTATTTGTAAATTTTTTACTTTAATTTTGCAGGCGGCCATCCAGCAGTAAATTTGCCTTCAGCACATTCACCCGGGGCTCCCCAAAAATCCCCAGGAAACGGCCTTCAGAAGCCTGTTCCAGCACCGCCTGCAGCTCCTGCCGGCTGCGGCCGGTCTCCCTTTCCAGCCGGGGCAGCTGCCAGCGGGCCGCCGCCAGGGATATCTCCGGATCCAGGCCGCTGCCGGATGCCGTCACCAGATCCACCGGAATGGAAGCTGCGGATTGTTCCGGATCCGCAGCCCGAAGGGCGGTAATCCGCTGAAGGAGCTGCTGCCCCAGTTCCGCGGAGGCGGGACTCAGATTCGATGGAGCCCCGTAAAAGGCTGACTCTCCGGATTGCAGTTTTTCCACTGCCGCCGGCTGGGGCCGCCCCCAAAGATGGCCCGAAGCCCTGTCCGGCTGAGCCAGATACAGGGACCCAACCGTCCGGCCCTCCCGGTCCAGCAGCAGGCTGCCGTTGGCCTGCCAGGAAAAGGCCGCCTGCAGCAGCCCGGTGACCAGCAGGGTGTAGAGCATGCCGCAAAGCACCGTGAAGGCCAGCAGCATGCCCAATGCCGGCCGCAGGGTTGACTTGATGTTTTCCATAGTATCCTCCATTCAGATCCAGAACCCCAGCAAAAGATCCAGCAGCTTGATGCAGACAAAGGGAGCGGCTATGCCCCCCAGTCCGTAGACCAGCAGATTGTGGGCCAGCAGCTTTTCCGCCGGCACCTCCCGGTATTTTACCCCCTTCAACGCCAGCGGAATCAGCGCCACGATGATGAAGGCGTTGTAGATCACCGCGGCCAGCACCGCCGTCTCCGGGCTCTTCAGCCCCATGATGTTCAGCGCGGCCAGCTGGGGATAGAGCCCCAGAAAAAGCGCCGGCAGAATGGCAAAATACTTGGCCAGATCGTTGGCAATGCTGAAGGTGGTGAGACTGCCCCGGGTCATGAGCAGCTGTTTGCCGATACGCACGATATCGATGAGCTTGGTGGGCGAGGAATCCAGGTCCACCATATTGCCCGCCTCCTTGGCGGCCTGGGTGCCCGTATTCATGGCCACCGCCACATCCGCCTGAGCCAGCGCCGGCGCGTCGTTGGTACCGTCCCCGGTCATGGCCACCATGTGGCCCTGGGCCTGGAAGTCCCGGATCATCTGCAGCTTGCCCTCCGGAGTGGCCTCCGCCAGAAAATCATCCACGCCGGCCTCCGCCGCAATGGCCGCGGCCGTAATGGGATTATCCCCGGTAATCATAATGGTCTTGATGCCCATGCGGCGAAGATCCGCGAATTTTTCCCGCACCCCGTCCTTCAGGATATCCTTCAGAAAAATAACGCCCAGGATGCGCTCATTCCTGGCGACCACCAGGGGTGTGCCGCCCTGGCGGGCCACCTCCCGCACCGCGGCCTCGCAGGCATCGCTGCAGGTGCCGCCCAGTTCCGCGACATAGGCCCGGACAGAATCAAAGGCCCCCTTGCGGATTTTTGCGCCGTCGATATCGATGCCGCTCATGCGGGTCTGGGCCGTAAAGGGCACGAATTCCGCCTGGTTCTGCCGCAGCTCCCGGCCCCGCAGGCCGAAGCGCTCCTTGGCCAGCACCACGATGCTGCGCCCCTCCGGCGTCTCATCCGCCAGGGAGGAAAGCTGGGCCGCATCCGCCAGCTCCGCCTCCGTGGCCCCATCCACGGGCAGGAAGGCACTGGCCTGGCGATTGCCCAGAGTGATGGTTCCCGTCTTGTCCAGCATGAGAATATCCACATCGCCGGCGGCTTCGATGGCCCGGCCGCTCATGGCCAGCACNTTNGCCTGGTTNAGNCGGCTCATGCCCGCNATGCCGATGGNNGANAGCAGNGCNCCGATGGTGGTGGGAGCCAGGCATACCAGCAGCGCCGTAAGCTCCGTAAGGGAGAGCGGCGCCAGGATGCCCTGCTGACGCTGGATGAATTCCCCATAGGTGTAAAGGGACATGGTTACCAGGATGAAAATGATGGTCAGCGCCACCAGAAAAATCTGCAGCGCGATCTCGTTGGGGGTCCGCTTGCGGGCTGCCCCCTCCACCATGGCGATCATCTTGTCCAGAAAGCTCTGCCCCGCCTCACTGGTCACCCGCAAAACCAGCCAGTCCGACAGTACCGTGGTGCCGCCGGTGACCGCACTGCGGTCGCCGCCGCTTTCCCGGATTACCGGAGCGGACTCGCCGGTGATGGCGGATTCATCCACCGAGGCTGCCCCCTCCACCACATCGCCGTCCGCGGGAATCTGTTCCCCCGCCTGCACCAGCACCAGCTGGCCCTTTTTCAGCTCGGTGGAAGGCACCATGCGGACCTCCTGCCGCTTCTCCAGGGACGGGATGCGCCGGGCCGGCACCTCCCGTTTGGCACTGCGCAGAGCCGCGGCCTGGGCCTTGCCCCGCCCCTCGGCGATGGCCTCCGCAAAATTACCGAACAGCACGGTGAACCAGAGCAGCACCGCCACGCTCAGAGTGAACCAGCCGGGCGCGTCTGCCGCCCCCAGCAGCCCGCTGAAGAAAAACAAGGTGGTGAGCGCCGCCGATATATAAACCAAAAACATCACGGGATTTTCCAGCTGCCGCCGGGGTCCCAGCTTGCGGAAGGATTCCACCGCCGCCTGCCGGACCATATCCCGGTTCCATGATTTTTGTTTCTTTCCCATAAATGTCAACCTCCTCAGGCTGCCTGCAAAAATTCTGCCACCGGCCCCAATGCCAGGGCCGGGAAAAAGCTCAGGGCGCCCACCAGCAGCACCACCAGCAGCAGCAGGCCAATGAATACGCCGTTATCCGTGCGCAGGGTCCCCTCCGTCACCGCCATGTGCTTCTTGCCCGCCATATGCCCGGCGATGGCCAGCACCGCCGCTATGGGCACAAAGCGGGAAATGGCCATGACCAGCGCCAGGGATACATTGAAAAAGCCCTGATCCGCCGCCAGCCCGCCGAAGGCCGAGCCATTGTTGGCCCCGCAGGAGGAATAGGCGTAGAGCAGCTCAGAAAAACCATGGGCCCCGGAATTGGCCAGGCTTCCCGCCGCTCCCGGCCAGCAGGCCGCAATGGCACTGCCGGCCAGAATGGTAACGGGCCCGGCCAGACAGACCAGCACCGCCATTTTCATCTCATAGGGCTCGATCTTCTTGCCCAGGTATTCCGGCGTGCGGCCCACCATGAGCCCCGCGATGAACACCGTGAGGACGGCAAAGGCCAGCATGCCGTAAAGTCCGCTGCCCACGCCCCCGAAGATCACCTCTCCCAGCTGCATGTTCAGCAGCAGCACCAGCCCGCTCAGCGGCGTAAAGCTGTCCAGGGAGCTGTTGGTGGAGCCGCTGGAGGCCGCGGTGGTGAATTCCCCCCAGATGGAGGAGGATACTATACCGAACCGGGTCTCCTTGCCCTCCATATTGCCCCCTGCCTGATCAGCCGTGGCTGCCAGTTCCACCTGCCCGCTCTGGGCCAGCACCGCTGTGCCGGCCTGCTCGCTGGCCAGGATCACGCCCAGCCCCAGCAGCAGAGCCAGCAGCATGGCGATGAAGATGGCCCGTCCCTGGCGCAGGTCAGCCACGGCCCGCCCAAAGGAAAAGCAGAGAGCTGCCGGCAGCAGCAGTATGGACATAAGCTCCAGCAGATTGGAAAAGGGGGTGGGATTTTCCAGCGGATGGGCTGAATTGGCTCCAAAGAAGCCGCCCCCATTGGTCCCCAGCTGCTTGATGGCAATCTGGCTGGCCGCCGGCCCCAGCGGGACGATTTCCCGGGTAACCACAGAGCCATCCTCCAGCACCTGGGATTCTGCCAGCGGGACCTGCTGATAGGCGGAAAAGCTCTGCACTACCCCCTGGGAACCCAGGGCCACCGCCAGCACCAGGGACAGCGGCAGCAGCACATAGACGATGCCCCGGGTGAGATCCACCCAAAAGCTGCCGATGGCCTTGGCTTCCCGGCGCACAAAGCCCCGGAACAGGGCAAAGGCCACCGCCATGCCGGTGCCGGCCGAGAGGAAATTCTGCACGGTGAGGCCCAGCGCCTGCACCAGATAGCTCAAATGCTCTCCCTGATAGGCCTGCCAATTGGTATTGGTCACGAAGCTCACCGCTCCGTTCAGTGCCAGGGTCCAGTCAAGGCCCGGACGGTTTTCCGGATTCAGCGGCAAAAGCCCCTGGAGAAGCAGCAGCGCAAACAGCAGCAAAGCGCCAAAGGCACTCAGGCAGAGCACCGCCGCCAGATATTTTTTCCAGCTCATATCCTCATCGGCATCGATGCCCAGCAGACTGTAGATGCCCCGCTCCACCGGCCCCAGCAGCCTGGTGAGGAACACCGGCCGTCCAGCCATGACCTTTTCTATATAAAACCCCAAGGGAACCGCCAGCCCCAGCGGCAGTCCGATACAGAGCAGCAGCTCCAGCATTCTTTCCATCATTTGTCATCTCCTATCAGCAGCCAGCCATAATACACCAGCATCGCGGTCCATACGGCCGCCGAAATGTACAGCATGAAAATCACCTCAGCGTCAGTATAGCATGCAGGAGATAAAAAGGATGTTAAGATGATGCGTCCCGCATTAAGATGGTATTAAGACGGCAGCACCGCTTCTTTAATGGAACTTTAACCCGGCTCCAAGGGTTATTTAAGAAATGACCGGTATACTATGAATTGTAAACAGGAGCTGACCTAAAGAGCTCCAGCCAAGGAGATGACCAATATGTTTCAGATGAAAACAAAGAAATTCCTTTCCGTGGCCCTGGCGGCCATGATGAGCCTGAGCATTCTCGGCACTACAGGATTGGCCGCTGCCAGTCCTGCCAACCCCTCCCATCCCGGCTGGGATAACCAGGTAGAGGAGCCGCAGCGTCCGACACCGCCGCCGCCGAAGAAAAAGCATCATAAGGAAAACAACAATACCCATTCCCAGGGTGAGGTCATCACCGCCAGCCTCGTAGGCGCGGCCATAGGCGCACTGGTAGCCAAGAACACCTGATACTCCGGCTTGTCAGCCGATCACATAAAATATCAATATCATATCAAAACGTCTTCTCTATTCTATCTCTCTATAGAACAGGCCCGGCTGCTTCGCAAGAAGCTGCCGGGCCTGTTTTCCTTTACATTTCTGCGGGTCCTTCGGGAAACAACACCTGGAGCAGTGCCGTCACCCGGGAATCCCGGATGCTGTAGTGCACCTCCAGGCCGCTGCGCTTCCCCTGGATGATTCCCGCTGCCCGCAGCTTCTGCAGATGCTGGGATATGGTGGACTGGGGAATATCCAGGCAATCCTGCATGTGGGACACATTGCAGCCGCCTCCCTGCCAAAGCCCCCGTACGATGCAGAGCCGCACCGGATGAGCGATAACCTTCAGCAGTTCCGCTGTTTCATTATATTGGGCCGTATCAATATGCATATGCGTTACCTTCTTTTTCTGCCGTCATTATTATTCACTATATTTATATATTACGTTATAATATATGTCATTGTCAATGCACGAATAGAGCATCCGGCAAACTCCTGCTTTTCCTTGTGGTTACAGCCCCGCCGTTGTAAAATAACGGTAAAGGCTTTCATTTATAAAGGAGGAGACTATGAAGAATATTTTACGCTCTATGATGCTCTGCCTGCTGCTCTGCCTGTCCTGTGTGCCGGTACTGGCCAAGGAACCCGCCGGTTCCGTCCAGATCACGATTCTGCACACCAATGACATGCACAGCCGCATCCTGCCCGAGGATGACCGGGGCAATTCCATCGGCCTGCCGGAAATCTCCGCGGCCGTCAAGACCATCCGCCGGGAAAATCCCAACACCCTGCTGGTGGATGCGGGCGATACCCTGCATGGCATGCCGGAAATCAACATCAGCAAGGGAAAAAATATGGTCGCCCTGCTGAATGCAATGAACTATGATTTCATGGTGCCGGGCAACCACGACTACAATTACGGTGCGGACCAGCTGCAGGCCCTGGCCCGGGGACTGCATTTCCCTGTGCTCAGCGCCAATACGGTGGACCGCCGCACGAGCCAGCCCCTTTTCCCCGCCAGCAAAATCCTGGTATACCAGGGAGTGCGCGTCGCTTTTTTCGGCATCACCACGCCGGAAACAGCCCTGAAAACCTCCCCGGACAATGTAAAGAACATCCGCTTCCTGGATGCCATCCGCAGCACCCGCCGGGTGGTGCAGCAGCTCCAGGGAAAAGCGGATGTGATTGTGGGCATCATGCATGTGGGGCTGGATAAGAGCTCCGTGGTTACCAGTGATGCCATCGCCCGGGCCGTGCCCGGCATCGATGTGATCATCGACGGCCACAGCCACACGGAACTTCCCCAGGGACTGCTCGTCGGCAGTACCCTCATCGCCCAGACCGGCAGCTACGACCATAATCTGGGCCGGGTTGACCTGCAGCTGCAGGACCGGAAGCTCACCGGAAAAACGGCCCGGCTCCTCAGTCCGGCAGAGCTCAGGACGCTGGCTCCGGTACCTGATGAGGACATCACCCGGATCATCGATCAATTCAAAAAAGCCAATCAGCCACTGTTCGCCGAGGTCATCGCCCACAGCCAGCTGACCCTTTCCGGGGACCGGCTGCTGGTGCGCCGGGAGGAAACCGCTCTGGGGGATCTTTCCGCTGATGCCCTGCGCTCCGCGGCCCAGGCGGATATCGCCCTGGTGAACGGCGGCAGCATCCGGGCCGATCTGAAGGCCGGTGATGTGACCCGCCGGGACATGATGGCCATTTTCCCCTTTGGCAATACGCTGAAAAAAGTGGAGCTGAGCGGCCTCCAGCTCCAGGAAATACTGGAGCATTCCGTCAGCGGTCTGCCCAGTGCCTTCGGCGGCTTCCTGCAGGTCAGCGGCCTGAGCTTTTCCTTTGACCCCACCCGGCCTGCCGGCCAGCGGGTCATCGCGGTCACCGTCGGCAGCGAGCCCCTGCAGCTGGGACGCAGCTATACAGCCGCGGTCAGCGATTTCCTCACCGCTGGCGGAGACGGCTACGCACAGCTTAAGCAGGCAAAGGTCCTGGGTGAATACGGTACCTGCGAGGAGGCCATGACCAGCTGGCTCAACCAGCAGGGTGTAACCAGCCAGACCCCCGCCGGCCGCATCCAGCCCGTAACAGCCAAAGCCGCAGCTGCCGTCACCCCCCTGCAGCCGGCGGCCTGAGAATCAAGCAACGTAAAAAAAAATCCTCGCCGGAAGTTCCAGCGAGGATTTTTTGTGCCATTAGTTTGCCATTTCAGCCTTTATCAGCCAAGAACACCAAGAGCCTTAGCTACAACAAAAGCGAATGCGCCGCCGCAGAGCGGTGCGAATACAGGTACCCAGGCATAGCCCCAGTCACAGCCGCCTTTGCCGGCAATCGGGCAGATTGCATGAGCAAGTCTCGGTCCAAGGTCACGGGCTGCGCTCATTGCGTATCCGGTAGGACCACCAAGGCTAAGACCCAGAGCCCAGATCAGCATTGCTACCAGGTAAGGTCCAAAGCCAGGAGCCAGACCAGCCGCGCCGCCNACNTTCTTGGAGAAGATCATCCAGATCATGAACATNAGGAAGAAAGTNGCGATGAACTCGCAGAGGAAGTTTGCTGCCGTGTTGCGGATAGCCGGAGCCGTGCAGAAGATACCAAGCTTTGCAGCCTGATCTTCAGTCTCAGCCCAATGGGGGAGATATGCGAGCCAGGTGATGATACCACCGCACATACCGCCAAGAACCTGAATCACAGCCGTTGCTGCGAACTGCGGCCAGGTGTATACGCCAGCCAGCGTCTTTGCCAGAGTTACGGACGGGTTGATATCAGCCTGCGGAGCACCCAGTGCTACGGAAGTGTAAACACCCATCAATACTGCAAAACCCCATCCTGCGGTTATGCAGATCCAGCCGCCGCCAACGCCCTTGGAGCCTTTGAGTGTGAGGTTTGCGCATACGCCGCAACCAAAGGTAGTCAGTACCAGCATACCCATGAACTCGCCTAATAAATTGTCCATTCTTAATCCCTCTTTCGTCTAATAATATAGTAATATTGCTTTAATCCCACATTCCCTGGGCAGTGCCTATCCCCTACACAGACACCGCCCCTGGAATGATGAAATTCATGAAGTTATCCTGCTAAACCCCGATTACTCTTCGTCGAGCCAATGCATCGAATGTTTAACAGCCTTACGCCAGCCTTTGTAGAGCTTGTCTGCTTCTTCTTTCGGCATGGATGGTTCGAAGCGAACATCCAGCTTCCAGCTGCTCTTGAGCTCTTCTTTNGAAGTCCANACACCGACAGCCAGACCAGCAAGATATGCTGCGCCCAGAGCCGTAGTCTCGATGATCTGCGGACGATCAACAGGAACGCCCAGCAGGTCTGCCTGGAACTGCATCAGCAGATTGTTGGCAACTGCGCCGCCATCAACCTTCAGTGCTGCCAGCGTGATGCCGGAATCAGCTTCCATAGCGCCCAGAACATCCTTCGTCTGATATGCCAGGGAATCCAGAGTTGCACGAACGATATGAGCCTTCGTCGTACCGCGGGTGATACCGATGATCGTGCCGCGTGCGTTCATATCCCAGTACGGAGCACCGAGACCTACGAATGCCGGTACAACATAGACACCAGCCGTGTCCTTAACTTTCTTTGCTACCCACTCGGAATCCGGAGCGGAATCTACGAGGCGGATGCCGTCACGCAGCCACTGGATTGCGGAGCCTGCTACGAAGATGGAACCTTCGAGTGCATACTCTACTTTGCCGTCGAGACCCCAGGCAATGGTAGTAACCAGGCCGTTGTTGGAAGTCTTGATCTCCGTGCCCGTGTTCATGAGCATGAAGCAGCCAGTTCCATAGGTGTTCTTTGCCATGCCCGGCTCGAAGCAGTTCTGGCCGAAGAGGGCAGCCTGCTGGTCGCCTGCTGCACCGGCAACAGGAATGGATGCGCCCAGGATGGACGGAANCGTGTAGCCATAAACGCCGCTGGAAGGACGAACTTCCGGAAGCATGGATTTNGGAACNGTGAGGTANGANAGNAGCTGGTCATCCCANTNCAGCTCTCTGATATTATACATAAGAGTACGTGAAGCGTTGGAGTAGTCCGTTACATGCGCTTTGCCGCCCGTGAGCTTCCAGATGAGCCAGCAGTCGATGGTACCAAAAATCAAATCGCCAGCTTCAGCTTTAGCTCTTGCGCCTTCAACATTGTCGAGGATCCAGTTTACTTTCGTGCCGGAGAAATATGCATCAATGATAAGGCCGGTCTTCTGCTTGAACTCATCAACCAGGCCTCTCTTCTTCAGGCCTTCGCAGATGCCAGCGGTCTGACGGGACTGCCATACGATTGCGTTGTAAACTGGACGGCCCGTGTTCTTATCCCAGACAACAGCGGTTTCACGCTGATTGGTGATACCGATTGCAGCGATATCGCTGGCAACGAGACCGGACTGCTCCAGGGCTTCCTTCATAACAGTGGACATGCTGCTCCAGATCTCATCTGCGTCATGCTCAACCCAGCCCGGATTCGGGAAATACTGGGTGAATTCCTTCTGGGAAACGCCGACAATCTTGGAGTTCTCATCAAAGATAATTGCTCTGTTGCTCGTAGTACCTGCATCCAACGCCATTACATACTTTTTAGCCATTTTAATTAATCCCCCTCTAAATTTTGCATTTATCAGGCATTTTCAGAAATTAGCTTTATTGAAAAATGTCTGAACATAGCCGCTATAAGTATACCAAAAAATTGTATAAACTATAGCAAAATCATTCAGGATTTTCTGTCAGAACACAAGGTTAAAAAAAGAGAAGCCTCCTACATGTTTTGTCAGTAAAATCCCTACAGCAAAGCCCTATCTCCCCCCTTCGATGATTTTTATATGATGAAGCAGTCCGGCGGGCAGCGGCGGCAGGCCTGCTGACAGGCTGCCTGGCTGCCCGGGAACCGCCCCGGCAGATGCCGGAGAAGTTCCTTCCCTTCTGCTCATTTCATCCAAAGGATTATTGTTTATTGAATCTCTTGTAGGCCTTGGCCAGCAGCTGAATCGGATGGCAGACCTTGGCGTGGGTGGCATGGACAATCTGCATGCGGCAGGTACCGCAGTCGCAGACAACCTCATTGGCGCCGCTCTCCTTGATCTTCTTGAAGAGCTCCTCGCCCACCTTCATGGAAATCTCGTATTTTTCCTTCTTGAAGCCGTAGTTACCGGACATGCCGCAGCAGCCAGCATCCGCGTTCTCAATCTCGATTCCCACCATGTCCTTGAGCATCTTGTAAGCCGGCAGGCCGATAGCCTGGGCACGCAGATGACAGGGTGCATGATACAGATATTTTTTATCCTTCTTGCCCGCGAAGTCATGGGAAAGCTTGCCCTGTTCCTCGAGGATTTCCAGATACTCAAAAGCATCATATACGTTCTTAGCCGCATCCACCATATCCTGCTGGCTGAAGAGCTCCGCATATTCCTGCTTCAGCATCAGCGAGCAGCTGGTGCAGCAGGCAACTACCGGGTAGCCCTTGGACTGCCAGTATTTGATGCGATCCACATTCTTATGGGCATTGGCCTCGGCCTCATCAAGATAGCCGGTAACCACCAGCGGCGAGCCGCAGCATACGAAGTTTTCATCAACGAGCACTTCGATATGGTTGGCCTGCATGACCTTTACAAAAGCCACGCCGACCTCTGGATCATTCGCGTTGATGTAGCAGCCCGGGAAGAATACTACCTTGTCCGGATAAGAGGTCTGCTTGATCTCCTTGAACATATCCATGAAGTATTTCGGTGCATAAGCCGGCATATCGCGCTTGCCAGCCAGGCCCATCATATCCAGCACGCCAAAGGCCTTGCCGATGGACATTCCCAGATTTGCGAAGGTCTTGCCAAGCGGAATAGAATCCAGCTTTTTGGCCATATCCTCGCCGTGAGCCAGCATCTGATCCCGCTGGGAATGGGGATGGGTGCGATAGTACTTCGCACGCTCCAGCATGTTCAGCGTGGATACGGATACGCCCGACGGGCAGGTGATATCACAATTTTTGCAGTTGGAGCAAAAATCCAGAGTGTTCTCTACGTCATTCGCATCGGAAAAATGCATGCGATTGTGCGCCGGACCAACGAATTTTGGTCCTTTATATTTACGCTCAGCTTCAGTGATCGGGCAGTTTGCTATGCAGGATGTGCAGGCAAGGCAATTATCCGCCGAATCTCTAGCTCTCTCTTCTATTTCCATCTTCATACCCCTTTCCATCATGCCATAGCCGCTTTATAGGCAGATGACAAAGCAACGCCGTTGCCAGAATGTTCAAAGCAGAAATCATAGCCGCTCAAATTGCGTCCGACAACATAGACGTTCTCGAGTACGCAGTTGCCCGCCTCATCGACGGCCCGGAGGGATGCGTCTGTTCTTACACCAGCTTTGGCAAAGGTCTGCTTCTCCGCGGAGAAGAGCTGTTCATTGACCCATCTTTCCTCAACGCAGTCCGCCTCTACCGGCAGGCCGAACACGACTTCATTGGCTTCGCCGAAGTCACGCATGGTGATACCGCCGCTGTAGAAGCCGCCAGTAGCGAGTATGAAGCTATCTGCCTCATACTTCTTGTCACGGACTTCGCCGCCGGCTACAACAGCCTTGCATATCTTGCCATCGACGACAGAGCCATGAGCCTTGATATTCTCAACAACTTCAACGCCATGCTTGCGCAGGGCATCCAGCAGCATATCGCGTACGCGAAGGCCATTGGTGGAAGGCGGCATGCCAGTGGTTTCCACCACCGGGCAGCCAAGGGCTGCAACCAGCTTCGTGTAGACTTCGTTGCCCTTCGTACCGAGGATAGCCGGTACGATGAACACCTTGCCGCTGCCTGCCTGGGATTTGAGCTGGCTTACTGCATCGTTGAAGCCCTTCTCAGTATCCATCCAGCGGGCCACATCCAGAGTCGTGAGATCACGGCCGCCGGTGATGTGGGAATCCAGCGTAAAGGTGGAATATTTCTTATCCTTGCCAAGCCAATCCGGCAGTGTCTTTGCAACCAGATCCACATAGTAGTCCTTCAGATCTTTGACGCCTACGAGAACGATCTCGGCTGCATCGAAGCACTGATTGCCCTGCATGGATTCCGGCACCAGGCAGGTGGGCTTCATGGTGCCCACAGCCGTGACGATCCACTGCTGCTTGTCCAGTGAGCCTACAAAGGGCAGGCCCTCTTTTTTCGTGAAGTCCAGGAAGAACTTCACTGCATCCTGTACACTGGGGATGCCGATTTTCTTATAAGGATGCTCAGCCGGCACCGTGGCCAAAGCCTGGGCCGGGGAAGCAACGGCTGCGCCTTTTTCGTCGTAGCCCATGATATCAACCACACCGCTGTTGAGCGGGAATGTGCCCGCGCCATAGGAAAGCAGTGTAACCTTTTTATTTTTTTCAGCACTTACCAGCGCTGCAATCAAACCGGCAAATCCGCTGCCGATAACAACTACATCTGATTTGCTCATTCCGGTCTACCTCCATTTACGTTAAACACCAATTCATAAAGGCCTCTGGTCATTTCCGTCTCACGCAGGGTCTTGCCTGCCATGACCGGACGAATGCCCTTCCATCTTGCCTGGAGGAAGCCCTTCATCTGACCCAGCGGATCCTTGGAGGCTTCAAGATTATCGAAGCGGGAAAGTGCTGCCGCACTGCGCAGCGCACAGAAGTTGCCCTGGCAGGTTCCCATGCCCAGGCGGGTTCTTCTTCTCACATCGCTGATGATATGGCTCGTGGGCAGAGCAGCAATCTCTTCCAGCTCAGCCAGCGTAACATTTTCGCATTCGCAGATGACTTCGCGGGTTTCCGGCTTCTCTTCCATTCTCTTGACCACGTTGCCAAAACGCTCCGTGCCCAGACGGGTTGCCGCCAGGTTTACGCCAAATGCCGGGAAATACTTGCGGGCCGCCTTTTTCTCTGCCTCCGGAACCTCCGGAACCAGAGCCTCCTCGGCAGTACGGCATTTTTCGTGATTGCCGAGCTTCGGGCAGAGCTTGTCGCAAAGCTTTTCAGCCATGAGACGATAGGTGGTGAATTTACCGCCGCAGATGGTCATCATGCCCTTCAGGCCTTCATCCTCATGGTCGAGGATGACGAATCCGCGAGAAGCATTACGGCCCGTATCGCCAGATGCGCTGTACAGCGGACGGGAGCCGGCGAACACGCGCAGGATGCGGTAGTCGCGCAGGCGCTCAAACACCTGGACACCGGTCTTCATGAGGTTTTCAACCTCATCCCAGGAAGTGCTGGTATCTTCCGGATCCGGAATCGTAATAGATGAAGTACCGAGGATCGTAATAGAACCGTGCGGTACGAAGATATCTCCATCAGCCGGCTTGCGCAGACGGTTCACGACGCGGCTGGCAATACGCTGATTGAACGCGATGAGAGTGCCCTTGGAAGGCTTTACATTGACCTCCAGGCCGGCCAGCTCGGAAACGAATCCGCACCAGGGACCTGCAGCGTTGACCAGCATATCGCAGCCGATCACGTATTCTTCTTTAGTGAAGTAATCACGTACATTGATACCCTTTACCACACCGTTCTCAACGACAACGCCGACAGCCTCTGTATAGGTCTTTACCCGGCCGCCGTAGCGCTTTGCGGACGCAACGTTCTGCCAGGACATGCGGAAACCATCGATAGCGGCATCCGGTACACGATAGGCAGCAACGAGCTTCGGTGAAAGGTTCGGCTCAATGCGTCTGGCCTCTTCCGGGCTGATCTGGATGGCTTTGATGCCGCTGGCAGCACAGCCAGCAACCCATTTCTGCTCAAATTCCGGATCATCACCATCGAGACGCACAAAAAGGCCCTCCGTAGCTTCGACACAGGATGTGCCGATCTTGCGCAGGATCGTGTTCTCAATGATACACTCCTTGGCGGCTTCCTGGTCTTTTACCGCATATCTTGCACCACTATGCAGCAGGCCATGATAACGCGAGCTGGCACCATTTACCATATCGCGCTTCTCGATCAGCAGAGCATCCACGCCGCGCATCGACAGATCGCGCAAAATACCAACACCTGTAGCTCCGCCACCGATAATGACGACTGTAGCTTTTTCCATAACAATCCCCCATTTTCCCGTAATACTTACAAGGTAATCGCCGCATCCTATACACGAGAGAATGCCGACCCCTCTTTTGGCTCCCCCCTGGGACATCACGGCTGCCCCGCAGCCAAATGCTATAATTGCAGGATACGAAAACACTTTAAAAGAATAAATTTACAGCAAAGGTGCATCACTGGCGTGAAATTTTGTTCACAAGCATATCCGCCAGCGGCCCGCGCCCTTGAGCGGGGCTGTTTCCGGCTCATATTGCCGAACCATCGTTGCTTGCACCCTTTGAATGATTTTTCATATTTTTTGCATTTCCACGCTTTTGTTCATAATGTAAAAATGCTCCAATACAAAATTTCATCTTTATGAATTATCTTATAACATTATTGGCAATTAGTCAATACAAAATAATATATATAGTTTTCTATTTTCTCATAATTCACTTATCTCCCTGGAACAAATGTAAAATGCAAAACACCTTTTTATCTTTTCCTTCAATAATAACATCCATTCAGCCGCCATGGGCAATCCGCTGTCTGGCTGAATCGTTCCCCACCCGCCCGCGCTCGAAGCACCGGTTCAGATTCCAGGCTTTCCTTTTAAGCCCATTCCCTGTATAATTCTATGTGGCAGGAATTTTGCATTTCCCGGAAAAAGAAATCAGCAGCTTCAGGTGTACAGCTGTAAATTTTCATTGACGGGAGCCGCAAGCTATGCTAATATCTAAAACATATAGGAATACAATGAATTGTCAGGAAGTGAAATATCTATGATCAAGCTTTCTCATATCGAAAAGACATATGAGAGCCCCTCCGGTCCCGTATATGCCCTGAAGGGCATCGATCTCACCATCGAACGCGGCGAGATTTACGGCATCATCGGTCTGAGCGGCGCAGGAAAATCCACCCTGATCCGCTGCATCAACATGCTGGAGCGGCCCACCAGCGGCCAGGTCCTGGTGGATGGACAGGACCTCACCGCCATGAACGAAGCGGACCTGCGCAAGGTCCGGAAAAGCATCGGCATGATTTTCCAGCATTTCAATCTGCTCTCCTCAGCTACGGTCTATGAGAATATTGCCTTTCCGCTTCGCCTGGTACACATGCCAGAAAAGCAGATCAAGGCCAAGGTCACACCGCTTTTGGAATTGGTAGGCCTGGCCGACAAGGCCCATCAATATCCCTCCCAGCTTTCCGGCGGACAGAAGCAGCGGGTGGGCATCGCCCGGGCTCTGGCCAGCGATCCCAAGATACTGCTGTGCGATGAGGCTACCTCCGCCCTGGATCCCCAGACGACGAAATCCATTTTGCAGCTGATCCGGGATATCAACCAGAAGCTGGCGCTGACCGTGGTGGTCATCACCCATGAGATGCAGGTCATCAAGGATATCTGCGACAAGGTTGCCGTCATCGAAAACGGCGTGATTGCCGAAAAGGGTACGGTACTGGAGGTATTCACCAATCCCCGGCAGCCCATCACCCGTGAATTCATCAGCGTGCTGCTCAGCAATGAGCTTCCCTCAGCCTTCCGGGGCAATGAGGTATCACAGGAGCCCCAGCCCGGCAGCTATCTGCTGCTGCGCCTTACCTTCATCGGCGAGTCCGCCGACGATCCGGTCATTGCGGGCATGATACGCCAATATGACATCGAGGTCACCATGCTCTTCGGTACCCTCGATCAGATCAAAAGTACCCCCTACGGCCGCATGATCATCGGTGTCACCGGCCAGCAGGAAGAAATCAACCGCGCGCTGGACTATCTGAAGCAGCGTGAGCTCAAAGTGGAGGTGATCGGTTATGTCCAGCGACATGATTCCACTCATCAGTAAAGCTCTGGGAGAGACGGTGTACATGGTGGCTGTTTCCATGGTTGTCGCCACCATTATCGGCATACCCCTGGGGGTGTTGCTGCATACCACAGCAAAAAACCAGATCCTGGAATGCCGGGCACTGAACCGCGGCCTGGCCGGCGTGGTCAATGCCATCCGTTCCATTCCATTCATCATCCTCATGGTGGCCATCATTCCCTTTACCCGTCTGCTGGTGGGCAGTTCCATCGGAACCACGGCGGCGATGGTTCCATTGATCATCGCCTCCGTCCCCTTTATCGGCCGCCAGGTGGAGACTTCCCTGAAGGAAGTTCCGGAAGGCATCGTGGAGGCAGCCCTTTCCATGGGTGCCACTCCGCTGCAGATCATCCGCCGGGTGCTGCTGCCTGAGGCCATGCCCAGCATCATCGCCCAGCTCACCACGGTCATCATCAGCCTCGTAGGCGAGTCAGCCATGGCGGGCGCCATCGGCGGCGGCGGTCTGGGTGACCTGGCCATCCGCTACGGTTACCAGCGGTTCCGGCCAGAAATCATGATTGCCACAGTCATCATCCTCATCGTACTGGTCCAGCTGGTCCAGTTTGCCGGCAACCTGCTGGCAAAACGGCTGAGAAAACAATGACTGCCATGAAAATGTTGCCTTGCCCTAAAAACAGCATTCAGCCGACTTCATCGGTTTGGATAGATTTATTTTATTAAAGGAGGATTCCCCATGAAAAAATTTGCCGCTATTATTGCATCTCTTCTGCTGGTCGTATTCGCTGTCGCTGGCTGCGGCAGTGATAACAAGCAGGCTTCCAGCAGTTCCTCATCCTCGTCCAGCCAGGGCAAGGTCCTGAAGATTGGCGCCACTGCCGTTCCTCACGCTGAAATCCTGGAGGTTGTGAAACCTCTGCTGGCTAAAGAGGGCATCGACCTGCAGATTGTCGAATTCAGCGACTATGTGCAGCCGAACCTGGCTCTCAACGACAAGGAGCTGGATGCTAACTTCTTCCAGCATGCACCTTATCTGGAGAACTTCATGGCCGAGCACAGCGATGTGAAGCTGGCCAACGCAGCCGGCATCCATATCGAGCCCATGGGCATTTATTCCAAGAAGATCAAGAACCTCAAGGAGCTCAAGGATGGTGCCTCCATCGCTCTGCCGAACGATCCCACCAACGGCGGCCGTTCGCTGCTGCTGCTGGAAAAAGCCGGTCTGCTGAAGCTTAAGGACGGCATCGGCGTAAAGGCTACGGTACAGGATATCGTAGAGAACCCGAAGCACCTGCAGTTCAAGGAAGTGGAAGCCGCTCAGGTTCCCCGTACCCTGGATGATGTGGATGCAGCTGTCATCAACACCAACTTCGCCATGCAGGTCAACCTCGTTCCCACCAAGGACGCACTTTTCATGGAGGACAGCACTTCTCCTTACGTGAACATCATCGCCGTCCGCGCCGGTGACGAAAACCGTCCGGAGATCCAGGCGCTGATCAAGGCCCTGAAGTCCGATGAAGTCAAGAAGTTCATCAACGATAAATACAAGGGTGCCGTTGTTCCGGCATTCTAAGAAAATCCCCAAAACCGATGCGGCTTCGCCGCATCGGTTTTTTATTGCCTGAAAACGGGGCATGGATAAATAGGAATTTGTAGGGGGGTTAGAGGGATTGAAAAGCCGCGTATCTTAAAGGCTCCTCTGCTAGGTGAGCAGCGAACCGCAGCTTCAGATGCGTGTGAGTCGCCGCCCCCTTGCGGGTGGAGCTGGCGCGGAGCAATTTTTGGCTCCCCTGCTAGGGGAGCTGGCGCGCAGCGCCTGAGGGGTTGCTTCGATTGGCTGAGCTTTTAGCCCTGGGAAAAAGCCAGGAATCGTGACATTGCAGAGGCCGCTAACCCCTCCGTCACGGCTTCGCCGTGCCACCTCCCCTGGCAGTGGAGGCTTTGGAGCCGCAGCTTCAGATGCGTGTGAGTCGCCGCCCCCTTGCGGGTGGGGCCTCATCGCTCTCCGGCCCCCATAATCATCTCGACAAGCGGTCAACGTCAACCAATCACCTTCGCCTTTCAGGCTCGTTTCTTGGGACGTTTGCTTTGCCTAAGCGATTCGCACCCTAGCAAGCTTGGAGCTCTCTGCTTATCGCATACGAGCTGTTACCCAATCGCTGCGCTCTTGGACAGCTCAGTAAATTCCCATTTATCCCTTACCCCAAAATAAAAGCCCCTTTTTGTAAAATATGCTTTTGCTGGCTGATGGATGGAACAGAACCTGACGGGCAGGCAAGACCGGAGGCCTTTTATGGCCGCATTGAACCTGGTTCCTGCCACTTTGAAAGCCTTGGCCTGAATGCACAGGAAAAATCCACGTCCGCGTTCTGTGCCAGGTCACGGCCTGCAGGGATACCACTCTAACTGCATATACCCATGGATTTCCCAAGGGATTCCAATCCATCTTCCACCAGCTATTCCATATTTAACATATCATCTGAACTTTTCTGGTCTGGTAAAAGGATTTTGTCCACGCAGCGCGAACTTTTACAGTGTATGAATCATCAAATATTTGAGAATAGTCCGTATAAATCCGCCCACCTGGAACAAATTAACATACAAGCTATAACAATTCTGTTATATATCCTATAAGTATATGCCTGTATTGTATATTTAAACATAAAATTAAATAAATTTACAAAAACAGTAGATTTTAAGCCGTATTTTTGCTATTATTGTAAAAGTACGCCAAACATATTTATGCCTTTTATACAATTCAGTATATACAGGAAGAACATTGGAGGGAGAAACATGAATTCCGATATCACCATTAAAATGGCCCGGTGCAAGGGCTGCGGCATCTGTGTCGCCTTTTGCCCCAAACAGGTCCTGGCTCTCGATGAGCTGGGCAAGGTACATGTTGTCAACGGCGAAGCCTGTATCGCCTGCGGTCAGTGCGAGCTCAGATGCCCGGACTACGCAATCTTTGTAGATAAGAAGGTGGCAAAATGAATAAACCAAGACTTATGCAGGGCAACGAAGCCTGTGCGGAAGGCGCACTGGCGGCTGGCGTCCGTTTCTTTGCCGGTTATCCTATCACACCGTCCACGGAAATCGCTGAAACCATGGCCAAACTGCTGCCCCAGCATGGCGGTAAGTTTGTCCAAATGGAAGACGAGATTGCCAGTATCGGTGCCATCCTCGGCGCTTCGCTGGCGGGGGAAAAAGTTCTGGACGCTACCAGCGGTCCGGGATTTTCCCTGAAGCAGGAGCTGATCGGCTACGCGGCCTGCGCTGAGATTCCGGCGGTCATCGTAAACGTGCAGCGGGTAGGTCCTTCCACCGGGCAGCCCACATCTCCCTCCCAGGGCGATGTAATGCAGGCCCGCTGGGGCACCCACGGAGACCATTCCATCATCGCCCTGTCCCCCTGGACTGTCCGGGAGACCTTTGATGCCACGATCATGGCGGTAAACTACGCGGAGCGCTTCCGCACGCCGGTCATCCTGCTCATGGATGAAATCGTCGGGCATCTGCGGGAAAAGGTGGTACTGCCTGAAGCGGATGAAATCGAGATCTATCCCCGCCGCAAGCCAACCTGCACCCGGGAGCAGGGCTACAAGCCCTTTACCCCGGACAAGGATCTGGTGCCGAACGTTGCGGACTTCGGCACAGGCTATCATATCCATGTGACCGGCCTCATCCACGATGAGACGGGCTTCCCCTCCGGCAGCCCGAAGGTCACGGAGGAAGCCATCCGCCGCATGCACGAGAAGATCGCCATCGCCCAGGATGAAATCACCCATTACGATGAATTCTTCATGGAGGATGCGGAATATGCGGTTGTCGCCTTCGGCGGCACGGCCCGCACGGCCTACGAGGCCGTAGAGGCAGCCCGCGGCCAGGGCTGCAAGGTGGGCATGATCCGCCTGATGACCATCTGGCCCTTCGCGGACAAGGTCATCAAAGCCCTGGCCGCCAAGGTCAAGGGCATCCTGGTCCCCGAGCTGAACTACGGCCAGCTGGTGGGCGAGGTAGAGCGCGCGGCAGCCGGCCAGTGCCAGGTGGAGCTGCTGGCCAAATACAATACGGAAATCTTCACGCCGAAGGAAATCGAAGGCGCGATTGTAAAACTTTGTGCGGGAGGTAAAGCATAATGGAAAGAACCTATGAAAAATATTTTCGCCAAAACCGCCTGCCGCATCTCTGGTGTCCAGGCTGCGGCAATGGCATCGCAATGAAGGCCATCGTCCAGGCCATTGAAAAGAAGGGGCTGAGCCAGGACAATACCGTCATTGTCTCCGGTATCGGCTGCTCCTCCCGGGCCTCGGGCTACATGGATTTCGATACCCTGCACACGGCCCACGGCCGGGCAATTCCTTTTGCCACCGGCATCAAGCTGGCCCATCCGGAGCTCAACGTGGTGGTCATCACCGGCGACGGCGACTGCACCGCCATCGGCGGCAACCATTTCATCCACGGCTGCCGGCGCAATGTAGATCTCACAGTGGTGCTGTTCAACAACAGCATCTACGGCATGACCGGCGGCCAGGCCTCCCCCATGACGCCGCTGCACAAAAAAGCCACCACCGCTCCCTATGGGACCGTGGACCGTCCCTTCGATGCCTGCCATCTGGCCGAAGCCTCCGGTGCCACCTATGTGGCCCGCAGCACTGCCTTCCATGTGCAGCATCTCACGGACATGATTGCCAACGGCTTCGACAACAAGGGCTTCTCTTTCATCGAGGCAGTAGTGCAGTGCCCCACCGCCTATGGGCGCAAGAACAAGATGAGTTCCCCGGCCGCCATGATGCAATGGATGCGGGACAGCGCCGTGATGAAAACCGCCTGGGACAAGCTGCCGGATGAGAAAAAAGCCGACAAGTTCCCCATTGGCCTTTTCTATCAGGCCGAATACGAGGACTATACCACAGCCTATGATGAGATCATCCATGATGCAGGAGGGGATAAGAAATGAAACAGATCAGACTTTCCGGCTCCGGCGGACAGGGTGTCATCACCGCTGCGATCATCCTGGCGGAAGCCGCTGTAAATGAAGGCAAGGAAGCAGTCCAGTCGCAGTCCTATGGCCCGGAGGCCCGGGGCGGCGCATCCAAGGCGGAGGTCATCATCTCCGACAGCCGCATCTACCATCCAAAGGTTTTGGCACCAGGCCTGGTGCTGGCCATGACCCAGAAGGCGGCGGATAAATACTACAAGGATCTGCGCCCGGACGGCACGCTGGTGCTGGACACGGATCTGGTTCCTGAGGTACCGGATTTCCCCCATGTGATCCGCATCCCCATCACCAAGCTGGCGGTGGAGGAAGTCGGCAAATCGCTGTTCGCCAACATCGTGGCGCTGGGTGCTCTGGTCCGCATCACCGGCCTGGTGCAGTTCGATACCATCAAGGACTGTGTAGCCCATCGGGTTCCGCCCCATACCATTGAAAAGAATATGCAGGCACTGCAGGTCGGCTGGGATGCCGCCGCCAGGGCCTGAAATCAAAAAAGCCGCCGGTCCTTATGGATCGACGGCTTTTCTTTGCTTTTACAGATTGAATTTTCCTATGAGCTTCTGCAGATCCTGGGCCAGTTCGGCCAGGCTCTGGCTGGCCGAAGTGATATCCGACTGGGCTGCCTGCTGTACGTTGATGGATTCGGAAATATGCTTCGTTTCCTCCGCCGTGCGCACGCCGATCTGCTTCAGATTCTCAGAGCTCCGGAGCACCTCGCCATTTTCCGTGGAGATCTGCGTGACCTTCTGAGAAATAACCTCCATATCCTGGGATACCACCTGGATATGACCTACCAGCTGCTCAAAGAGCTTATTGGTATTGGTAAAGGCTTCCGAGCCCTTGGCTACGGCCTCGGTACTGCTTCCCATCTCGGTGACAGCGGTTTCCGTATAGGCTCCGGTGGTATGGATGAGGTCCGCCACCCGCTTGGCAGCCTCCTGGGACTGCTCAGCCAGCTTCCTGACCTCCTCAGCCACCACGGCAAAGCCGCGGCCCTGCTCACCGGCCCGGGCGGCCTCGATAGCCGCATTCAAGGCCAGCAGATTGGTCTGGGAAGCGATGGAGGAAATGGTGTCCACGATCTGACCGATTTCCTGGGAATGCTCGCCCAGCTTCACGATAGCCGTCTGGGCCTCGCCGATGCGCTGACTGATATTGGCCATTTGCTGCACAGCCTCCTGCATGGAGGTCTGGTTCTCATTCATAGCCTGGATGCTCTGCTCCGTTTCCGAACGGGTCGTCTGCACCAGGTCATTCACGTTTTCAATATTGCCCGTGATGCGCTCAATAGAACCAGCCGCACTCATGATATGGGTTTCCTGCTGCTTGGCGCCATCCGATACATCGTTGACCGAGGAAGCGATTTCATTCATGCTCTGGGTGGACTGATCCGCCGTGGCAAACAGCTCCTCACTGGCTGCTGATACCTGCTGGGCCATGTTGTTCACATCGTCGATGATCTTCTTTATCTCCTCAGCCATAGAACGGATGCTCATGGACAGCCGCCCGATCTCGTCCTCATTGGTGATCTCGATGACCGCCCCCAGCTGGCCCTCAGCAATTTCCTGGGCATGATGCATCAGGGTACGGATAGGAGTCTCGATGCGCCGCTGGAAAATGATCCACATCGCGGCACAGAGCAGGATGATGACCAGCAGGGAAATGCCGATGCTGGTATAGATAGCCTTGTGGATGGGTCCCATATAATCAGCCTTGGGTGCTACCAGGACAAGCTTCAGATTGCTGCTGCCGATGGGCGTAGCCAGCACGTAGCTGTCCTCCCCGAAGGCCTTGCTCTCCAGCAGTACCGGCTCCGAAGAAGCCATGATCTTTTTCCCGATCTCTGCCATGGCTGAATCCGTACTCTCCTGGATCTTTTCCTTCAGATTCTTGCTGCTGTCCATATAGGCCACAAACTGGCCTGTCTGGGTGAGCAGGAAGGCATGGCCGTTCTGGCCGATCTTGATGCCTTCAATGTATTTTTCCAGCTCTGTCATACCGATATCCACCGTCACCACGCCGACGACCTGGCCATTGTGCCGGATCGGCGCGGAGCTGGACATCATAGAGGTCTTGCTCACATCATCGTAGGCCGGCTCATCCCAAAACACTTTATTGCCGCCCTTGATGCTCTCTTTATACCAGTTGAACTGCGGATAATTATACTCTTCGTTGCTGTAATCCATAATCAGCTTTACGCTGCCATCCGCTTCCTTGGAGAAATAGGGGCCAAACCACTTTTCGCCCCCGGGGTAGGCATTGGGAGCAAACCAAATGCCGCTGCCGTAGATGATGTCATCCGACTTCACCAGCTGCTGCACCAGGCTGGACGCAAACTCCATATCATAATTCTTCATGGAGCTCAGGTTCATGGCCAAAGCATCGGTCTTCCCTGCCACCTGGGCCAGCCGCTTGTCGAACTGCTGGGAAATTCCTTCCCCTCTGGCCATCAGCATCTCCGTGACATCCGTTTCCATATTGCTGTACAGCTGATGGACATTGGCAAAGGTCAGGAATCCCAGTAAAACTGTGGATAAAACCACAATGCTGCCGATGAATACCGCACGGATACTACTGGTAAATAATTTCATAATCATCATCCTCCCTGCTCATTTATAAAAGCCGATCCTGCAGACTCGTATAGGATTATAATACCATATTATTCGTTATTAATAAATATTATTCAGTATTGATGATCAAAATATATATTTAGGGCCTATGTTCGGTAGGACCTAAGTCAGTCGTCAGGTTTCAGAATCCCATTTTGATAGGCCAGCAGAAGATTGTACAAATCCGTGACCTCCTCCTGGATGCTGAGACCTTCATCTGTATCACCCACTGTAGTATGGCAGGCCTGCAGCTCTACCGTCTCTGAAACCGACTCAATATCCTTATTTTCCTTCAGGGCCAGCCGGACATCCGCCACCGCCTGGTGCTCCAGCAGCCGCAGGCCGCGGGAATTGGATATCAGCGTATAGCCGGAAATCCCTGTCTTATTATGGTAGGCCCGGCAAAAGCCGCCGTCGATAACGATTGCCTTGCCATGAGCTTTTACAGGACTTTCGCCCTTCTTTACCTTTACCGGCACATGCCCGTTGATGATATGGCCCCGCTTGGGATCCAGCCCAAATTCCGCCAGCACCATCTCGCAGATCTCTTCATCCTCCACCAGCTTGAAGTAGGGATCCGACGGCTCTTTCCAGGTCCGTTCATCCTCCAGCATCATGCGCTCAAAGGTCTTGAATTCCCGGCCTGAAAGAGGGGACAGCCGCCCGCACCAGAGGAACCACATGAAGTCCAGCGCACTCTGCTCCCGATAGGAAAAAGCCCGCCGGGCATAGGCGTCTGTGAAATCCATGTAGGCACGACCCTTGTAGGTACGCCCGGAAAAGGTGATCTCCGCAAAGCTGCCGTCGCTGTTCATGGGCACGCAGCCATGGAACAGCAGATTTTCATTGAAGCAGGTGTACATGCTGCCCTTTTTATACAAAAAAGCGGTATGGCGCTTGAGCTGCTCGCTCTCCAGGAAAAAGGACTTGAGATCATGGATGATGTTCTCTTCCTCCTCGGTGAGTTCATAGGGATTTTCCGTATCAATAGTGGGGAAATACGCGTTTTCCAGCTCATAGCGCTGATTTCCCAGCACCACACAGGAGGAATCGTAATCGATTTTATCCAGCAGCAGCCGGCTCTCCATATGGAAATCCGGATTGCGCTGGATGAGCTGGCCCTCCAGCTTGAACATGATCATGGAAATCGCCCGTTCCGAGGCCTTCAGCGGATTCTCGTCCGGATACATGCGGGCCGCAAACAGGGACAGCGGCCGCAGGCTGATAGCATAGCCCTTTTCCAGTACATCCGTGTTATTGTAGCGCAGGCTATTGCGCACCACACCCGCAATGCAGACCTCGCTGCCGCAGGCCGCCCCCATCCAGAGCACATCATGGTTGCCCCACTGAATATCCAGGGAATGGTGCTGCATGAGCATATCCAGGATGGCATCGGGACGCTTGCCCCGGTCAAAAAAGTCCCCTACAATATGCAGGTGGTCCACCGCCAGCCGCTTGATGAGCACCGTGAGCGCCTGGATGAAGTCCGCCGCGCTGTCGATCTGCACAATCATGTTCAGCAGCCGCTTATGGTAGATAAACTGTGCCTTGTCCGCCTCCGGATGGGTATTCAGCAGCTCGATGATCACCGATTCATAGCTTTTTGGCAGGAAGCTGCGCACCTTGGCTGAAGGGTATTTATAGGACATGAGCTTGGCTACCTCCAGCAGCTGGGAGAGATTGACCCGATACCATTCAGGGGTATTCTTCCGCTCTATTCGCATGCGCTCGATTTTTTCCTTGGGATAATAGATCAGCGTGCAGAATTCCGCCTTTTCCTCATCGGTGAGCCGGGCCCCGAATACATAGTCCACCTTTTCCCGAATGACCCCGGAGCAATTATTCAATATATGGAAAAACAGCTCATATTCCCCGTGCAGGTCACTCATAAAATGCTCAATCCCCTTGGGCAGGCTCTGCATCGCCTGCAGATGGATGAGCTTGGCGTATACGGATTGCTTGGTCGGATATTTCTCCGAAAGCAATCGCAGATATTTATTTTTTTTCGTCTGTTCCTGTTGTCTTGAAGATTCCATACAGCAGCACCCTTCCATGCGCAGATATTTCTTTGTATATCATATCACGAAAAATATATTTGCACGAATAAAAATTTTGCTTCTTTTCTGTTTACTTGAAGATGCGGGGATAAAATTCATCCGCCGCATTTTGCACACAAAAAAAGCACCGCCTGGCGGTGCTGTGATTTCATGGCTGGGGTAGCTGGACTCGAACCAACGCATGCGGGATTCAGAATCCCGTGCCTTACCAACTTGGCGATACCCCAATAAGCATTTCTGCTATCAACGTATAATATTATATTCTATCTATACAAGGCTGTCAACCCTGTTTTTAGCTGTTTTCCACATTTATTTCCAGATCAGTCTGCCGGGAATGAAAAATTTACGCAGCTGCCCAAGACCGCAGTGATCAGGCAGCAGCTCCGTAAATTCCAATTCATCGGCTCACCTTAAATATATAGCACAGCAATACCACTGCAATGGAGAAGAAATATTCCGTGAAGGAACCTACGGTGAAGAGCTTGATGCCTATTTTCCTGGACAGGCGCAGCAAGGGAACTTTACCGCAGAGGGCGTCTTCCAGGATATGCAGCAATGACCCCACCATCATCCAGAGGGCGATGCTGCTCATATCCCACATATCCGCTGCCGCCAGGCCCTGGCGATTCACCACCAGCAGCACTGCAATGACCAGCAGGTAGGGGGCTGGCCAGTGGGACCAGCCCCGATGGCGGCTGCGCCAGCTCCAGTAGCTGGCCGCTTCCCGGGGATTGCCCTCGATTTTGTCCGGAAGCACTGCGCCTGCCATGCTGCAGGCCGCAAAAAGCAGATTGCCGGTAACCGCATAGACAGCCATTCCCGTGACAATCTGATGATTGATCCATTTCATTTCCGGTGCCCCCTTTCTCCTTCACAGTTCCAGCCATAAGCAGTATTATCCGGTTTCTGTATCCAGCTCCTATTTTAGCATATATGTTCGCTTTTTGTATAGGAACAGGAAAAACGCTGAATAATCCTCACAGCCACCGCCGGAATAAGCCTTTGGGCCTATGACATTCCCAATTGTGCAGGTTTTTCCTATGGAAAGCCTTGTCTAATGACTGTATAACCCGGAACGGGATATCTCCTGCCTCGTTGAAACGCTAATAAGAATGATTCCGCGTTGCGGAATCTCGAACAATGGCGTTATAATGATAAAGTATGAGTTTTATTATAAAGAACGACCACGAAACAGGAGTATATAAATGGATGATTTGACCTGGAATACAAAATTAGCCCAGCGGAAGCTGCAGCGGCGGCGGGAGTTCTGGCTGCTGATCCTGCTGGCTGCCGTGCTGCTGGGCTTTGGCCTATGGCATTTTTTCTATGCCTGTACCCCGGAATACGCCCTGCGGGAGCTGCAGTCAGCGGTCCGCCGCAAGGACAGTGCGGCCATTTCCCGCTATGTGAACCTGGAACTGGTAAGCTCCCGGGCCTATGACGATCTGACCCGGAACATGTTTGCGGGAGATGCTACCCTGTCCCCCAAGACCAAGGTACTGTTTGAGAAATTCTACCTGATGGTCAAGCCCCAGTTCATCGATGGCACCAAGACAGCCATCCTGGATTCGGTAAAAGCCGGCGAGTGGATGCCTCCCAACGGGGACAACATCCTGAAGGGCCGGCAGCTGGGCATCGACTACGATTACTTCATTGAACGCTCCCAGCTGCGCAATACGGAATTCGTCAAAACCATCAGTGTCCAGCGGGATGGCCATTCAGCCACGGCTGCGGTACAGGTAAAGGATACCTATACCCAGACCCCCTTTACCATGGAGCTCATCATGGAGCAGCAGGAGGACGGGCACTGGCAGGTTGCCTACATCAAAAATTACCGGGATTATCTCGATGCCATCGAACCCCTGCAGAACCAGGATATAGCGGATTACCTGGCCGCCACCAGGACCATTGTGGATACCTATAATCAGACCTTTCAGCGCCAGCAGCAGAAGTTCAAAGCGCTTACCGCCACTGCCCAGGGCCGGCTCAGTGACAGCCAGAAAAGCAATCTCCATAGCTTTTTGACCCAGGAGGTCATTCCCACCCTGAACCAGCGTCAGGATGAGCTGGATGCCATAGCGGTCCCGGCCGGCGCCCAGTATATCTCCCAGCTGCGCAGCCAGTCCACCCGGATCACCATTGCCGCCTGGCAGCATTTTGCCGCCGGCATCGCCGAGGACACCCAGTCCGAACTGGAGACAGCGGAGACCCTGCACAAAGAAGAGCTGGACATCGACCGCCGCATCGACGATATCATCAAGCATACCGCCATCACCAAGAATGCCCCCAGCATTCCATAAAGAAGGAAATCCTGCGGCACAGAGCCTCCTGCTCTGTGCCCTTTTTCATAAGCAATACCCCTCCATTTTCCCAGAAAACAAAAAAGCCTTGCCGCCGTCTGTCCCAGGAGGTACAATGGATGTAGAAAGAATGCGCGAATATTAAATAAATTCAAAAGGCAGGTGAATATGCGCCGTGCTGCAGTCCGGACGCATCTTATTATGAATACAGCTACATCCACCTTTCGCATCATTGCTCCCATTTCCGGGAAAACCATTGAACTTTCCAAGGTTCCCGATCCCGTCTTTTCCGAAAAACTCACAGGAGACGGCCTGGCCATCCTGGCCAGCGGCGATGAGGTACTGGCCCCCTGCGATGGTGTCATCACCCTGTTCTTTGATACCAAGCATGCCTTTGCCATCACCACACCGAACGGCGTCCAGATATTGGTCCACGTGGGCCTGGATACGGTGATTCTCAACGGTGAAGGCATTACTGCCCTGCACCACTCCGGAGACAGCGTACGGGCAGGCACACCGATACTCAAGCTGAATCTGCCTCTGCTGCAAAAACGAAAAATCAATCTGATTTCACCGGTCCTCGTGGTCAACTATGAAAAAGTAAAGTCCCTCCGCCCAAGCCCCGCCGGCTCCCGGGTAGAGGCCGGCACAGATACCGTGCTGGAATTCGCGGTATAACCGCTGCTCCAAAAATAAAATGGCACTGTCCCTGACCGGGACAGTGCCATTTTCTATTCATTTCAACGATGCTCCGCCGCAGTCTCAGGAGCCTGGCTGTGCCCGCCCCGTATGGCAAGCACTACCCCCAGGGCTATGAGCAGGGAGCCGATCCAGAAGAACCGGGTCACCGGCTCACCCAGCAGCAGCCAGCCCAGGAAAGTTCCCACCACCGGCTGAAAAAACAGGAACAGCCCGCCCACGGACGCGTCCATGAGCAGCAGGCCCTTGTTCCAGAGGCAGAAACCGCAGGTGGTGGATATGATGCCCATATAGAGCACGGAGCTCCATATCTCTGGCTGCAGCAGCGGTTCCCAGGGGGTATGGGCCAGCCACCATACCGAATAGGGAAGAAGCAGCACCCAGGCCACCAGCACGCCGTAAAAGGTAACCACGATGGGGGAATAATCCGGCAGCCGCTTCAAAAGCACCGACATCAAAGCCCATGTCAGCGCCGCAATGAGCAGGGAAATCCCGCCCCAGGCACTGGCAATCTGCAGATTGTCCGGATCCACTACGATGAGCAGCACGCCAACCGTGGCCATGACCACTGAAGCCGCCCGCCCCACGGTAAAGGCCTCCCCTAAGAGCATCCGGGCAAAGATCAGCATGAATGCCGGGGATGCCGCCGTGATGATGGAGCCGGTCTGGGCTGAGGTCAGCATGGTACCTGTTTCCTGGGTCACGATGGACAGTGTCTGCCCGATGAGTCCAACCAGAAAGAGCAGCTTCCAGTCCCGCCGTTCAATCCGCCAGGATACCCGGCGGAAAATCCCCAGTGTATAAAGGGCCAGCGCCGCTGTCAGATAGCGCAGCCAGACCAGCGGCACTGGCGGGATTACTGTCACCGCCACCCGTACTGTAATGAACATACCGCCCCAGATGCTGCCAGCCAAAGCCAGATAAAAAGACCCCCATAATAAATTTTTCATGAATAACGAACCTCCGATATTTTATTCCTTATAGAACAAAATATGCCGGTACGTCACACTCGATACGCATAGCTTTCGCCTCCAATATATCAGACCATGCTCAAGAGGAAATGACCATTGCCCTTGATCATGTAATCACCGAAATCCGCGGGGATGAAGAAGGAATCTCCCTTTTCCAGCCGTTCTATGCCGCGGGAATACTCCAGCTCCATCATGCCCTCCAGCACCACCAGGGACTGGAAGCTGGAGGTGGTAGCCTGCAGATGGCAGCGGCCGTGGAGCTGGAAGTCATAAACCGTGAACAGCTCACACTGGGCCAGCAGCTGCATGTCATATTCCGCAAAGAAATCCGGGCTGGCCAGAGCCTTGGTGTCCCGGGTCACCGGCTTCAGGTTCGTCACCTGGACAGCCTTTTCCACATGAAGCTCCCGAGGCTTTCCATCCTTGCCCACCCGTCCGTAATCATAGACCCGGTAGGTGGTATTGGAATTCTGCTGAATCTCCGCAATAAGGATGCCGCTGCCTATGGCATGGAGCGTCCCTGCCTCGATGAAGAAAACATCCCCCGGATGCACCGGCACCTGGCGGCAGACTTCCAGCAGGGTATTGTCCGCGATACGGCGGCGGAACTCATCCTGGGAAATCTCCTCCGTGAAACCATAGACCAGTCTGGCTCCCGGAACGGCATCCACGATATACCACATCTCCGTCTTGCCGTACTCGCCCTCCACCCGCAGCGCGTAATCGTTATCCGGATGCACCTGCACCGAAAGGTTGTCCCGGGCATCGATGAGCTTGATGAGCAGCGGGAAGTAGGAGAAACGTTCTCCATGGGTTCCCAGCACCCGCTTGCCCTGCTGGGCCACGTAGCTTTCCAGTGTCATGCCGGCAGCCTCCCCATTCAGGATGATGCTCTTCCCATCCTTATGGCAGGCCAGCTCCCAGCTCTCCGCCACTTTGTCCATGTCCGTCTCTTTCTTATATTCCGTCTTCAAGCGCGTACCGCCCCAGAGATAATCCTTCAGCGGTGCCTGTAATCTCAATGGATACAGCATAATCGATTCCCCCTCTCGATAATATCCCCTATTGTACCATATTTATCGACAGTTGTGCGCCTGTCCATGAAACTCTTTTCATAATCGATACATTTTCTGGCGGGCCTTACCTTGCCGCCCTCTGAAATATGGCGTAGAATTACAGTAATATATATTCTCATCAACAGATGGAGGCCTTTCATGAACGAATCCCAGCTGCGCATTCTCTTTGTATTCACCGATCTGATTCTGCCCCTGGTGCTGGGGTATTACCTGCATCAGCGAAAAATCATCTCCGACCGGCTCTGCAACCGGCTGATCAGCTTCAATATTGTCTGGATCTGCACCCTGCTGTCCCTGCTGAGCTTCTGGGTACTGCCGCTGAAGGCCGACCTCATATGGCTGCCGGCCTTCAGCTTCATTTTCGCGGCCATCCCAGGCATCATCAGCGTGCTGACCTTTGCCCGGCGCCACAAGGAGCCGCTGGACCGGGGCGCCTATATCATCAGCTCCCTGCTGGCCAACATCGGCACCCTGGGCGGCCTCTGCGCCTTTATCCTCTATGGGGAAACAGGCTTTGCCTACGCCCAGCTGGTGGTCACCTTCCAGAACCTCATCCTCATGCTGGGCTGCTTCCCGCTGGCCCAGTATTATCATGCGCTGCATACGGCCTCTGTGGCCAGGACCCGGCTGCACATCGATATCAAAAGCCTGTTCCTCTCCTGGAACCAGCTCAGTGTGCTGGGCATGCTGGCCGGCATGATGCTGCAGGCCGCGGCGGTGCCCCGCCCGGAATTCCTCGGCACCCTTTTCAATTCCCTCATCCACATCAGCGCCTGGACCGCGCTGCTGCCCGTGGGCTATCTGGTGGATTTCCAGCGGGCCGGGCAATACTACCGCCGCATCCTGGATCTGATCCCCCTGCGGTTCATCATCCTGCCGGCGGCTTCCTACCTCATCATCAAACAGCTTTTCACCGATCAGGTGCTGCTGGGGTCCCTGATGATCTTTGCCAGCGCTCCCACCGCGATCAATGCGGTACTGACAGCCCGCATCTACAAGCTCAATGTGGACCTCACCATAGCCGCCTTCCTGCTCACCACCGCCATCTTCCTGCTGCTCATCTACCCCTGCCTCTTTTTCTATGTGCAGCTGGGCCATCCCTGGTGAGCCCGCAGCAGCCATTCCCCGCCGATAAAATAAGTGCAGGTCATATCCGCTCCCGGATATGGCCTGCACTTTTTATCAGACGATCTTCGTGGTCCAGCTTTCAATGTTCCAGACCGCGTCCACCCAGTCCTCATAGAATTCCGGCTCATGGGAAACCAGCAGGATGGTGCCCTTGTACTCCTTCAGAGCCCGCTTCAGCTCCTTTTTGGCCTCCACATCCAGATGGTTCGTCGGCTCATCCAGCACCAGCAGGTTCACCGGCTTCTGCATAACCTTGCAGAGGCGCACCTTGGCCGCCTCGCCGCCGGAAAGCACCATCATCTTGCTGGTGATGTGCTCGTTGGTGAGGCCGCAGGCAGCCAGTGCCGCCCGGATCTCATAATTCGACATGCCCGGGTATTCCTCCCAGACATCCTCGATGGCCGTATGGTCATTGCCCTTGGCAGACTCCTGCTCGAAGTAGCCCGGCTCCACAAAATCCCCCAGCTCGATTTTGCCGGAAATCGGCGGGATGATGCCCAGCAGCGTTTTCAGCAGGGTGGTCTTGCCCAGGCCGTTCACGCCCCGCAGAGCAATTTTGCGGCCCCGTTCCAGCTGGATATCCACCGGATTGGTAAGGGCCGTATCATAGCCCAGCACCAGACGCTTGGCATCGATGACGAAGCGGCCCGGCGTACGGGCTTCCCGGAACTGAAAGTGGGGCTTCGGCTTCTCCTGGCGCTTTTCCAGCACCTCCATCTTGTCCAGCCGCTTCTGCCGGCTGTTGGCCATGCCCCGGGTAGCCACCCGGGCCTTGTTGCGCTGGATGAAGTCCTCCGTGCGCTTGATTTCCTGCTGCTGACGCTCGTAGGCCGCATCCTCCTGGCGCCGCTTGATGGCGTACATCTCCTGGAATTTCTCATAGTCCCCGGTATAACGGGTAATATGGGTGTTCTCCACATGATAGATCACATTGGTGACCGCATTCAGGAAGGGCACGTCATGGGACACCAGGATAAAGGCATTCTCGTAGTTCTCCAGATAGGTCCGCAGCCAGTGGATATGCTCCACATCCAGGTAGTTGGTAGGCTCGTCCAGGATCAGGATCATGGGATTCTGCAGCAGCAGCTTGGTGAGCAGCACCTTGGTGCGCTGGCCGCCGGAAAGCTCATCCACCCGCTTTTCCAGGCCGATATCCCGAAGTCCCAGGCCGCCGGCCACCTCCTCGATGCGGGCATCCAGGCTGTAGAAGCTGTTGGCCTCCAGGATGCTCTGGATATCCCCCACATCTGCCATCATCCTGTCCATTTCCTCCGGGGAAGCCTCGCCCATTTTATCATAGCAGGCCAGCATCTCCGCCTCCAGCTTGTACATATCATCGAAGGCGGTGCGCAGCACCTCCCGGATGGTCTGCCCCGGCTGCAGTGCCGCATGCTGATCCAGATAGCCCACCGTCACCCGGTTGGCCCATTCGATTTTTCCTTCGTCCGGCGTGAGCTGGCCTGTAATCATGGCCAGAAAGGTCGATTTGCCTTCGCCGTTGGCTCCCACCAGCGCCACATGCTCCCCCTTCAGCAGCCGGAAGGATGCGTCCTCAAAGATCGTCCGTCCGCCAAAGCCGTGGGATACATGTTCTACATTCAAAATACTCATCTGACTCCACCTTTTTTAATCTATGAGCAATATTATATAGAGCCTCTCTGCTTTTGACAATACGCATAAAAAAACTCCCCTGCAAAAATCACAGGGGAGGCTTTGTCAATCATCCAGCTTTTTGCCATCGCAGGAAATGGTCACTACCTGCCAGGGAATCATCCTGCCGCTGGCCTGCAGTGCCTGCTTCACAGCGAATTCAATGCCGCCGCAGCAGGGAACCTCCATGCGCACCACCTTCACGCTCTTGATATCGTTGCGTTCCAGGATAGCCGTGAGCTTTTCACTGTAATCCACCGGATCCAGCTTGGGACAGCCGATGAGCACCACGTGGCCCCGGATGAACTCCTGGTGGAAGTTCGCGTAGGCATAGGCCGTACAGTCCGCCGCAATAAGCAGCTTCGCGCCATCGAAGTAAGGGGCGTTGATGGGTGCCAGCTGGATCTGCACCGGCCAGGTGCGCAGCTGGCTTTCAACGGCTCCCTCAGCCACCGGAGCCGCCGCAGGAGCCGGCTGCACCGTCTCCCGCTGGAGCATGCGGGCCATGCTGCCAGGACAGCCGTGGAACTCCTGGGGCGCTGCCTGAGCCGCTGCCGGATGGGCTGAACCCCTTTTCGCCGCCATGCGGGCCTGGACAGCCTCATGGTCATAGGCCGCAGCCTCCCGCTCAACGATCTGGATAGCGTCCGCCGGACAGGCCGGCAGGCAGTCCCCCAGCCCGTCGCAGTAATCATCCTTGACCAGGCGGGCCTTGCCGTCGATCATCTGGATGGCATCCTCATGGCAGGCCTCGGCGCAAAGCCCGCAGCCCGTGCATTTTTCCTCATCTATGTGTACGATTTTACGAATCATGCTTTTCTTCTCCTCCGCTCAGCCGATCATGGTCCTGATATCCGACTCTACATCTGTGATGCCGCCGATACCAAAGGTATCCACCAGCACCTTGGCCACATTGGGGGACAGGAAGGCCGGCAGCGTGGGTCCAAGATGGATGTTCTTCACACCCAGGTAGAGAAGGGACAGCAGTACGATGACCGCCTTCTGCTCATACCAGGCGATATTATAGGCGATGGGCAGCTCATTGACATCGCTCAGGCCAAAGACCTCCTTGAGCTTCAGGGCAATGAGCACCAGGGAATAGGAATCGTTGCACTGGCCTGCGTCCAATACCCGCGGAATGCCGCCGATATCCCCCAGGCCCAGCTTGATGTACTTGAACTTCGCACAGCCGGCCGTAAGGATCACCGTATCCCTGGGCAGTGCCTTGGCGAAATCCGTATAGTAATCCCGTGACTTCATGCGGCCGTCACAGCCGGCCATGACCACAAACTTCTTGATGGCGCCGGACTTCACAGCGTCCACTACCTTATCCGCCAGCGCGAATACCTGCTCATGGGCAAATCCGCCCACAATCTGGCCCTGCTCCAGTTCCGTGGGAGCCGCGCACTTCTTCGCCAGCGCAATGACAGCGGAGAAATCCTTTTTCCCATCCACAGCATCGATATGGGCACAGCCGGGAACCCCGGTGGCCCCGGTGGTAAAGAGGCGATCCTGATAGGAGGCCTTCGGCGGCACCACGCAGTTGGTGGTCATGACAATAGGACCGTTGAACGCTTCGAACTCTTCCTTCTGCTTCCACCAGGCGTTGCCGTAATTGCCCGCAAAGTGGGGATACTTCTTGAAGGCCGGATAATAATGGGCCGGCAGCATCTCCCCATGGGTGTATACATCCACCCCGGTACCTGCCGTCTGCTCCAGCAGCATCTCCAGATCCTTGAGATCATGACCGGAAATCAGGATGCCAGGATTCTGGCGCACTCCCAGATCCACCGAGGTGATCTCCGGATTGCCGTAAGCTGTGGTGTTGGCCGTATCCAGCAGAGCCATACCGTCCACGCCGAACTTGCCGGTTTCCAGCGCCAGCGCCGTAAGGGCCCCGCCGTCCAGGGAATCATCCAGCAGCTTGGCCAGCGCGGACTGGACGAAGCTGTCGACAGCCTCATTTTCCTGCCCCAGCGCATTGGCATGCTTCATGTAGGCACAGAGCCCCTTGAGGCCGTAGACGACCAGCTCCCGCAGGCTGCGCACATCCTCGTTTTCCGTGGCCAGCACGCCAACGGACCCGGCCTTGGCCGCAAAGGTATCCGGCGTACCATTCCAAAGGGCCGCCTCCGGCAGACCAGCCTTGCCGGCCAGCACATTCAGCAGCAGCTCCTTCACCGCCAGCGTGTCCTCTACCCGCTTGGCAATCGCCGCTTCATCGAAATTCGCATTGGTAATGGTGGTAAAAAGGTTCCAGGTCACCAGATGGTTCACATCCCGGCTGACGGATTTGCCTTCTGTCCGCAGGGCAGTGGCCACTGCGCCGAGGCCCTTGGTCACATAGACCAGCAGGTCCTGCATCGCCGCGACCTCCGGCTTCTTGCCGCAGACACCCACCTGGGTGCAGCCCTTGCAGCCTGCTGTTTCCTGACACTGATAACAAAACATTTTATTTTCCATTACAATCTCTCCTCTGCATGATCTTCGTGAATAACCTTGGGTTCATTATGCCAAAAACCACTAAAGGATTCCGTAACCGATGTTACCAGAGAGAATTTTTTCCGAAGCCGTATCAGCTTAGAGAGCCAGCCAGCCGCTCACTGCCGACAGCTGCTGCAGCGCCTCCGGCACCGGCAGCACATAGCGGAAAATAGACCAGAAATGGGCCGCGCTGCCCGCCAGCACGAACAGATGCCACACCACATGGCTGTAGGGCAGCTTTTTCGCCAGATAGAAAACCGCCCCCACGGTGTAAAGCACGCCGCCGATGAAAAGCCAGTACACGGCCTCCGCCGGCAACAGCTCCAGCAGCGGGCGGACCATGACCACCGCAAACCAGCCCATGCCCAGATAGCACAGGGTGCCCAGCACCCGGAATTTCTTCACGCAGAAAATCTGGAACACGATGCCCAGCGCTGCCAGCCCCCAGACCACCCCGAAGATGGTCCAGCCCAGACTGCCATGGAGCGGAATCAGCGCAAAGGGAGTGTAATTGCCCGCAATGAGCACATAGATCGACGCATGATCGATGAACTTGAAGATGGACTTCAGCCGCATATTCGTAAAGCTGTGATAAAGCGTTGAGGCCAGATACAGCAAAATCAGCGAGATACCGTAGATGAGGCAGCTGGTCAGATGCCATACGCCTCCGTTGGCGTAGTGGATCAGCATACCCACCAGGGCTGCCACCGACAGGGCCGCCCCAATGCCATGGGTGACCGCATTCAATATTTCTTCCAGGCTGATCCTGGCCTTTTTTACTGTTGCATTCATAGAATCCATAGAACTGCCCTCTTTCCCGGACCGTCACATTTGCCGCCGCAGCGGCCGACCGTCCATAATACCACTATACCCCGGCCCGGCGGAAAGAGCAATATGGCTGAAGGTCCTTATTGCGAATTATTACCATTCTCTTTTGGCAGAAAATACTCATTTTCCCGCCGCTGCGCCAATTTTTCCGTAAGCATATCCGCAAAATTTTTATAGGCGGAGCCCAGCGCCTCCTTGGCCTGCAGGCGGCAGCCCCGGATACAGCGGAAACAGGAGATGCATCGGCCAGCATCAATGGTCACGCAATCCCGGGCAATGGCTCCCATAGGACACTTGCGCACGCAGAGGCCGCAGTGGCTGCACCGGTAATTCGTCTCCGGAAGGAAGCCGGCCTTGCCCCGCCCCCCAGGCTGATAAGGCCGGCTCCCCGGAACAGCCAGCGCCGCCACCTGGGGCGGCAGTCCTCGCAGAGCATCCACGAACCGGGCATTTTCCGCGAAATCCGCCTCATCGGGCCGCTCCGGCTGGACATTCCCGTAGGTATGCCGCCCCACCAGGGCTGCCGCGCCCCGGACCAAAAAGCCCTGCTCCCCCAGCAAATCCGTCAGTTCCAGCAGGGCATCATCATAGTGGCGGTTCCCATAGGTCACCACCGCGATGCAGGGAGTCTGCTGCCCCCGCAGGCTCCGCAGCCGCTCCAGTGCCGCTGTAGGCAAACGCCCCGCATAGACCGGTGCCGCCGCCACCACAAAGTCCTCCGGAGAAAACACCTGTTCCTCCCACTTTTCCCGCCAGTCCGTCAGCTCCACCCTCCGGACCTCATCCGCCCCGGCCCAACACTCCGCCAGGCACAACGCACTCCGCCGGGAATTCCCCGTGGGCGAAAAATATACTGCTGCTGTTGTCATCGAATCCCTCCTTTTTCTCCAATATAGTGGAAAAACAACCGTCTGTCCAGCCCCCATTTTCCCCGGCTGCCAGCGATTCCCCTATCCGCAGAAAACAAGCGGATTTGCCCTAAAACAAAAGAATTTAATAAAATTTATAAAAGGGGCTTCACCTTTTTAGCAAATAGAGGTATAATAGATGTCACGGGGCGTAGCCCAGCTTGGTAGAGCGCTTCCTTGGGGTGGAAGAGGCCGTGGGTTCAAATCCCGCCGCTCCGACCATATTTGATATTTATTGGGCTAAGAGGGTTTCACAATTGCAGTTGTGGGACTCTCCTTTTTTATGCGACGAATTTACAATAGAAGTGCAACAATGATGAAATAAAACATGGCACATAGACCTCTGATATAATGGTGTTTGCAAAGACAACATTAATTTAGGAGGATAACTATGCGCCACTATCAACATCTTACACTATTGGAACGAGAAAATATACTATTTCTTTCTGCTACCGGTTATTCCATTACTCAGATTGCAAAGAAAATGAATCGAGATAAGTCAACTATTTCCCGTGAGTTTCACCGAAACTCTTCCATAGGAGGGTATATTCCTGTAAAGGCACAAAAGCGTTATACCAATCGTCGCAAGGCTTGTAAGCCACATAAACGCTTGGAAGATACTACGTTGATGGATACGGTCAAGCGTCTTTTCCTGGACCATCAATGGTCACCTGAAGAAATTGAGGGGCGCCTGACATTAGAATACCATCACAAGGTCATCAGTTATGTAACAATCTATCGTGCTATTTATGCAGGGGAACTGGACGATAAACCGCTTTCGCATGGGAATCGTGGCGTGATACGTAAATTACGCCATCACGGCAAAAGCAGACATGTAAAAGGCTATGTGGAGCATCGTGGTAAGATACGAATCAGTCATGATATTTCTGAGCGCTCTGTAGGTGCTGAACACCGTTCTCGGCGTGGGCATTGGGAGGCAGATACCATTACTGGAATTACAGGAAAAGCCTGTCTTGTGACACTTGTCGATCGGAAAAGTCGGTATCTTCTTGGCGGCAAGGCCGAAAAAAAGGCCGCTGATGAAGTAAATGATGTAATGATCCGCAAATTAAAAGGACAGCCGCTTCACTCAATCACGCCCGATCGTGGGAAGGAGTTTGCAAAACATGCAGCAGTAACGGCTGTACTTAATGGCGTGCAATTTTATTTTCCATCCCCACATCATCCATGGCAACGTGGCACTAATGAAAACACCAATGGACTTTTGCGGGAGTATTTTCCGAAAGGAAAAGATTTAACTACCGTACGGGATGAATACATTCAGCAACAAATCAACGAACTAAATCAGCGTCCACGAAAATGCCTTGGTTACCGAACACCATATGAGGTCTATTTTTCAAAGATGTTGCACTTGGTTTGACAATTCGTCGCCCAAAATTACCCCGAATTACATTGCTAGGACTAAACGCTCCTTCAAGAGCGCTCATTGCCTTTTGTTGGATTGTAGTATCGCGGTTCCTATCAATGTAGTAATTCTCAAGGACTCTCGTATCTGCATGACCAGTAAGACGAATGATAACACCATCGGCGGTTCCTATTTCCTGTAATTTTGTTGCAAAGGTATGCCGCAAACTATGCAGGCTTAATCCTTGTATACCTGCTTTATCGCACCATGTCTTGAACGTCTTGCTTAGTGTTCCAGGATAAATACGCGCATCAGCCTTTGCTTGTGAAAGGACATACCTCTTCCCTTTGCCCACAGTAATCCTGTACTGTTTCAGCTTAAAGAGAATTTCTGGCACTATCGGAAGTTTACGCTTACTGCATCGCGTTTTTGGATTCCCTAATCGAGCTACACCATCACAGCCCTGTGTATAGCTTTCAGCAATTGTGACGGTTTTTTCTACAAAATCAATGTCATCCCAGGTCAAGGCAAGGGCTTCTCCCCGGCGCAATCCCGTATATACAAATAGTAGAATAAGAATATGAACGCTGTACTTGCTGTCTCGTTCGTTTACTATCGTGGATAAATACACCGATGAAATTGAAACTCACGTAAAAGTTACGCATCATTTTACGTGGTCATTCGGTGAACAATATGACGTTTCAATTGTTTTTAGCCAGCGCGATCTTGTGAAGATATTTCATTCGATTATAAATCTAAACGCAGATGAAGTCATTGAACGGTTTACTCGAAAATTTGTCAAAGAGTATGTGCGAATATCCTGTTCAGAATTAAAAGAGCCTGTGTATTATGATGCAGAAGGGTTTGAATTTGATAAAGAAGAGAAGTCATAAAAAAAGCAGGGGATTTGTTCCTCTGCTCCTTTTGCGTTCAATCGCTGATTCCTATAAGTTCAGACACTGATTTACTTTATGCGTTATGCGCCCATGATATTTACCCCTAATTCAGTAAGCGCTGAAGAGGGGAGAATAATATTAGGGCTTTGTGCAATTGTATAGGATTCTTTGCCGTCTTGGTCGATTATTTTTAAAGATAATATTCCCTTTAAACTTCCATCTGGCCGAAGCCGCTCATAATCTCCGCATAAATCACCCTTTATTTTAGTTAGGCGCGATATGAGTGGAAAGACTTCTACTGAAGATTTTGCAGGAATTATTGTATCTGGCAAAGCGTCTGATTTCCCAACATTCATTAAAGTCATTCCCTCAAATGCGGCATATCCCGAAAAATCACCAAGTGAAAATGTTGACTGTGACCATTTTATAACTAATATATGATCTGTTGTATTTTCAAAATTTACCTTTAAGCCTGCAACACCTATTCTATAATCATCACCTATATATGGTTTTATAAACCAATAGGAATCAGCGGAACGTTCTGCTCCTACTCTAAGATGATAATTCTTTGCACCAATGCCTGTAAATGTTACTTTTAGACCATTGCTACTTTCTGTCGTAATGTTTTGTGCAGTATCGAACATTACATGTTCCACAACTTTAGAAACATGTTCCCCAGATATTTTGGTAGCATAACTCGTGTTATTGATTCCTGCGATACTCGTACAAAGCAATAAAGCAATTAATAATTTAGATTTTTTCACTAATAGTACCTCCTTGTTTCTTGTAATATTACAATATTCAAAATTTATAGCACAAGTAGACTTTTGCCACATAAAAATGGACATCAATGATTTATTCTAAGCGGTTTTCTTTGTCCTTCTATATAAATCATCACAGTGATTATGAAAAGCCGTCACATAATTATGGTATTTATGAGTTTTTAGCTGATTTTATCAATGCGTACACTATGATATAAAACGGTAAATTGCAAGTGCAAATTGAACACCGATATAATCAAGAAACATTATCAATAGCATAAACTTCATCGAGAAAACGGTCGAATAGTTCCGTTGGTGTATGGTAGCCAAGAATGCGACGTGGACGCTGGTTCAGCGTATCGGCCATGGTCAAGACATCTTCATCGCTGAATGGCTCTATTGATGTACCCTTCGGGATGAAATCCCTCAGCAGTCCATTATGACGCTCGTTTTGAGGACGTTCCCATGAGCTGTACGGATGCGTGAAATAGATGGAGGTGCCAAGTCTCTCAAACTTGGACAGTGTCTCGAATTCCGGGCCATTGTCGGCGGTCATCGTCTTGAATACCTGACTGAAACGCTCTTTGCCGTATAGGTCC
>JGI20225J20221_1000691_pt1 | contig 50107 bp, 33 predicted proteins | sample BioMet4_FD_20221 | JGI IMG/M metagenome (IMG submission 20221) | reverse complement strand
GATTTGTTATCATTCCAAGTCCAAAGCGTTTCAGGTCATCTCTACCGTCTTTTGCATGACCATATGTGATTTCAATGACAGAACCGTCATTGATATAATTGTAATCTCCATGAAGGCTAAAATTAGTGGTGTCAGATTGGAGAAGTTGAGTCCTGATGTTAACAATTTTCATCATTTTCAAGGAAAGCTTCATGAAAAGTTGAGTAGGATCTGCTTCATATATTTCGTCAAGAGTTCGACCTAAAACATCATCAGTAAGGTCAGAAGCACTGATCGCGGGACCAAGAAGCCTCTCAACAGGAAGGGTTTCAAAGTACTGAGAGTACATGTAAAGACGACTGTCTACGAAACCAAGACAGTTAAGAATCATTGCCTTTACTACAATAGAATGAGCTAACTTGTGCTGCCCAAGTTTGGGCAGCACTTCATCAATCACTTTTCCAATTTCAAGTTCATCATAAATGCCAGAAACGAATTCCGTGATGATCAAGAGAACGTGTTGTAACAAGCATAATTAAATCTGGAGAAAGACAAAGATATTTCTAATATTTAGATTAATGGAAAAATAGATAATTTGTCAGACATCTGCGGAAGGTCAGTTGCTTTATGTAAGTTCCAAGTTTTGAAATATCCATGAAAGATGAACTAATTAAAAAAATTAAAAAGACTTAAAAATGGAATGTAGCATATTTTTAAAGTGAGATTAAATTGGTTCTATTTACAAATTGGAATAAAGTTTAACAAATAAAGTTTAACAAAAGAAGTAAATCCACCTTTTTTGCCTGGATTTGAGGGCCGTCTTTCTACTTGAGTTTTCAGTAACTGGCCCATGATCATTAAACTTTTAAACCCCCATTGGTTCATATGACCCTAAAATCTAACTTGACACTATCACATTTTCTTTCACATCTACCTCGAAGCATAATTTTACCAATGTGAATCTGCGTTTAAGTTTGTTTTACATGCACTACAAAACATAGAAGAACTGGCTCCCTCCGTGCAGGTTCCTTATTCGTAAATCATGATTGAATCAAGCCTTGCAGTACCTATCTTTGTCCAGTATCTACATACAGGACAGTATTGAGTTTCGCTGCCTTGACTTATTTTCAGTATTGAATGGCACTCAGGACAAATTTTTAGACTTTTCGTAAATAAACCTCCCTGGTAAATGGATAGTTATCTGAATAGAACCTTAAATAAAGGATTTTAGAGTTCTGTAGAAACCTTCATAATTCAGACAATACTGCAAAGTCACAGTATTCCAAAATGTGCTACTGGGTTGGATTTCCCAGTTATTGTTTTTATTAAATTTGTGAGCTGCAGGGGAAGAGATGCCTGTAGCCCATAGAGATCTGGTTGAAGGTACTGGAAACCTTCCATGTTATAAATAGAATGGATTTATTATATATTTTTTGGATATATTCTATATAGTAGTAAACTATACTAACTAGTTTTAACGTAAGTGTTCTTTATCCTATAGGACTTATGCTCTTAGGAACAAAATCAAGCACATTGGGCGTTATGAACAACTTGGTATTTTAGGCAGTTGATGGTTAATACTATTGATTACTCGGTTGAACCGCTTAAGTCTATCAAATACAAGCTACAGGAATTATCCTCTTAGAAAAAAGAGGAAATATTTCGGAGCAATAAATTGCAAAAGAGAACAGAATAATAAATTAAGGTATTTTGCGAATTAAAGGTCATATATCTCTTTTATCAATAAAAAACCTGAGATTTAGATCTTTACATTCATATTTATTGAAGCCTCTGCAATATCGCCGCTATATTCGGCTATTCTCCGGAGACTCTCCAGAACCATACTAATTTCAACATTATCTGTATTTCCCACCTTTTGTGACTCCAGAGAAACTCCAAATTGAGAAACATTTTTTGCTTCCTCAACAGTTTTGTTGATCGTCTGAAGGTCTTCTTGCGCTATCGAATCAATCGAACTCTTGAATACGTTAATGGAAAATTCAGCCATCTTGAAAATTAGATTATCAGAGCTAACTGCGGAATCCATTCTTTGGGTATTTACAGCTATTCTGACTGCATGATCTCCTATTCGTTCAATTATTTTCGTAATCAGTCTGTACTCAAGGCATTCTTGCGGATGCCGGATTCCTATCATTTCAGAGAGCTCAATATCTTCAATTGCGGCGTTAAGCTGGCGGACAGAAAGAAAATAGAAACGATCTACATCATTATCTCTCTGGATAACATCTTCAGCAATTTCTACATTGTAATCTCTAAGGGCTTTTATAGAATCTTCAAGCATGGAACGTACAAGACCATACATATTTTTGATTACCCAGCTAAGGAATAGATCGTTGTAATTAAGAAGGCACTGAAATACCAGCTCAGTCCTTGATTCTTCTACAAGTTCAAGCCCTATCAATTTCTGACGTACTGAGTCCTTGATAAACTTGCGGTCACGAGCACTGAAACCTTTCATGGAAGTCAGTTTTATAATATCATAACCTGCAAGATAATTAGCAATAAGAATTCTGAAGTTATTTTCCGCACTGCCTGAGTGACTGTATTCTATCATAGCCTTAAGATCAGAAAGTTCCTTTGAGATTGCACTGTAAGAGATATGCAAGGTTTTGTTAGGCATGGGTGTAAGAAGTAAGTGTATCCCCTGCCTCAAGCCCTATATCGCGTATCCATTTTATGGGGAGAGAAACAATATAGGTAGAATTCCCGGTAAACTGAACTTTTCGTTGATCCTTAGTAATAGAATGATCCCCTTTATGGGTGTTTAATCGATTTTACGAATTTGTATGGGCAATTGTAATCATAAAGGTTTTCTCATAAAAGTAAGATGCTAAAAAGGAATTAGCTCTCTAACCTATAATTCACTATATAGAATATATTCAAAAGATCTATATAATGATCCGTTCAATTCTATTTTAGAGGTTCATGTGTGTCGATGCTAAACACGATTTGACCCAAAGATTGAAAATTGCTTCATCCTGAAAAAGTGCCTTCCTTCAAATCGATGCACGTGTGCCTTATACAGACCGATATATAGGGCTGCAGATATCTTTTATCCGCAGCTCACAAGATCTTTTTTCCGATTTGCATTGAACGGCTTCGTCATACGTTTCGAACTTGTATTCACATTTGATTTTACTTTAAGGCGTGAAGTCTCCTTCCTCAACAATTTCCAGCGAGAGCCGGAAAGTGGCAGGTGGGGGATAGAACCGTCAATTTCCCAACGTTCTCTTGTTATTGATTTTATGAATTTACATATACTTTTCAAGCGTATAAATATATACTGACACTGCAAGGCGATTCGATAAGGAGGGATAGTTCACGCAACTTTTCTTTAGCTGATTTTGTAGTTCAGCTGGAAAAAGTCACAGAAAAAAAGGAGTACCAAAAGAGATAACAGAAAGCTGCACGAAAAATAGTTTGAAGGCGCCTGATCTCGATTCAATCTGAGGTACTCTTCAAGATGCCGTTATTGCGGAAATAAGAAACGATCCATCTGGCGACGTTGGTTGGGCTTTATGGTTATTATTGGAATCGACACCGGTCCTTCTAAAATATAAATAAATCAAGTTTATTATATAGTTTTTGGATATGTTCTATATAGAAGACTTTACTATATATGTCGAGTGGTTATTTGTCTGTGGTCGCCCTCGCGCATCTGATGTGGGCATCGACTAAACATAGGGTATTATTTTTCATATACCTTGAAAGTCTTTTCAACTATTGTTTTCCAATTACAACGCTTTATAAGAAGGTCGTAACCTTTTTCCCCATTCGGTTGTGGCCAGGCACCCTTCAAGGACATAATTGAGACCCCCATGCGATAGAATAGGGCTTTCTATAAGCAATGACCCCCGTCCTGAAATTCTCCACGAGGACAACTGCATCGCTTGCAACTACAGGTTTTTTTCATCTCAGGCTTCAAGCACCACAATTCCAAAGGGTTCATTTCGGCTGGGCACGCACACAAAAGGTCGCAGGCATTGAACCAGTCTATTACAGTGTTATCCAAAGCTTACCCAAGAAAATTACAGGAATTTCCAATGCCATGTTTTTGAGCCCGATATTCACAATGAGAACGCATTTTTCTTTTTTCGATAAGTACAAACCGAGTATCTCTTTTTTTCAGGACTTTTGCAGCAGTTTCCACCAGCAGGTCAGGTCCTTTCTGATATTCCATTCTTCCCGTGAATAGCACAAGCGATGCATTCAATTATCTAACTGTATGATAAAATTGTTTCACGTTTTTCGAATTGTAAAATTCTCCATTGAATTTGAAGAGGATACCATTTTAACCTCTATTAATTGCTTTTAAACACTTACGTGCTTCTTTGATTAGATAATTCCTGTGGCTGCCTCGATGAATGCGTGCTGAACGAAGTAAACCTATGCTCATGAAAAAAGGCAAAACTTTAGTAATATAGGTAAAGTCCTTTTCATCATTGCTATATTCCCAGAGGAAGTTTCCTATGTATGGTTCGGCTTTCCAGCTTCCTCCTTTATGCCATTCAAACTCGTTTTTAAGTTCTGCAGTGAGAATTCCCAGGTCTCTTACAGGATGGGCATGTGACCAGGAGCTTTCAAAATCAATTGCATAAGGCTTACCTTTATAAAATATATAATTAGAGGGAGTAACATCCCTGTGAACCATACAGCCGCATTCTCTGTCGAGCCACGAACTGTACCACCATTTTCCAAGCAGTTTATTAAAAGTCTTTCTGGTATCATGATCCAGTTTCAGATGGCCCAGAACCTCATGATAATTTTTAAATTCGTTTTCCTTATTGTAAGAAGACTTTGTATTATCGTGAAGCTGTCGAAGCATATGTGCAACGGCAGTAAGCCGCTCATCGAGTTTTTCTTCATGTTTTATGTACCAGCCCAAAGATTTACCTGGTATGTACTCGGTTACAAACGCACAGTTAAATTTTGTATGGACTGAAAGCGGTTTTGCAACATTTATTATTGAAGAGGCTCTTTCCAGGTTCCTATATTCCTTCATCATACCTTTATAAGCGTTATAATTTTTCAGTTGTCCTGTAGGTTCAGAAAAAAACTTTGCCACTACACTGTAATGCTGACCCTTGAAATGATACTTGCAGACAGTATGAGAAGAATTTGATTTATAAACATCAACCAAACAATGCTTATTCTTAAGCCGATCTGTTACAACTTTCTCAACAAGCCAATCTCTGAAAGGATTTCCAGGGCTTAAAGTATTTACATGTTGATATGCCACCTTATACCCACCACTTTAAAAAGATATTTGTTAATATAAATTTAGTCAACAGCTACACAGTTCGTTTTAAAAATTTTACAATTGATAAAAGAGCAGATAGTGATTTTAATTCTATTGGTATTGGATACTATTGAATTGAATTTATTTATTACTACTGGTGACTAACGATAAGAATCTAATATCCTCTCGAATGCAGGCTAACTGATTGGAGACTAAAACACTCATAGCAGCTTCAAATACTACATGTAGTGATTTCCGATCTGAATGTTAGAGTATTAAAATACGAATTTGATAATATGAGTTATCTTTTCATTTTTTCCCCTAAAATATTGATTCAGTTCCAGCATTGGGTGGTTTTTGAAATTACGTTCATCATTGAATTTGGTAATCAGATCGATTTCAATTCAAATCAATCATGCGTTTTTGAAAATATAAAAATGAGCAAATAATTATTTACAAGGAAGATAAGAGATCTGAAAAGAAGACTCATAAATTGTGCAGCCATAGTAATTTCATATATTATTCCCGGTATCCAGGCAAAAAAGGAGGATGTAAATATTTATTTTAAAAATATCTTTTACTTTTTCAAGCTATTCAGGAGAAGGAACGAGATACTTCTCAAGCACTGGACCTCATATTTTTCTAACTTTATTTTGCTTAATTATAGTATACTATCAACAACCTTCTCCTTTTCTCCTCTTGAAAAAACTCTGTAAACTTGCAGATGCCAGCGCTTGCAATCGGATTCTGGTGCATCAATCTCAATCAAATTGTAGCACTGAGACATTTTTCCACGAACTTTGTAAGAGCAGACAGTTCCCGCACTGATTACAAGCATGTCGTTTAGTCTCCAGACCCAGGGGATGTGCCAGTGCCCGCAGAGCACAAGGTTGACACCTGAACGGTCCAGGAGTTCCAGAACATCTCCTGCATCTACAAGTACATTATTTCCCCTGCCAGTTCTGGGGATCGGAATAAGGTGGTGATGAAGGGCAAAAACTTTGAAACCGTTTACTGAGAAAGCATTTTCTATCCAGTTGTAATTTTCCCTTCCGATATGCCCTTCGTCAAGTTCCGGCTGGGAAGAATCAAGCCCCACTACAGTGACCTCTCCAAAGTGCCCATAAGTCGATCTGGTTTTGAAAAGATCCTCAAAAAAGAGGTAACCGGCGTTTCTGGAGTCATGATTTCCTGGAACTATCACTTTGTTTTTGCATTCAATCCTGTCGATGAATTTCTTTGCCCCATTATACTCGGCTGCAAGCCCGTTTTCCGTCAGGTCGCCGGTAATTACTACAATATCTGGAGAGCTCCTGTTTATGTTTTCAAGCATGGAATTTGCAATCTCAGGCACATAATATGCCTCTGAAAAATGAATGTCTGAAATATGTACTATTCTTTTAATTTCTATTCCTCTGTCTTACTCATTTGCGTTTCAACGTTGAGAATAATAATTAATAGGATTATATATAGTTATTTGATTTAGTCAATATATACGAAAGAAAAAAGGCAATTAATAAATTAAGTATAGTTTCTATATATAAAATTAAATATCTAATCGAGTGAATTTTTTGATATTCGATTTTTTGGCTGAACGTGTTCCGAAATAACCTGCGAGAAAAAAGAAGTTCATATCTTGTGAATTGAGACGCAAAACGCAAGTATGTGAAGGTCTGGAAGACGTCAACTTATTGAATCATGGCCATAAAAAAGAAAATGAAGAGATTTGAGCACTGGTTCACTGTAAAACGCACATGAAATTCTTTGAATAACAGGCACAAATAAATGAAAGTACTCTACTCAACCTTTTTTGACAATAGATCCCATCATTATCTTGGGCAGTAAGGTTGTACTTATTTTGGTTTTTTAAAACCGTCATAAAACTAATCAGTGAATTGCCATCGAAGGCTCACATGTGACTTTGATCACGGATGCCAAATTGGCCTTTGAGGCAATTCCACTGCCCAAATAAATTGGNNNGTGTAATATCAGAAAAATGTAATGTTGTTGCATGCGAATCCAACCAGCTGATTTTTTTCCCCCCCCTGGGTTCGATTCATGGATTCCATTGATAAATTATCTACCCTGTAAATAGTTGGAAATGGCCGCGAGATATGGAAGGCCTTTTACACACAAAAAAACAGGATAAGCTAGATTCAAGAATTCATGCGCAACTTTGCATTGGAATAATTATGATTCAGCCATCAAGAATTTTCCCAAATAGATCATAGAGCATTCAGGTTCATGCATTAGCTTCCGTCATAGGCCTTGTACAAAAAAGAACCGATATAAAAATAACAAAGCACATGCTTATACTCGCGCCTGAAATGTTTAATCTTAGAATCTGACCTGACAGATATATTGGCAAGAATGGTATAACTGTCTTTATTCGGGAATCTCTTCAGGTAAGGCGTGGACCAGATTATAGCAAGTCTTTCCCCAAATGTTCGTAAAAAAAGTGATCAGATACGAGAAGTTCTTAATAACGAAATTTCTCAAAGTGCTGCATTCAGGCTTCAGATCTGTCTGAAACTCATAAAGAGTCTAGACGATGAAATAGAAGTTTTAGAAAACGAAATATTCAATTATGCTTATAATAATCATAAGCACGAAATGGAAATTTTAATGTCTGTTCCAGGTATAGGGAAACTTGGAGCAGCAACTCTAATTGCTGAAATTGGGGATTTTAACGATTTTTCTTCAGGAGATAAACTTGCGTCCTGGCTTGGTCTTGTTCCTAATGTGTACCAATCCGCAGATAAATACCACAACGGTAGGATCACAAAGAGAGGACCTAAGGAAGCAAGGTGGATTTTGACACAAATTGCTCAGGCAGCGGCAAAAACGAAAAATAGCAAGTTAAAAGAGTTTTTTAACAGGAAAAAGAAGTCAATTGGGCATTCAAAGGCAATTATTGCCCTTGCAAGGAAAATTGCAACGATAATATGGCATCTTATCACAAATGATGAGATGTACGAAGATGAAACTGGATATAAAAAGGGAGAAACTCAAAAGACAAAGATTGTTGAGAACGAGATATTATCGGTTGATGAAAGGATAACAATAATGAGTGAAATATTTGCAATTACGAGGAAAAAGGAGGAAAAGAGCACGTGAGGAAGATATCCCACATGTACTTTCATGCCAAATAAGTAACATGGGATAATTAATTAAGTCCCTTGTGAAGGCATATTTTTCTTGTCTATTCGTATATTTCTGGTCTGTTCATAGGTTCTGGTCCCACGTTACTAATCAATGATACTCATTTTTTATATATATAGTTTTGTTTTTTCTATAGTATAAGTTCATAAATTACTGATCTCAATATCAAAAACAATAGTTTTTGTTTTTTATTTTCCTTTTGGAGATCTTGGGAAATGTTATCCTCCAAATAATACCTTTTTTGCAAAAAAATCACTTAAAAATCCTGTGTTTCTAATCAGCTTATTTTTTGTTCTGTTCATAGTACGTAAAATAAATGGTCTGCTCCAGATCACTTTCTTTTTTTGCTGCTCTTACATTAATTTCTCTATATGTTCGTTCTTCTTTCTTTCAGAGGATTTCTATATCAAGACCTAATTTTTCCACTTTCGATTCTTTTTCCTGTTTTCATTAAATCTTTCTTTAACCTTTTCTTCAAGAAATCTTCTTACAGTTGCAGGTCCATCAAGTTCCTCTGCAAGTTCTCTCAATCTTCTGGTCTTTTTGTAGTATTCTTCCTTTTCCAGAATTCCTCTAATACAGGCAAGAATAGTTTCCGGCTCTGCAAGGTAGCTCATTCTCTTCCCGTATCCCTCTTCTTCAATTACAGTTGCGTTATTTTCCTGTTCGATGTGCTTTTCGTCCGGAAAAGAAAGCACAGGGAGTCCGAAAGAAAGGCTTTCAAGGATTGTTCCATGTCCTCCTGCAGTGATTACCAGGTCAGAGCCTCTGTAATAAGGAAAAGGATTTTCCGTAAAGCCTGTAAACTCGACATTTTCCGGGATTTTTGAAAACTGTTCGGGATCTATTTCGGGCCCTGAAATAAAGGTATAATGGATAGTATGATCCAGTTTTGCAGCCTCAAGTATGCTCCTGAATATGGTTGCTCTGTATCCGAAAGCACCGATGGTTGAAAGGACGTTTGGGTGCTGGAAGGTTTTTGATTCGACTTCGCTATATTTGCACCGGATAAGGGGACCGCTGAAAAAAATGGTATTATTGATACTTTTATTAAAATTGAAGTTTTTTCTGTTTACAGAGTATGGAAGAGGAAAATCAGGCACAATAATGCCATCTACGCTTCTGAAGATGTAATCGTAAAAACTCTTGACTAGTTTTCCTGCTACTGTTACCAGAAAATCCTGGTTCTGAAAAAACTCCACCATATTGAACTGGTGGCCAATAAAATACACAGGAATCTTTTTTGTCTGCGCAGCAAGGATGCCTGTATAGTAACCATCCGAAAGTACAATATCAGGTTTGAGTTCCTCAATCAACCTTAGAAGCTTTCTGAACCCTGAAATGGAAATACTCTTGAGAGTTTCTTTAATGGATTTTTTGACATCAAAAATTCCGGATTCTCCAGCTAGCCTTATTTCAGGAGGGATCTCATATGCCTGATACCCTGTTTTTTCTACCAGCTTTTTTGAGTAACCATATGCCCCAAAGTATACCTCGTGCCCGGAAGTCAGAAACTCTTTTCCCAAAGCAAGGCAGCGACTTGTGTGGCCAAGCCCTTCTCCGCACATGAAAAGTAAGACTTTCATTTTATTTCAATCCCAGTATATACCTTTCTTCCATTACTCTAAACCATTATCTATGAACTTAATATTTTCAAAAACAATTTGCGTAAAAGTAAGCTATTCTACACGAATTAGTTGTATATTTTCAAAAATAGAATGAAGAGATTTAGAGGCAAAACCCAATTTAAAAGAGAGTATCACAGGAAATTTGGGTTTAATAGATGTTGGCATGTTTTCTGGTCTATTTGTAGTATGTTCTGGTCCCACGCTACTAAGTAATAACGCTCATTTCATATATATTTTTTCATGTTCTATATAATTATTAATTATGTATAAATATTTTACCCAAAAATATATGTATTTGCCAAAAATTTATTTGCCAAAATCTTTGCCTCTGAATAGAAAATATCTTTAAGCAACCATATAATGTTCTACAGAAGCTGCCTCTGCAGAGAATCTCAAGTTCTGGTTTTTGGTTTGAAAGTAATGTGATCAGCAGGATGATGTCTGGAATTTAACCTATTTTTCAGATATGTTGTCTACTCTGTATTTTTTAATTCCAGACTGAAGCTTCGTTAGACTGTAATATTATTCTTTTGTATACAGTTTATGGAGAACTATCAAGTATATAAATGAGTATATATCCTAAATATTTTAATAAATAGCTGATACCGCAAAATAGAGTTACATAGATACCTTTTACAAATATTGAGTATGAATCTGCATATATTCTATATGTGAAAGATTCAAATACAGCTGGCTTCTTTTTTAAAATTGGGATTTGTATTTTTTATATTGTGTTAAATCATAAACTTAAAAATTATTCCCAATGTTGAGGTAATTCTATGGAGACTAAGGAAACCGATACTTTATTAATTATTTCGATAATAGGACTTTTGCTGCTGGGAAATGTTGGTTTTGCAGCAGCTGCACAATTTGGTTCGAATTCTAGCGTTAATTTCACAAACTCTACTAACTGCGAATTTCCTATAACGCCGGAAGATAAAATAAAGAATGTGATCTTCCTGATTCCTGATGGTTGTTCCCAAAGTGTGGAGACTTTAGCTCGCTGGTATAGCGGAAAGCCTCTCGAGCTTGATAATATGGTAACTGGAACAGTATCTACTTATAGTACGGACTCAGTCATCACTGATTCTTCTTCAGCCGCAACCGCATTTGCTGCGGGATATAAAACTACTAACGGTTTTTTAAGCGTAGGGCCGAGCAATAGTTCTGTTTTAAGTACACTGGAAATCCCACCTGAAGAATTGCAATACAGACCACTTGCAACAGTGCTTGAAGGTTCAAAACTCGAAGGCAAATCTACAGGACTTGTAGCAACCTCCCGTGTGAGCCATGCCACACCTGCAGCTTTTGCTGCTCACGTTGATAACAGAGATAATGAAACAGAAATCATGAAACAGATGGTTTATGAGAATATTGATGTGGTCTTTGGTGGCGGGTCAAGTTATCTTATACCTGTAGCTGAGGGAGGAAAAAGGACTGACGGAGAAAACCTGACAAAAGTACTTCTTGACAGAGGCTACCAGTATGTTGACAGCAGAGATAAAATGATGAACCTGACCACTGGCAATGTCTGGGGTCTTTTTGCCAGTAGCCACATGATGCCGGATATCGATCGTTCTTCACTTGCACCTGAACAGCCTTCTCTTTCTGAAATGACCAATAAATCCATTGAACTGTTATCTCAGAACAAAAATGGTTTCTTTCTAATGGTCGAAGGCAGCCAGGTTGACTGGGCAGACCACGCCAATGACCCTAACTATGCTGTAACCGATTTTCTGGCTTTTGATAAAGCTGTTAAGGCTGCAGTTGACTTTGCTAAAAAGGACGGGCATACTCTAGTCCTGGCTTTCCCGGATCATAATACAGGCGGCATGACTATTGGCAGCAACTCTGACTCCAATTATACATCCACAACCGTAGAAGATGTCATTGCTCCTCTAAAGGGTATGAAACTCAGTTCCACAGGTCTTGAGACAGAAATAGGGACAGATCTTTCATCCGAAAATATCAAAAAACAGCTAAAAACCTGGTGGGGCATTGATGCTACTGATGAGGACATAGCTGAAATTCTTAAACTTTACAACAATGGAGAAGGCCTCTCACTTGACTATGCAATTAGCGAGGTAATCAGCCGCAATCACACAGTAATTGGCTGGACTACTCACGGACATTCTGGAGACGATGTCCCTCTGTGGGCTTATGGTCCTGACGATCTAATAGGCCATGTTGATAATACAGAAATTGCAGGACACATAGCTAAAGAACTTGGATTTGACCTTAACAAGACTAACTCGCATCTCTTTGTTGAAGTGGGAAAGGTTTTCTCCAAAGATAACGGAGATGGGAAACTGGATAAAAATGAATACTTGCTAAATATGACAAATTCCTCAAACCCTGTGCTGGAAATTGGAGATGCCAAACTGCCAGTGGACACGAATATTCTTATCAAGAATGGCGTAGCGCATGAGTTAGAAGGAATAGTCGTCTACGCTCCAGCAACTGGTAAAATCTATATTCCCTGTGAAGCACTTTCACTTGTAAATGGAACAAAAATTAATGGAACAAAAATTAATGGAACAAAAATTAATGGAACAAAAATTAATGGAACAAAAATTAATGGAACAAAAATTAATGGAACAAAAATTAATGAAACAAAAATTAATGGAACTCAAAAAGCAGCCGAAGCTGCCTGAAAATGTGAGTTAATTGACAGGGATTATTTCCCTTTTCTTATTTTTTGCTCTGTCCATGGATTGTGAAATGTGAAATATATCTTCACCAGACCCACATTTGAGAAGTCCGGAACAGGTCTTAATTTAAAAACTGACATACTTCCCACGCAAACTGTGGAGAAGTTTTTTTTCTGGCTGTACGTTTACTGAGGATGGTACGGTCCAGGACCCGTCGAGGGGTGTCAGTGCTCCCTTTCCCTGCATCTCTTTCTGCAGAGAATTGACCGCTGCCTTTTGGCGTCAACGCTATATTAAAGGCGGCGTTGACATCGGCATGGTCAACGTGTCCGCAGTGTGGACACTCAAATTGCTTGCTGTGTCGGTTGCCTATATGTCCGCAGCGACTGCATTTTTTGCTAGTCGCATGGGGATCGATATAAACTACCTCTACTCCTCGCAGCCTGGCTTTGTATTCTATAAATTGCTGAAGTTGCTGAAAAGACCAGCTGTTCAGGGAGTATTCACTTGACCAGGATTGTTTTTCAGATGTTCTTTTACTTTTGAGGGAGTTTTTGCTAATTTCCTTACTTCTATTTTTGTCTCTATTTTTTTCCCTTATTCTGTTTTTGCTTTTATTTTTCTCGCCTTTTCCTGCATCTCCAATCTTGCTATTGAGTTTTCGTATTCCTTTAAGGTTTTCCAGTTTGATCCCGCATCCGTTGTACAGGGCGACATCCACAATCTTTCGGCTGATTTTATGGTTCAAGTCCTTTACAATATTTTTTTCCCTAATTTCTACAGCTTTTAATTCTTTACTTCTGCCCATATTATAGAGCCGCTTTTTCATGTTTTCGTATTTTTTATGCGTATGGTATCGCATTTTTCCTAACTTCCAGATTTTTCCGGATTCAGGATCCGCTACAACTGCAATATGTCCCTTAGTATTGCGATCAACTCCTATATAGTGCTCTGAATTTTTGAGCTCGTCGTCCGGGAAGACGACTGCTACATAAGCATAGATATTATCGATTTCTATCTGGGAAATTTTTGTAAAGTTATTGGAAAAATGATAGTTCAGCAAAAGTTTCAGACAGGGAATTGTAATGGTTCGCTCCTTCCTGTCAATACGGACTGCTCGAGAAGGAATAATCAATTTCACATTCTTTGCAGATCTGAAGTCCTGGTTTCGGGAATATTTTTTGAGAATCTGGCCGGAAATAACTGACTTCAAGCCTATATGCTTTACATCCCCCGGTGAAAGAGATCCAGATACCGAAAGTGAATTGGGCGCAGACAGAGAACCGAGAGAATGAGCAGAAGAAATAATCGAAAAGTCCTGAGAAAACTCAGAAAAAGTAGAGAACGAGGATGAAGGGGAAGAGGGAAGAGAAGAAATAGCTTTTTGTATTGGAGGCGAGTTAAGGCTTCGGTTTTGAGTCTGATGCTTAATACAGAACTCAGCAACCTTTCGAGCCTTTCGTAGTTCCTCTGAAAAATTTCGATTGTGCTTGATTTTATAGGTCAGTAGCATCCGGGTTATTGCTCCACGGTCAGTATCCATTATATTTTTAGTTAATATAAGTATTTGTAAATAAATCTATGAGTTATATTTAATTTCTATATATAATTAGCATAAAGATATTTAAGCATTTTGCCAGAGTACATGAAGAGATTTTCCTGCAGCAATAAGGTGTCAAGAATTAGTTTTAAAAGCAAGACCTGAACCTGTGGAAAACTTATATTTAGAGCTCATTCCAAAAGCCATTTTGTTTTTGAATATTAACTCGAAATTGTCAAGATATTATGGTAAATGGACCGCCTAAGCACGATTATTTTTTCGTCTAATCACAATTATTTTTTATTTCTTTATTATTTTTTCTTTTTATTTACGTATTCTTTAGATTTTATATTTATAACAGTTACTTGCTTTAATACTCAATTTACTTTTCGCAAATATATGTAATAAACAAAAAAATATATTTTTTAGCGAAATCCCTATATAGTCTTTTTGCATTCTTTTGATTGAATAGAATTCTTGAACTTTTACACTAAAAGGAATTTCTGAATAAAATGGTCGTGCTTGTTTATGCAAGGAAAAACCGGAAACGATGCTAAAACAACTGTAAGCGCTGAGGTTGCAGAAACTCTTCTTCAGGAAGGATGGAAGAAAGTGGATCTGCATGTACATTCTTCCTGTTCCTATGATGTTCCTTCCGTGCAGGCAATGCATCCTGCAGTTCTTTTTGAAAATGCAAGGTCGCAGGGACTTGATTTTGTTACTTTTACCGACCATGATACTGTCAAAGCTTACGATCTGCTTGGTTGGGATAAGGAAGGACTGGTTCCAGGAGTTGAGATCTCAATTAGTGATCCTGAACATATAGGACATACTCTACACGTTAATGTTTTTGAACTTGATTCGGAAGAATTTAAGGAACTTGAGTTGATTGCAAATCAGGAATGCGATTTTAAAAGCTTTATCCGCTATCTAAGAACTCACGATCTCCCCCATATGTATAACCATCCCTTTCAGTTTGTAGGCGGAGAACGACCTAATCTGTGGGCTGTACCTGAACTTATAAAGCAATTTCCCGTTGTTGAATATAACATGCAGAACTTAACGGAAAAAAACCTCATGGTTGCAACACTAGCCAGAAAATACGGAAAAGGGATTGCTGCGACTACAGATAGTCATACAGGAGGTATGGGAGCTGTTTATACCCTTGCAAAAGGTGAAACTTTCAGGGAATTTTTTGAAAATATTAAAAAAGGAAGTTCATATATTGTAGTTGAAGGAAGGACCAGGCAACATCTTACAAAAGAATGGAGTTCCTGGATTGAGCTTATTTTTTCCATGGATCGACAGTTAAGAGAAGATTATAATTTCACTACGAATGTCTGGAGCTTTGACAGAGTAATTAGTTTTTTTGCAAATGAGAAAATCAGAGAATTTCCCAGAATTAACAGCCTGGCAATGAAGTTTTTCCAGAATTTCTCCAGATCAGGGCTTCCGGCTTATATATACATAAAGACTGAAAAGCCTCTGGTTTCCAGAATAGAAGAAATCTTGAATCAAATAGCATGAATTATTTAGTACCTTAACTCTGCCATATATAGGGAGTAAGCTTTTCCATGACCAATGCTTTTGATCTTGTTTTTTAACAAGAAGTTAGAAATGCAGTACTTCGTAAAAATTCCTCCCTTATTTATTCCTTCATTTGTTTACCTCAGACATTCAAGAAAAAATGCATAAATCTGTATATCTTTAATGTACGAAGGATCTTCAATATTCAAAGCTTTCTCAAAAAGTTCTTTATATATGGCGAATCAAACTCCCAAAATTATATGAATAAAATAAATGATTACTAACTTAGATTTTGATAACTTTAGATAAAATTTGCCATACAAAACAGCGAAGAGCCAACGATTGTATTAAAACATAGAAACAGAGTTATATAAGCCAAACAATCTCGCTAACGTGCAAAGGATAATGTTCCTCATAAAATTGATTTTTCCAATTAACTGCGCAAACACTATTAATTGGATAACAAGATAAAAATAATAGAGTGTTGGATATAAAAGGAAAACAGATTATAAGTTTGATGAAGCATGTGTTTTTTCGTTTATTACTGTTCACTATTTTCTGCCATATTATATCCTGTTTATTTACGCTTACTATATTTAAGAACTAATTTGCAATTTCATAACTATGTTAGAATCTCGCTTAAACTTATCTAAACAGAATATCAGAAACATGCTTACCTGAACTCTTCTCAGCAATAATCGTTGCAATATCGTTATATTCAAGTTTCAAATTGCTATGTGCGATAAGTGATTCACTTCCCCTTTGTATCATAACCATGAGGCTTTTTTCTGGAAAATTAATTTCCTTTATAGCCTTTCCCACAACCTTTGGATTGGTAACCCTAACTTCCATAATATTGCCTCTATTCCCAACTTCACACATAGAAAATAGGTTATTCCCGCCAATCATATTTTCCATGACCGCAGCAGTTGTCATTGTAGTGCTCATCGCTCGAATTCCGAGATCCCAGAATGCCGGGAGATTTTCCACGTAATTTACTCTAACAATTAATTGTTCCCCTTTAAACCCAAACTTTGCCTTTGCAATCTGACAAAAAAGAAGATTCGTATCATCCTTTTTTGTAGTTACAACTACATATTTGGCATTTTCAATCCCGGCTTTTTTCAGAACGCCTATATCTGCTGCATTACCCTGAACAGTCCTGACTCCTAATTCCCTACATTTGTTACATTCCTCTTCAGAGATGTCTATAACTGACACATTTTCTCCTCTATTCTCAAATCTTTCGGCAAGAATCCTGCCTACTTTTCCTCCTCCAATAATCAAAATTTCCATAGGAATTATCTCCAGTATCTGAGCTACTTTTTTTGACATACTACCTGTTAAGAAAACAGTAATGATAACGGTCAGGAAGACCAGTCCTACAATAGTTTGGCCTCCTGCAATCCCCATTTCATCCAGTCTGATTGCAAAATAAGTTGCGATCGAAGTAGGAACTACTCCCCTTGGTCCCACAAAAGATATGAACATTTTTTCTTTAGTACTTATTTTTGAACTCCGCATCGAGATAAATACAGCTACAGGACGGACAAATAGTGCTATAAGTAAGACCAGAGCAATCCCTTTTAGCCCGATCTCCATGATGTACCAGAACTTGAGCATTGCTGCAAGCAAGATGAAAATCAGAGAGATCATTAAAACCGCTAGATTGTTATTGAATTCTTCTATCATCTTCTTCTGGGGAAATTCGGTAGATCCCATAATAATCCCAAAGACAGCCACTGCAAGAATCCCCGACTCATTACCTATAGTTTCTGACAATACATAGCAAGCAAAGATAAAAGTGAGAGTGAACAACCTTGCAGGCTGTTTGCTAATGGATATACCTCTGGTAAAAAACCAGCGTAGAATAAACCCACATAAGCTCCCTATAATTAACCCCATCCCAACTCTTTGCAGCATAAAAATTACTGCACCAGTTCCGGAAATCTCAGCTGTAATCCATTCAAAAACCAGTGCAGTTAGAATTACACTTACAGCATCGTTTAAGACACTCTCAAATTCCAGGATTTTGGCAACCCTATGGCAAATCCCGATGTTCCTGATTATTGGACCAACAACACTAGGACCAGTTGCAGTAACGAGAGCGCCAAAAAGGGCAGCAATCGGGAGAGAGATATTTATAAGAAGATGTGTCAGTATGGTTATCCCGATAAAAGTGATAAAAACTCCTAATGTACTTAATTTAAGAACACTTTTTTTAACCCCTCTCATGTGCTTCCAGTCGATCTGGAATCCTCCGTCAAAGACAATCACAGACACGCAGATCGAAACGATAGCACTTAGCACATCAGAGTAAAGAGCCGGGTTTAATAGGTTTAGAACCTCGGGTCCTACTATTATTCCTTCAATAAACAGAAAGATTATAAAAGGTATCTGAAAATAGTGGCTAAGAACCTGTGCCAGCATGGATAGAACGAGCAAGGCAACAATTATTTCCATCAAAAATATAGGTTCGATCATTAGGGCTTCCCTGCTAATAAATGAACTTTTTGATTAAAATATTTAATGTGAATTGAATTGTTGAAATATGAAAAGTTTAAGACATACATCTTAAGATTTTGTACATGTGATCAAACAGAGTTCAGGTCTGGAAAAATTTTGAGAGCTCCCTGAGAATGATAGCTCCCGGAGAGTAACACTAAAGTTAAATCCTGAGCAGTAGAAGAAATTTTTCAGAAATTTTTCGGCAGTGCGCTTATTTTTTTGTATAATTTGCTCTGTACTCCTTAGTATTCTTTTTTGATTATTGCTCCATTACTGGCTCCATTAGTATATACCTTTTTCCAGTAATCCAGTCTTCATATATATCAATGAGTATTGAAATTACCGGTCTAAATACTGATTTTTCGTCCAGTTCTTTAGTAATTCTAGAAACAGAAGAGTCTGAGATTCCCTCTACTCTAAAGCAGTCATGACCTGTTCCACACATCTGGTGGAAACACCTTGAAGGAGCTTACTTTGAAAGAGCTTACTTTCAAGGAGTTAACTTTATAGAAGCTAACCTTAAGTGGACTAACCTCAGGGGAGCTAATCTTATAGAAGTCTATGTTTTATCAACTGACCAGCTTTCTAAAGTGAAAACACTTTATGGCACAAAATTAGATGAAGAACTTATGGTACAAAATTAGATGAAGAACTTATGGTACAAAATTAGATGAAGACCTTCCCGCCTTAAGTTAAAACAGAATTATCCTGCCCTTTTTGAATTGCCTGATTAAGATTCTTTTCACTTCAGGATCTGTACAAAACCCCTGGTACCATCAACACGGACGTACTGGCCGTCTTTTAAGATTTTGGTTGCATTTTCTATACCGACGACCGCAGGAATACCATACTCTCGCGCAATTACAGAACCATGTGTCATCATACCCCCAATCTCGACCACCAGGGCTTCAACAGAATAAAACAGGGGAGTCCAGCCAGGATCAGTAAAAGGCGCTACTAAAACATCTCCTTTTTCCAGCTTTGCGGCTTCAGGTATGAGGATAACCTTTACGTACCCTTCTGCAACCCCGGCAGAAACAGGTGTTCCGATTAAAGCCCCTTTCGGAGCCTCAACATCGCTCCTCACACCTGTAATAACTTCTCCTTCGCTGGTCATAACCCTGGGAGGGGTCATTTTCTGGTACTGCTCGTAGGCTCTTTTACGGGAGTCTATAAGCCGAGTCAGGTCCTCACTAAAACGATTTTCTAACAATGCAATCAGCTCATCGAGATACAAATAAAATACATCTTCTTCCTTCTCCAGAACTCCTCTTTGATGTAAAGCTCGTGCCTCTATCAGGATAGCCTGGCGATAGATATCAAAAAATTGAACAATGACATACTTGGGAAATTCACGCAAGCCTGTAGAATTTCGGTAAATGGAAAGAAGCCTGGACATTAGTCTCGCTTTGATGCTTCCGGCAGGGGTGTTGCTAATACGTTCCAGAAGTTTTTGTACGACTTCCTGCGCTTCTTTCCTGCCTTTTCTGAACCGGTTTCGGTGCTCACCCGGAGCATTGCTTTTAATATGGTTTATAATAGATGGAACAAGAAGGGTAGGGGCTTCCCACCATCGAACGTTTGAAATATCGATTTCACCCGGGCAGCGCATGCCATACAGTTCCATGAACCTGTCTAGTTCGGTCCCGAATATATCTCCACCCTTTACTTTACTGAGTCCCTGATAGAAAGTGTCCTGATAGAAAGTGCTGTCTTCCGATCTTTCCAGATAATCTACCACTTTAGGATATTTTCGCGCGGTGTCGGCCAGATCCCCAATCATTAACCCCATCTCAACGGTCACGTTACCAGGCAGGGATTTATTCAGCGTATCAACATCGAGGTTCTCATCCAGCCATAGTCTGGTCAACCGGCTGGCAATGGGCAGGACAATGAATGGTAACGGTACGTACATCATGCTGCCAATCAGTTCCTGTAGCAACTTACCCATACTTTCCTGAACTCTTTTAATTCGCTCTATCCCTGAGGCCTGCATAATGCTATGCCTATGTTTATCGATTATCTCTTCCAGAGGAGCTGTGGCTCGCTCAATGATACCCGAGGGATCGAGGAAAAATAAATTGTTAACAATAATCGGGATACCCTTTAAATAGAGCGGAAGAATCGGTTTGAATAATTTAAAAACCTGTCTCGTTGTATCTTTGTTTGCTTTTGCTTCTTGTTGAAAGATATCGCTTGATACTATTTTTTCCAGGGCATCTCTCATTAGTTCGTCTACAATAGCAATTCTCCAGATAAAATACCGCCGAAGAGCCTTACTGTACAGAAGGGGGGTGACGTCATAAAAAAGCCTGCCTCCCGCTTCCATGATCACTGAATTGGGAAAGGGTATGGCGTCTTTTCCAAAGGGAAATATCTCCCAAAAAACAGAAATTCCCATAGGTTTCATGGCATCTGTCATCATTTGCAGGTGAGCAATAGATAAAAATACGTGAAGTTTATTGTCATAGATATTAGGAATCGGATAAAGAGTGGTGATAGGGCGGCTCTGTAAGATATAAAACCTGTTCCCTGCCAGACACCACTCAATGTCCTGCTCTGAGCAGTAGTGTTTTTCTATCCTTTGACCAAGTTGGGCCAGTTCCAGAATTTTATCATCAGAGAGGGCCTGCTTGTTCTGGAGTTCAGGAGCAAGTTCTCTGGTTACTGTTCCTCCTTCTGTGACCGGATAAACAGCTTTCTTCTTTTCCGCAATTTGCTTTTTAACAATCTTGTTCTCACGGACCTGATAAGAGTCGGCTGAAACAATTCCTGAGACAAGAGCTTCACCCAACCCAAAGCTGGCATCAATGGAAATAGTATTCCTGTGCCCGGTGACAGGGTCCACCGTAAACATAAGCCCGGAAACCTCCGGAAATATCATTTGCTGCACCACTATGGATAAATAGACTGAACGGTGGCCAAATCCGTTTTTAATTCGGTAGATAATTGCCCTGTCGGTAAATAGAGAACTCCAGCATTTCCGCACAGCCTGAAGGAGTTGATCTATTCCCTTTACGTTCAAATAGGTCTCCTGCTGGCCGGCAAAAGAGGCAGTCGGTAAATCTTCGGCTGTAGCGCTCGACCGAACGGCATAAGCCTTTTCTTCCCCTACTATTTTCCATGCATCGAGGATAGAGAATTTAATTGTTTGGGATATGGGGATGGTTAATAAATGGTCCCTGATCAGTTTTCCCAGCTTGCTAATTTCGTCCGGTTGATCCAGTTTCAACTGGTCAAGCAAATCAAAAAATTTGTCCATCTTATTGCTTGCTGCAATAAAATCACAGTAAGCCGACGTTGTAATACAAAATCCAGATGGAACCGGAAATCCTGCCTTGCTCATTTCTCCCAGATTAGCGCCTTTTCCCCCGACTTCAGGCAAGTTTGTCCTATTGACTTCATTAAAGTGCATTACATAAACTCTCATGCTATAATACACCCCGAAAAATGAAATCTTAATTTTTATATTATACGCTTTTATAGTATAGGACTATGCGGGTCTTGTCCTTGAGTTATTGATCAATCCTGCAAAATGAGTCTTTTACCATGTGCCATTTTGCTTCAAAAGATATGACGTTGACACTGCAAAAAAATATATTATATCAATATACTGAAAGAAACAGATTAAATCAATATACAACAAAAAACAGATTACACCAATATGATTGTAGGAAAATACCCTTGCTGAGTTGCAGTCGATAAGGATGAATTGATGGTATGAATTTAAAAAATAATAAAAAAGGTCAAGGTAAAGGTAGTAAAGTTGTTATCTAACCAACTGCCTTTAGCCTTGTTTAACCCGTTTGAAAGCCATGTTCCAACTAGTTAAATTATGACATATTGCTTGCATTTCCTGCCTGAGGAGCTCCCTGAGGAGGCATTGACATGTTACCTGGAGCGTCTCCATGATACATGGAACCGTTACCTGACATGTTACCTGGAGCGTCTCCATGATACATGGAACCGTTACCTGACATGTTACCTGGAGCTCCTTCAGGAGGCATGGTAGCGTTGCCAGATGGCATCTGACCTTGGTTTTCTCCTCCTGGAGGCATAGTATTATTAGCTGACATATTGCCTGCATTCTCTTCTGCAGGGGCAGTATTGTCAGATGTCTTATTATCAGCACATCCTGACATAGCTACTATTGACATAAGTAGCAAGCCGATCACTAAAAAACTCATTTTTTTCATTATAGTACCTCAGATATTCTCGAACTTTAACTCTCAATCTCAAGGGGTTGTATCTATAAGTCCTGAATTTTCAATATCAGTAATCCAATTCTGGGAGTTTGGGAATTTACTGCAAATCCAAATCTAACGTTTTACATAGTATAGACAATTAGATTTTTTTGAGGTGAAACATTCTATAAAGAATATTGAAAATTCAGCTAAATAGAAGATCGAGAGTTTAACTATACAGTGTGCTAAACATTTAAGATAGTATTTATTTTTCGAAAAGAAAATGTCTCAAACACTAAAAAACCTTTTTATATTTGCCAATATTCATCTATTTCTTGAATATTTTTCTATTCAATTTATTCCTTGTTTGAAATATCTAGCGCGGATTTAGCAATTATTTTTCTTATTTAATAAGCTGACCCCAAAACTCGAAATTACTTCTTTAGATCTCTTGTAAGCAACTAATTGAGCTTTGGATTTTGGACTCCAATCATTAAATTTTACACACGACTGAATTCCAAACTTTACAATCTCTAAACATCAATATAAGTTGTATTACCAAAGTCTCTAACAATTAACACTTTAATTGACTTAATTACAAATTGATTACTGAGGTCAAGCAGTGTACTAGAAAAATCATGATTTGGAGTTGTAATATCAGCAGCGATACCGAAATTAAATCAAGGTTTGGGATGCGCTCAATATAATAAAAACTGGATAAGCTGAGGAAACAAGGAAATAGTAAAAACAAGGGATAAACTGAAAGAAAGACGAAAATGAACTAGAAATAAATTCAAAATGAGGAAATTAAGAAAAAACACGGAAGAAATAGAAAAAAAGTATGGAATTACAGTTTAAACAATATCTGATACCTTTTTTGCGGATGCTTTTAATGTTTCTCTCGCCCTTGCCTCGGTAAGCCCGGTCCCCATTGCGATTTTCAGGGCCGTTTCATCGGTGATAAGGTCTTCAGGGGCATGTGTGTCGGTATTTACCAGAAGCGTTGCACCAATTTCAAGAGCAAGTCGGGCGACATGGCCGTTGGTCCGATTGTGCCCGTTCCTGGCTGTAATTTCAAGGCAGACATTGTTATCTTTAGCCTTCTCGACATCTTCCTCAGAGATCAGGCCCGGGTGGGCCAGGATGTCCACATATTCACAGGCAACAGATGCTGCATTTGTTCCGGGGGCGACTGGCTCGGAGGTGGTCTCCCCATGCACGACCACAATTTCTGCACCCAGCTCCTTTGCTTTCTTTGCAAGAGGGGCAATCTTCCGTGGCGGCACATGTGTCAGTTCAACCCCGGCTAGAACGCGGATATCCCATTCACTTTCAAGGTACTTTGCTTTCTGTCCAGCTTCAATAAGCTGTTCGAGATTGGTGTAATCGGCATGGTCGGTAAGTGCAATAGCCTTATAGCCATGAATAACCGCCCGTCTGACAAGTTCGCTGGGGATCAGTTCCCCGTCACTGAAAATTGTGTGAGTGTGAAGGTCTATCAACCGGATCACCGTGTTTGAAAATGGTTTTTAAAATTGGGGTAGACTCTTATTAATTTTTACTAACTGCTTATTCAATTAACCAATATATTTAATAGTTAAGCTGTATATTTAACTACTTAAATATATAGGTTCTTGCTAAATACTATAGTTTGTGTTAGCTGATGTGTCTAATTAAATTACTCAAGCTTTTCAGTTTTTCCAAGCCTTTCTGTGACATCGGCAAAAGCGAAGTTTGGCTTGACATCCGTTATTTTGATCCTGACCTTTTCTCCGACCTCAACTTCCTTTACGAAGACGACAAAACCTTCAATGAGCACAGCCCCGTCCCCACTTGAGCCCAGCTTTTCGATATCCACAACGAATTTGTCTCCTTTGCGGAGCGGAGCTGTAAGGAATTTCTTTCCTATAACGTAGATTTCAGCACTCTGGGACCGCGAGGCTTTTGGAGAATAAGCCATTGTCCGGACAAAGTTATCCCGTACTTTCTGCATGTAATCGTTAAACATGTCTCCCTGGAAAACCTTCACAACGAAATTCCCTTTAGGTTTGAGAATTTTTTTTGCACATTCCAGAGCCGAAGTTGCAAGCTCGATCGACCTTGCGTGGTCGTAAGACCAGTTCCCTGAAAGATTAGGGGCTGCATCACAGAGCACCACATCAGCTCCTTTTGCCCCTACGGTCTGAATAATCTTCTTTATCGTAGAATCCGCATTTATATTGCCCTGAAATGTCTCGACTCCCTCGATAGGCTCGATTCTCTGCAAGTCCACGCCAAGGACTTTTCCCCCGGATAGTTCTTTTGCAACCTGGAGCCAGCCGCCTGGGGCTGCACCCAGATCAACAATCGAGTCTCTCCTATTGATAATATGATGTCTTTCGTTAATTTGCTTGAGTTTAAAGGAAGCCCTGGACCGGTACCCTTCCTCTTTTGCCTGATGATAATAATAATCTCTTCTGTCTCTTGCCATTGTTACCTTCCCTGCACTGAAAGCTGATATAGATTGCGCAAAAGTCGTTTTGTCAATAATTTCGAATTTTGTCACAAATTCACTACATTGCCAGAAATCACCACATCTGTTGTTATTGATTCAACTCTAATTGTTACTACTCTATTTGTTACTAACCTGCTGATTCGTTTTTCAGTAATTAACCAGTCTACTATTACTAACCAATCCACCAGTCTACTATTACTAACCAATCCACCAGTCTACTATTACTAACCAATCCACCAGTCTACTGTTACTAACCGATGACTCTTATATTTCAATAACAAGCATCCTTACCCTTACGCTCGTTATTGAACAAAATTACAGAACATATCAGCACGACAACAGCTATCCATACGGCTTTAACCCCAATAAATGATGTAAGCAACCCTCCTAAAATAGCTCCTGATAAAAACGAAAGGTTAATTGTAGAGTATCGAATGGTTCTGCGAGCCGATTCATCGTCTTTTTTTGTCAAAGCAATATAAGCTTCCTGTGTAGCTGAACGTAAATTTCCCGTAACCATTGTTGTGCTATATGTAGAACCAACGAGTTTGCGAAATGAAGATATCTGAACTGAAGAGACAAATGAAACAGCAACCGTTACAATGATATTCGGGCTTGTATAAGGTATAAAGCCTACGATAAAAAGGACTGCAGTTTCAAGAATTAAAACTGCTCTTTCAGAATCCGTTATAAACAGGCGCATTGAAGGCTTTTTAATCATCTCGGCAACTACTACTCCAACCATGAATGCCAGGATAGGAACCGCATGAAGCACTGCCTGCCTCCATTCTCCTGTTGCAGCTTCTATACCCATAAGCACGACATTTCCGGTCTGGGCATTGGCGAAAACTCCGCCTCTTCCAACGAATGTATAAGCATCCAGAAATCCCCCTACAATTGCAAGAAGTATCCCAAGTTCTACTGATTCTGAAGTTAATTTTTTAAAACATACTTTATTTTCGTTTTTCATCATTTGTATTCTTATCATTCAGAATGCTATAAATCATATTTAATTGTAACAAGCCTGCTACCTTATTATATTTATGTTTTTTTATTATTCAGGAGAGTATCCAACAACATCTTTTGTGGTTTTCCTTTTATGTTTTCAAGATATTTCCAACACTATTTCGTCGATGAGATGAAAGAGTAATCTTTTCCTTGCTTTTGATTTTTAATTCCTGTCTTAAAGCTTGATTCTGGTTGTAATCTCTAATAAATGATTCAAGGTTGGAGTACCCAAGTTTGCATCTTGATACTTCTAACTTGAAAATGTGATTGAAAGACAATATTGCAAGTTGAGGCATATATCCCATTGAAACTTGAAAGTCATTAAAATAAGAATCAATAGAAGGGTTTAGTGCAAAAATATTACCCGAATCCGTCCCCTCCTCAAATTCGTCTATCCTGAGGGCGTCTGGTGCTGACGGGCGATGTTGATGCTTCAGCCGCAGCATTTTCAGTAGATGCTGACAACGTAACGTTTGATGGAAAGGGACACACAATTACGTTTGCACAGCACATCGAAGGCAGCGGGATTTTATCTTCGGTTAAAAATGGTATCGTGATCAAAAATGTCACAATCAATCAAATGAACAAGAGTGTAACGCCCGCGTACGGAATATGCTTGGTTGACTGTGATTCTGTGAGTATTTTGAATGTCACAGTTAATGTATCTAAAAGTGCGGGAATTTACGTAAAATCAGCATCATCACATGTAAATATCCGTGACTGTGATATTTCCTCAAATACCCATGGAATATTTGCGGCTGACAGTCAATATATAACGGTTAATGAATCTACCCTGACCTCCACGAAAACCAATTCCATCCGTCTATACAATTCGGGATACTGTAATTTTTCGGGTTGTGAGTGCAACTCTGCAAATACTGGCATAAATTTGAATGGTGGATCAGATAACAATACTTTCACTGATTGTATAGTGTCAACTGTTATTGGAGACAGTATCGGCATCAAAGCATCAAATAATAATACATTTTTGAGATGTAATACATCGGCTATCGGAAAAAATAATGGGATTTCGTTAGTCAATTCAAATTGGAATGCATTCACGGATTGTGTTTCGATTGCTGAATATGGTTTTGGAATAAATATAACTGACTCGTGTGATAATATCTTCAACGGGTGTACTGTCAATGTTATTGAAGATATGCCCATAATGATAACAAATTCTACAAACAAATTCTCAAATATGAGTGTTTCCTCTACAAGGGCATCTGCACCACATGTTTCTAAACATATTTTAACTGTGGGTGATTCAATTACAAAGGGTGTAGGAGTCAATCATGGACTCGGGTATGGAGCGTACCTAAACGCCACTCTGAATGCACATTCTCCCACCTGGTACGTGTCTAATGTAGGAATAGGGAGCATCACGGCAGCGCAGGGTCGAGTCACGTTTCCTCAGTGGTTAGATATCTACAATCCTAACATTGCCTTAATCATGTATGGGCAAAACGACATTTCTGCTGGGCGCAGTGAACAGGACATAATTAATGATATACTGTGGATGGCACAGGAGGCGACAAACCGAAGCATCACTCCCTACATATTGACGACTGTGCCAATTTCAAGGAATAACTACAAGCGTATATCGTTAAATGACAACCTAACTACACAAGCTGCGCTGGCCGGTATCTCGGTAATAGATACATACGACTCTGTTGACTTATCACCAGAATACGGTGTACGCGATGGGTATGATATGAATAACTCATGTGATGATGGGGTACATCCAAATTCAGCTGGGTATACACTCATGGGGAATTATGTCGCTAAACATATCCTGGCATCTGTATACCCAAACACTGATTTTACCAGTAATGTTACCTCAGAAAAAGCTCCCTTGACTGTTACTTCTACTGATAAAAGTACAGAACCGCCAACTTCATGGAACTGGCTTTGGAGATGGCACATTTTCAACAACTAGGAATCCTACACATAAATATTTCAGAGCAGGAAACTATACTGTTAGCTTAACGGTAAAGAATGCTGCTGGAAACAACACGAAAACAAAAAAGGCTCTTCGTTATTTTATGCGGATATCCTCATAATGTCTTCATAAAAACCAACTCGGTCTCGAATTGAAAATCATCTTATCCATAGAGAATGACGAAGAGCCACAAAAATGAATTGAACCTTTGCTAATTTCTGAATTAATGCTTTAATCTTAAATTAAATGCATTAAATCCCTTTTTTATTAAAAAATTGCTTATAAGGCTGTCTCAAAACCATTCTGAATTCTACAATTGGGTAATACCCATTTCAATTTTTACTTCATTTTGCATGGCTGTCAGATAAATGAAAGCAGTGTTATTTTGAGTCATTTGTTGCAGTTTACGTAAACTTCTAATGCCTATAAGATACCCATAAAGCAATATTTTTAAAAAGATATCCTGGATGATAGACTGGACAACTTTCCTTAGAGTAAATGGGTTCTATGGCATTAATATCAACGACATCTACAATGCCGGTTAGTACTCTGGCAATATGTTTTTCAGGGACCAAATCTTTCAGGTCTAATGGAAGTAAAAATTGCTGCTTTTGATTGTACTTTCTAAACATGGTGAAACACTGAAATTAAATTTTGTAATAATTATAAAGATTCTGTGGTTTTTAACCCAAATGTATGATCGGACATAGTTTTGAGACAGCCTGTCTTTAATATTTTTAAAAATTTTCAGAATTTTACTTCATAATCTGAAATTAGTACTATTTTTTCACAGCCTAAGTTTAATGTTGATTTCCTGTGAACTGTAGCATTTTTATTGCAATATATTTTGAAAAGATATTGCTCCTTCCCATAGACCAGATCAATTCTTTTCTTAACCATCCTGAATTTAACTGAATTTTCCGTGATAAAATTAAAGCTGATCTTTAGTTCATTCTTCACAGCTCTTTGATGGTTTCCATCCCTCAGTTTCTAATGCTTCCAGTACTGTATAAACTCTGCGATCTGTAGTTCCGCTTTGTTCTGCTATTTTATCTATGGTCGCTTTAGAGATTGTTCTGTCATTCCCTGCTTTACACTGGATCAGTAATGAAGCTATTTCATTGAATGTCTTTTTAGCCCCGTTAAATTCTTTGACCTTGCTGCAGTCCTCTGTACCTGATAAATTCAGAAACTCCCTTGCAAATTGTTTTGACGTTTCACTAACATTCACTCCCTTCTCAGGTGTCCATTCTAAAAAATCCAGTTTGCATGCTTGCAGCTCTGCAAGATATAGTTCATCATTTTGATCTCCCATAAAGTTTACCAACTCCTAAAATTAGGATTTCTGTATGATTCTATTTTTCTATTAGATTCGATTCTTCTACTTATTGGAGGTCGAAAGATAAAGCACTTTTTAGTTCAGAATTCTATCAAAAGTATGAGCCTATTCCAAAACCAACTTTTATTTCCAAATTCACGTGCATTTCTGAGTTACTTGGCTTAAGTATTTCAGATAATTATTCCAGGATAAAACAGATAATTATTCCAGGATCAGGATTTAAAAACTAATTTTGAGTTTCTTGATAGGCTCAATAATTAATCATAAGCACATGCTCAAATGTTTTTTACTAAAACTGGCGTTAATCCCACAGTTTTTTTTCTCGAATCTTAATCCTTAACAATCGATCATATTGCTTACATTAAAACCTGACTTTGACAGTTAAATAAAAATAAGTGCTCTTTGTTTTGTGTTGTTGGATACAATGTACATCACAAAACAAAGAGCATTCCCTACAATTCCTAACAAGAATATATGTGTTCCTATCGGACCTATTCTTGTTGTCCAATACTTTTATGAAAAGCTTAATTTCTGTGATATTTTTGGCAAACATAAAAGCAAGGGTCTTGATCTCAATAGTTTACTAATCGGTTTGTTAAGCTACAAGCTTACCGAGAATTTTAGTATCAAAGAAGCTGGCAAATGGTTAAATCAGAAAGAGATTCTGGATATCTTACATCTTGAAAGTTTTCATGAAAGGGTTCTTTACAGAACTCTTGAACTCTTAGGACGTAACAAAGAGGAAATTCTCTCTGACATACTGGACTCTCTATTTTTTGTTTATGATTTTGAAGAGACGAATGCAAATTTAGATTGGACGAGTATAGTNCTTCATGGGACTAAAGCCAACCTTGGNAAATTCGGATATAGCAGAGATCACAGACCTGACAAGTTGCAGATAACAGTTGGAGTTAGTGAGTTAGCTGACCCCATAAACATACCTATTGGAATTACAGTGAATAAAGGAAACGTTCTTGATCTTGAGCACTTTTCTGATACTTTTAACCAGGTTAAAAGTAGACTTAAAAAAGGCTCTCTTATTGTTTTTGATAAAGGAGCTAATACCAAAGATAATCTCAACCTTATACTGGATGCTGAAATGGACTATCTCACTTCCATGAAACTGAATTCAAGTGACGATAAAATAATTGAGAACTTTGATCTGGAAAGAGCAGAACTGATCGATNCCNAAAAAGGTATATATGGGATAAAAATCGTTAAGCCCAGTACTATCAAGTACTTTTATTTCTCTGAATCTCTACAGAAAAAGCANTTAGAAGCAAAAGCAAGAGCTGNTATGAAGAAATTACAGGAAGCAAAAGAAGTTCAAAAGGCCGTCATAAACAAAAAAAAGCTTCCTAAGAAATTCAGAGTAAATAATGAGTTTATTTTGTGCTCAGAAGGAGAATAAAAAATCTCTATCCTGTAGTTAGTGTTTACAGGCTTTATGGATATATCCTGAATTATTACGTCTCTATAACCTTTAAAATACGCATCACTGGGTAAAATGAATCTATCAACGTTACATGTTTCAGTTCGATGGATCTCTATTTTGTCCAGTTTAGATTTAGGCTCTTTATCCTATGGAAGCTTTCTTTTTCGTCTATCTTTTTCAGAAGAAATGTCTTCATTCTTTTTAGACCCACGAATCTTATGTTTGGCTTGTTCACCTTTGAGTAAGTTGATTGCATCTCGAAGCTTCTGGTTATCTTCCATGAGGAATTCAATCTTTTCATTTTGGGTTTCAATGATAGAAAACAAAATGCGAAAAGCATTGGCATACCTTTCATCTTCAATTTCATCAGGATTGATGTCCAGTAAAGACAGCAATTGTTTTAAAGCTTCAAGTTCCATTTTTTACTCCAAGATATGATAAAGGAAAATGGAATGACTATTATATTTTGTCTGTGGTCGAAAATACATTACTGCTTTTACTCATACAATTTGAAGAGGATACAATTAAACATCTATTCCAAAAGTTTTTTAACCTGTTTTTTCATGCATTATAGGCATCGTAGATCTGTGCTATCCAGACAACCATTCCAATTAAAAATCCAATTCCTATGACGCTCATAAACAGACTGATTAGCAGGGCTGCCCAGATGCCAACTGCTTTGGATACCTGTCCCTTTACAAGCTGGCCCAGACCAGGAATGAAAAAAGAAAACAACGCTGGAACTCCATGGGTTTTCTTGCAGTAAGAGTTCATATAACCATCCTTTTATCACCAATGGCAGAATAACAGTTTTTTTAAATAATATATTAGACAGCGAATATAAGTAACTTAACTTGCAGCCTTTCTTTTTGGAAGAGTATAACATTGATTTAATTTGACGGTAAATTGAAAAATTCTTAAGTTAATCTCTTAAGTTGAACCCTTAGCTTTAATCCTTAAGTTTTATCCTTTCTTCTAACTTTTTGGAAATATATCACAAAATTAATAAATATATATATTATTAAACTATGAAATATATCGTAATTGCAATCCAAAAAAGAATCAAATGTGTAACTTAACGTTTCAGGTGAACTTTCCTGAAAAATATTGTTTTTCAACCTACTAAACATGGTTGTTTGTTTTAATTTATAGGTTGTACGGAGTCTGATTATGGATAAAGAGGACAGTAATAATTCAATCTGGAAACAAATTAAATCAATGTGGAACTCACTACCCGAAATTTTAAAATTATTAGGTACCATACTGAGTATAGCTATTGCTCTAAAAGCTCTTTTTCCTGCAGCTGCGGTAGGAATTAGCAATTTTGATGCAGGCCCGGAAATTATCGAACCTGGAGGATCTTCTGTTTTGAACTGGGACGTTTCTGGAGCTGACAATATTACAATAGAGCCTGGTATAGGACCTGTAAGTTCAAATGGGTCCATTCCCGTATCCCCTCCCGAGACTACAACCTATAAATTGATAGCGACTGGTAAGGGAAATGAAAAAGTAGCACTCTGCACGGTTACGGTTAATAATGAATCTCAAGAGTCTCTTATCATCAGCTCATTTGATGCAAGCCCTGATTCCATCACACCAGGTGAGAGTGCAGTTCTCAACTGGCACGTTTCCGGGGTTTCGAATGTTACCATCGAGCCTGATATAGGAGTAACAGAGCCCACCGGAACATTTACTGTGTCTCCTGCCGGCACTACGACATACAAACTTACAGCTTCAAATGGCGAGAAAGAAGATGCAGCTTACTGTACTGTTGCAGTTGAGGAAAATACTACATCTTCTGAAAACGTTTCCACATCAAATCTTCAGTCTTCTGAAGAAAACCTGACATCTCAGGAGAGTTCATCGACTAAGGAAAATCCTACATCGGAAGAGAACTCGATATCGAAAGAGAATCAGGCATCACAGGATGATTCGTCACTTCAGGATAATCAGGCATCGGAAGAGAATTCTACATCGACAGAAAATCAGGAATCACAAGATGACTCATCACTTCAGGAAAGTCAGGCATCTCAAGAAAAACTGCCAACGATCGGCTCGTTTAACGCAAATCCTGACACTCTCGAGGAAGGGAAGAGCTCAAGTTTAACCTGGAGTGTATCTGGGGCTTCAAAAGTCTCAATCAGTCCTGGAATAGGAACCGTAGGTTTAACTGGCAGCCAGAGCATATCCCCCAGTAAAACCACGACTTATACCCTGACAGCCACAAATGAGTTCGGAAGCACGGAGGCTACCAAAATCGTACTCGTACAGGCGTCTTCTGCATCTTCTTCCCAAAAAACGGTTTCTAACTCCAGTACGTCAACTTCAACGCAAAAACAACCCTCAACGGATAATGAGACAGAGCTCAATGATTCCACCTCCGGGACTGAATCCTCCGAGAATGGGACACAATAAAGACACAATAAAAAGTTTAATCTGTGATTCATCTCTTACCTGCGATAAATATTTAATTTCGACGCATAATTTCCAGTAACGAAAGAAAAATTTCCAGTAAAGAAAGAAACTTCCAAAAAGTGAGACATTTCCGGTAAAATGAAAAAATTCCACAAGGAAAGGCCCTGCCAGAACTATGACTTGCAAAAAACCGACCTCAAACCCTCCGGAATGGAACCCGCCTGCCCCTTCAACAGTCTATATCAAAATTAAAAATATCCCATACGAAACTTTCAAAGCACGGCTGAACGAGGGGCTGGTCACAACTGAGCTTGACCAGATTCGATACCGACTGGAAAGAAGAATCTACTGCTGTGAAGTCTGTTCCAAGCACGTTAACGGATACTGCGTTATTACAAACCGGAAAGTTGAGCCAGGATGGATTTGCAAGGCTTTTGTGCCAAAAGAAGAATTCATATACCTCGATTCAAGGCCTGGCTCGGAAACATCCCCGGATTTCAGATATCTTTCAGAAACCGGACTCAGGAAAAACTATCTTGAAGGCGAGGGCCCGGAAGAAAGTAACCCGAAAAGTACAGAGAGCCTCTACGAGGAAGGAGTAATTCTTTACAGGCAGGGCAGGCTCAGGCTTGCACTTGAGGCTTTCGATACGGTACTTTCTGAAAACCCCAGACATTTTCCAGCCCTGTTCCATAAAGGAAATACCCTGTTAAAACTCAAACGCTACGAAGAGGCTCTTGAAACGTTTGAAAGTGCCTCCAGGATAAACCCGGATCATCCAGGGCTCTGGACCAATACCGGGTTTGCGCTGCTAAAGCTCGAACATCTCAGGCAGGCACTTGAAGCTTTTGAGAGGTCTATTTTCCTGAACCCGGTACAGAAAAATGCCTGGGAGGGGAAGGAAGCTGCGCTTGTTCGGGTGCGCAAGTGTGAAGAGGAACTGAAGGAATTTGAAAGATTACTGGAAAGAAATCCTGAGGATGCAGATATCTGGTTTGAGAAAGGCAAACTGCACTTAAAGCTCGGAGAACTTGAGAAATCCAGAGAAGCTTTTGAAAAAGCCCTTGAGGAAAAACCCGAGAATGCAGAGGCCTGGCATCTCAGAGGGAAAATACTTTTTGAAACCGGCTCTGAAAAAGAAGCCCTGCACGCTTTTGAAATGGCACTCAGGAAGAAACCTGACTTTTCTGAAGCCTGGTATGAAAAAGGAAAGGTTTTCCTGAGGCTTGGTAACCCTAAAGGAGCAGAAAACGCTTTTAAAATCGCAGCTGACCTGTCGGAAAGCAAGGGAACCAAAGCAAAAGCTGAAACTGCTCGTGCAAGGGTTGAAAGGTCTGGCTCTGGACAAAAATGAATTTTCAAGGAATATAAAAACTAATAGAGGATTATTCGCCTTATGGATTTTTGCTCCTGGCTCTGTTTTTGGAGTAAAAAATGGAACTCGAAGTTTTAAAACAATCGCTGTCTTCACTGATATCAATCCTGATGAAATTAAAGATAAAAGACATACAAACTTTTTTTGAAAGCTCCCCCCTCAATTTGAAGAGGATACGATCTTTGAGGCTTTTTCTGAGGAGAGCAAGCATCATTGTTAATTTTTTCACATCCCAAGTTCTATATTCTATTAATATTAATTACCACCTCGAATATTATATTTAGAACTGGCAAGTTATGGACGCTTTTAAAATTAAAGCGCTTGTCTGATTGACTGGAGATAAAAACTGAATGTATTATGATGAAGCCGCAGATGCGGTTCTAAAAACTCTGAACACGTCCGAAGAAACAGGGCTGAGTTCGGAAGAAGTGGAAAAACGGCTCGATAAATACGGAAAAAACGAACTTAAAGAAGAAGAAAAAACTTCGGTTGTAAAACTTTTTCTTTCCCAGTTCAAAAGTTTTCTGATTATAATTTTGATTGCTGCAGCATTGGTTTCCGCTTTCCTCGGAGAATTTGTTGACGCTTTTGTGATCCTGTTTACTGTAATCCTTGCCGGCGTGCTCGGTTTTGTTCAGGAGTACAGGGCCGAAGAGTCAATCAAACTCTTGAAATCATTGACAAGCCCTGAAGCCCTGGTTGTAAGGGATGGGAAAGAGGTAAAAGTCCTTTCTTCCCTGCTTGTCCCGGGTGATATTTTGCTTTTGCAGGCAGGAGACAGGATTCCTGCTGATGCGAGATTGCTTGAGGCGCTCTCCTTGCAGATAGACGAATCCTCCCTTACCGGAGAATCCGTTCCTGTAGAAAAGAGCACCGCGATTTTTCCTCCTGAAACCCCGCAGCCTGACAGGAAAAATATAGCTTATACCGGAACCTCAGTCACTTACGGCAGGGGAAAAGCCGTTATTACGGCAACAGGCATGAGTACGGCTTTCGGAAAGCTGGCTGGACTTTTAGAGGAAATTGAAAGGGAAAGAACTCCCCTCCAGGAAAAACTTGACCAGTTCGGGCGCTGGCTCGGGACTGCAACCCTTATAGTTGTGGCTTTTGTGGCTATACTCGGGATCATCGAGGGTTTTGATCCTTTTGAGATGTTTCTCTGGGGGGTTGCCCTTGCCGTTGCTGCAATTCCGGAAGCTCTTCCTGCAGTTGTGACAGTCGGGCTTGCACTTGGTGTCCGAAGAATGGTAAAAAGGCATGCCCTTGTAAGAAAACTGCCATCGGTAGAAACACTTGGCTCCACCAACATCATCTGCACCGACAAGACCGGGACGCTTACTCAGAACAAGATGACTGTTGAAAAGGTGTACGTAAACGGAACTCTCTTAAAAGTTACAGGGGAAGGATACAAACCCACAGGAGATTTTTTCAACGGAGACAAACCTGTTTCTGAAGATATTCATCTTCACAGGCTGCTGGCTACAGGAACCCTCTGTAACGATGCGGGGCTGGCTGAGAAAGAAGGTGTATGGGATATAACAGGTGACCCTACCGAAGGTGCTCTTGTAGTCGCAGCAGCTAAAGAAGGCATCTGGAAAAACGCCCTTGAGGAGAAACACGAGCGTAAAGGGGAAGTTCCTTTTTCTTCCGAGAGGAAGATGATGACTACCCTGAACAGTTCCGAAGATGGGCTGTATGCATATTCCAAAGGAGCTCCTGAGGTTATTCTTGCTTCCTGTACGAAAATTTTCCTTGGAGGACATGAGGAAGAGCTAACTCCGGAAAGAAAGCAGGAAATCCTGAATGTCGTAAACGACCTGGCAAACCAGACGCTAAGGGTTATGGGGTTTGCCTACCGTAAGGTTCCGGAAGACATCCTGTCTGAAGAAGCTGAAAAAGAGATGGTTTTCTCAGGGCTTATGGGTATGCGCGATCCCCCAAGAGAAGAAGTAAAGGTTGGAATTGCCACCTGTACCAGTGCAGGAATCCGAACCATAATGATTACAGGCGACCACAAGACCACGGCTTTTGCGATCGCAAGGGAACTCGGGATTTTCCGGGAAGGAGACCTTGTCCTTACAGGTACCGATCTGGAAGCCCTTGGCGATAGGGAATTTGAGGAGATCGTGGAGAAAGTTTCGGTCTACGCAAGGGTTTATCCCGAGCATAAGCTGAGGGTGGTTGAGGCTCTCAAGAAAAAAGGATATATAGTCGCAATGACCGGAGACGGGGTAAATGACGCTCCTGCCCTGAAAGCCGCAGATATGGGCATTGCAATGGGCATTACAGGCACGGACGTCAGCAAGGAAGCTTCAAGCATGATCCTGACTGATGACAACTTTGCATCCATTGTGTCAGCAGTTGAAGAGGGCAGGAATATCCTGAAAAACATTAAAAACTTTATTGCCTACGGCCTTACCTGCCACATAGGCCTGGTTATCATTGTCCTTGTCGGAGTACTTGCCTGGCATACTCTGCCTGTCATTGCGGTCCAGATCCTCTGGATTAACCTTATAACAGACGGCCTGCCTCCAATGGCGCTTTCCATGGAAGCTCCTGACAGGGGGCTTATGAAGCAAAAACCAACTAAGGCAAAAGAAGGGCTGGTTTCCAGGAGAATGCTTTCAACAAGCCTTGGATTAGGAACTTTGATTGCAATTCAGTCTATCTGGGTCCTTTACGAGTCTCTCAATAATGGAGTTTCCCTTCCAAAAATCCAGACTCTGATCTTTACCCTGGTGGTTATTTCCCTGATGTTCAATGCCTTTAACTGGCGTTCTGAGAGGTATTCGGTCTTCTCTCTGGGAATTTTTACTAACAGGTCCCTTATCTATGCCGTACTGAGCACTGTAATCCTGCAGCTTGCAGCGGTTTACGTGCCTATTATGCAGACGGCTTTCAGGACTGTTCCCCTATCGCTTTCCGACTGGGCAATGATAATTCCACTGGCCTCGACTACACTTATAGCCATGGAGTTTATGAAGTATCTGGAATGGAGAATTCACAGGTAAAATCAAAAAGAAAAAAGCCAGTAAAACCAATAAACAGAGTTTGCTTTTAAGCATACTCTTTTTCTTTTCCTTTAAATTACCAGAAATTGAAGGCTTTTTGACTTACTTTAATTTCCAAACGCTCGCTCGTTTGGTGCGCGCCGTTTTGTCTGGGTTTTGTAAATGGATCTTGTCCTTCTGGCTCCCGGCTATAAGTTGGAGTAAACGAAACATTTGCAGCCGAAAAAAACGGAAATAATAAGTGATTTTAAATTAAATGCCCTGAAATAAATTGCTCCTGAAATAAAATGTTCCTGAAATAAAATGTTCCTGTAATCATATATAGAACAAAAACAATAATTATGAACATTATGACCCCAGTAGACAGGGAAAATCCCATTTGCTCGGAATTCTTCCCGGAATTTATCGTAGGCATCGAGCCGCCAGCCAACAGGACGGAAAAAGCGCTCTGGTTTATTTTCCGGGGCCGCGAGGTTCTACTCAAGCTTAATAAAAATCCTGGAGCAATCCCAAAACTGATGGATTTTGGGGAGCTTGGGCTTTCGGGAACTCGGGAACAATATCTTGGAACTCTTGAGGGAACTCACTGTTATTCAGTGGAATTGCCTGAAGACGCACAGGCACCTGAGGGAATGAAATTTGCGGATCTCAGACAGGCGTATACGGAAATGAGTGAAAAGTGCTTTGCGCTTGTGAATAAAGCCGTCCAGATTATGGAGTGGGACAGAACAAACCAGTTTTGCAGCCGTTGCGGGGCAAAGACCATGCAAAAGCCCGGCGAAAGGGGAAAGGAGTGCCCTGGCTGCGGAGAGCTTTTCTATCCGAGAATCTCGCCTGCCGTGATTGTACTTATCCGAAGAGGGCATGAGGTTTTACTTGCAAGGTCCCCGAATTTCATGCCAGGCATGTATGGTTTGATAGCCGGTTTTGTTGAACCAGGGGAATCAGCCGAAGCTGCGGTAGTCAGGGAAACCAGAGAAGAAGTGGGAATTAAGGTTAAAAATATCAGTTATTTCGGGACACAGGCCTGGCCGTTTCCGAATTCTCTTATGATCGGGTTTACTGCGGAGTACGATTCCGGTGATATCCAGCCAGATGGGTTTGAAATCGAGGATGCAAGATGGTTTTCGGTCGAAAATCTGCCCGATCTGCCTGGAAAAATAAGCATTGCGAGAAAGCTGATTGACCATTTCCTTGAAGAAGAAGGGCTGGAAGTTTAAAGCCAGATTGAGAATTCAATTTTCAATTCAGAGTTTTATTCTTTCCGCTGTAACCTTTTTTAATTCTTTTTATCATTTTCAGTATCATTTTCAGTATCATTTTCAGTATCATTTTCAGTATCATTTTCAGTATCATTTTCAGTGTCATTTTCAGTGTCATTCTCAGTGTCATTCTCAGGATGTTCATCGGACTTTCTGTGTGCCAGGTCTTTTTCATCCTATAACTTGAGTTCAGAGATACTGTATCAATGGTGTTAAGTGCTAGTGAAGTCTTTGCGAAATGTAACGGAGTTAAAATAAAATGATCAAAAAGGTTACAAATTTTATAATTCCATTTGTTATTACAACTCTTATTTTACTGGCATATTTTTATCTTGTACATGGTTTACCTGTTGCTCAAGAACTGGAAAAAACGAATATCGTATCTGTGCAAATTATGCAGGAAAACAAAACCATTACTCTTACTAATGATGAAGATATTGAGAAAGCTGTCAATGTTGTGAAAGTATTAAGTTTTCATTTTGGAGAAGCTAATGGTGGACCTGCTGATACTATGTGCACATTTTATCAGAGAGATGGTTCCAAAATAAAGATAGGAACAAACAATGATACAATTTTTAAGAATGACAGGCAGTATGTTGGTGTTAATGAGTCATGTCAGTTTTTTGAAAACTTAGTTCAAGGTTTTTTCTTCTCGGAAACACTGCAGGATGAGAAACTGTACAATTAACGAATGAGCTATCTTAAAACTTGATTTAACCGTATTACTTTTGAGATAGGCTCATTATAAAAAAGTCCCCTATTATCAATTGTTTTTCAACATCCCTTAATTGATTCCACGACTGTTGTTTATGATATTAATATGGCTGTTATTACTAATACTGTTTTGATAGTCATTCAAATTTTTCCAAATTCATTGAATAAAAATAAGTTAGAAATATGCTTCAATTGTGGCATTCTTTTTTAATTCACCAGACTCGGCAACAACTATATCCAATTTATTTTTATAAGTGCCTTTATCTCCATCACGTTCAGTAACATCTGGATAGACTTCAAGGTTAATATCAAACTTTATGGCCTTACTGTTGATATTATTACTCATTTCAATGTAAGTTTCATATGTGATTACTCGGGATATTAATCGAAAATGTTGATAATCTTCTCCTACTAACGATACTTCACTTGCAATCGGATATAAAATAGGACTGTTTTCATTAATAGGGTCTTCATTGTTTATCTGTTCCAGTACTACAATCTTTGAAAAGGAAATATCTGCAAGAACAGATTCGTTCGTCCAGAATTCCAGCATTGGACCGTGTTTGGTATTTACAATAGAAGTCTTCCAGTTTCCATTAAGTGATTTATTGTCGAGTGATTCAGTAGTATTTTCAAAATATATTCCTCTTATATACTTCTCTGGCGTGTGGAAAACATGCTCTCGTAGAAGACTTTTGAAAAAAGACGGTTCTTCCTGAGAAGGTGTGAGTGCAAAAACTCCTTCTTTTGTTGCAGGAATTGGAACTAAAATTTTAGTTGTTCCCGATACTTCAGTTCCTGAAAGACCACTTATTTTTACCGTATATTCGTAATGTGGCCTTAACTCGTCAGCCCTCCAGTCTCTTAGATTCATCTCAACGACGTATAGTCCACTCAATACTATCAATAAGAGTATTAAAAAGAAATAAGTGATAATTTTTTTCACTGTTTCATCATCCTTAGCTGAAAAATGAGAAAATGAGATGATTCATCTTCTCATGTATTTAACAAGACCTATATTGTACTTGGCAGATTTTAAGAGAACTCTTTCTGTATCTAATTTTACAGTTGCACTACTTTCCCATGTGTTCTCGTTGTAATAAATTTCCATCCATAACGAACTCAAGTATGCATTTGAATATTCTGCCAAATCTTGTGCCGCAGCCTCTGGATCTGACACGTAATAATCGTTATTATTATTGCTTACTACAGATTCAAAGTTATAATTGCTGTTCCAATTTGCAGTGACATAATCTTCATAGTCATAATGAACCCATTGATTTAGAGTCTGGTTTGTTACCATTCCTGTATGCAGTGGATTCCCGACATCTATCAAGTAGTGGCTAGCATATCCTAACTCAGTATATGCAGCTGAAAGTTGTCCCCCATCATAATATGCCGCGGCGATACCAGCGTGGCTGTCGCAATTCACAGCTGCAAGACCGTTGTCTGCCACAGGATCATAGTAATGGTTGTATGATTGCCAGATTTGAGGATATGGCCAGGTATCTGGATCATCTGCAGCATTTGATGCTATATCTGCGTAATAATCAGTGATTCCAACTTTTTTGACAGCAATTCTTGTCATCTTTTGATGAGGAGTTGCAGTCCATTTTACTGAGACCCTGTCGTTTACACCATGTTTATCGTTCAAATATTCAGCAACTGCTACATCGATTTGTCCTAAGACAATCATATCTTCTTCTGTAATACTATCGGGGTATCTATTCCAAATATCTTTCATTGACTTTTTCATTTCATTCTTTTCTTGTTTAGAAGTATAGCATTCATCGATATATTTCAATAGTGTTTTTTGTTGATTCTTGTCTGCTTCAAGTAAATACCAATAAGGTTTTTCAGTATCGTATGATTTTATTGTGGTGTCAGGATTAAGATCAAGTTCTGGATTTTGTTCTATCAGTGCTACTTCTACTTCTTGATCTATTTCATCAGTTACAGCTTCAGCAGTTGCGCCCGAAACAAATACCATACTTAAAATCAGCATCGTCATTAATAGCAAAGCAATTTTTATTCTGTTTCTGGTATTCTTCATTTTCTTACCTCTTCACTTAATTCTGAGGCAAGACTACCTAAACTTTATAACTCATTAAAGCAAATAACCATGCCCTTTGGGCATGAGGCGTTCAGTCTTATCTTCCAGTTTGCCTGAGCGCCTCACACATAATAAAAAATGTAAATTATACTATATAAAAATTTTTGATTCTTCCATAAATATAATATTTATTTGCTTTTAATTAGGATACGAATCATTACAAACGTGTTATTTTGTCCCATCCGAATAGGTTGATGGTCAATTTGTATCTGGTTGGTATTATGCCCCACATTCCGCAGTATTTTTATGAAAATCAATATTTTTTCTGATAGAGCTTTTAGAACAAATGCAAATAAGATCGCCCCAAATGGGTTCGGTTCTTGTAGAACAAAACCAGCGATTTTATGATCTCGGGCTGAACTCGCCTTTCTCATATGGAGTAGGCGAGAATCAAAAATATGAAATGTAATAGAGGCGAAAAAAATTCAATCTCAAATTCTAAAAAATTTAAGATTTTTCTCTCTTTTTCTCCTCAGGTGCCAAAGGCTCGGTTAAAAAAAATCCAAATGATGCAAGATCTTTGACATTCATTTTGTGAGATTTATCACCTGAAGAAATAGAAGGAGTAATGAACCGGAAAAACTCACTGGCAAACTGCTCGTAGCTGAACCCCTCTGCTTCGATCACCAGTTTCCATTTATTTTCCATTGACAGGATACCCATGAAGGAGATCATAAGGTACATTGAGGTAAGAAATGGATCGAGATCTGCCCAGATTGTACCATCATCGATACCCTCCTGGATCGCATCCCGCAGGATAAGACGGCAGGTTCCATATCCCTTTCCAATCTCTGCGGTACACGGGTTCTCTTTGGAAAAACGCTCGGAACCGTAAAAATGGATCATTTGAAGATAATCGGGATATTCCTGTGCATATTGGTAATAGGCCTGACCCATCAGGGCTACCTTGACAATTCCCGGCACCTGTTTTTCCATGCATTCCATGTATTTTTCTTTAAGGATCTGGATACCGCGAAGTACAATAGTTGCGAAAAGTGTCTCCTTATTTTTAAAATATAGATAAATGGTAGCCTTATTCAGTTCTACCTCGCGGGCGATGTCTTCCATGGAAACATCTTCATAACTTCGAGAAAAAAAGAGACGTTCGGCTGCATCGATAATCTCTGTTTTTCGCTGTTCTTTTTCTCGTTGCCTTCTATCGGCGATTCCCATAGTTCCACTTCACCTGACCCATATTTATAGGCTCATATTAATATTATGACTGTTAGTTATATGATTTAGCTATATGATTTAATTATATAATTTAATTATATGATTTAAGGAACGAATGTATTTATTCCAATTTTCCGTTTTTACCAACAGGAACATATTTGGGGTATATTCATTAGATAAAACACTCAGGCTCCTTTCGCTGGCTATAAAGCGTATGGAGACGCACTGATGCGTCTTTAACCAGTCCGGGTTTCATCGATCTTGCACTTTGCGGGCAGTTTTTGATACACGCACAGCAGGTAATGCATTTTTCTATATCAATCAAACGGGAATTTTCCGCATCAACAGCACCTACAGGACACACCTCTGCACAGATTCCGCACTGTGAACACTCATCACTGACTGCTATAAAATCAACAGTCCACAATTTTGTAACTCCTCCATAAGGATAAGTACCAGGCACATGCACATCAGAAACGTGAGAGATTAACGAAACGGATTGCAGTTTTTCACGTATTTTCTGTCCAAATACTTCTGCATGGTGTAAATCATCTTCATCGGGACGTCCATGTGCCGTTGGCGTCTCGGAATTTGAGAATGAATGTTCTCCGAGATATGCTGCACAGGCAATGGGAATACACCCACATTTCATTACAGTATTTTTTAGCTCAAGCAGTGCATCTTCGTATGCCCGATTACCATAGACAACAACACAGACCGTTGGTGTATTACGAGCCTGAATTGAATTCAGCCATTCATTTAATAATGCCGGCACTCTTCCCATATATACGGGAACTCCAACAACAAGCAATTCATTTTCCGAGGCCAGTAGTGGTTGTTTTCTTGCATCCGGTCTGGTAATATCAACTGATTCCATGGTACCGGGATTAATACCATGCGCAATGCCCTTAACAACCGCTTTTGTTGTTCCGGTAGGTGAGAAATAAACTAATTTCACAGATTCCATTTCCATTTAATTTCCTCCATCAGTTGTGTAACTCTAAGTTATACTATAACCACTGATGATTAAATAACTATTGGTTATTAAATAACTGTGAGTTAGTTTAGCAAAAAAAGGTCGTGAAACTAAAAAAGAAATATATTATAATGCAGATTGTATTGGTCGAAGGCGTAAATATGGAAAACAGATACCAAACAATAGATTTCGAAACATGGAAAAGAAAAGATTATTGCCAAATATACAGGAATGCAGTGCAGCCTCAATATTGTGTGAGTTTTGAACTTGATGTGACGAATTTTAAAAAGCATGTTAAAGAAAATAACTGGTCATTTACGATGGCATTTATATTTGCTGTTACGAAATGCGCAAATGAAATCGAGGAGTTTCGGTATCGTTTTCTTGATGATGAAGTTGTGTTATATGAGTCCATTGATACCTCATTTACATATCTGGATAAAGAAACAGAGTTATTTAAGGTAGTATATGTTCCCATGCAGGACACGATTGAGAAGTTTGTACAACTGGCAACCGTAACGGCAGAAAATCAAAAAGAACATTTTACAGGACCTGTAGAAGACGATGTATATCAATTCTCTGCCTTTCCGTGGATAACGTTTACTCATATTTCGCACACGGATTTCGGAAACAGGGAAAAAGCGCAGCCCATATTTGACTGGGGAAAATATCAGGAGAGAGAAGGCAAATTTATGATGCCGTTTGCAGTCCAGGTCCACCATGCATTTGTTGATGGCATTCATATTGGCAAACTTGCGGACAAGCTGCAGAAGTACCTGGATGAAGTGTAGATTATAAGCATTATGGGAAGAACCAGTAGTTCACTAATTTTTACTTTTTTTAAAGTTATGTCTTCAGGATACAACACTTCAGAATAGATAGGTTTTACAGTATAAAGCTGTGCATACGGAACTTTTTGAATTCCACTCCTGAAAACCTTAAAAGTTCTCGAATATGCATATTCAAGAACATTAGCAAGCAAAAAAGAAAAACTGGATTTTATTAAACCTGGGTATGAAATTGAAAGAATTGATTCCTATGACATAAGGCAAAAGATTCTCAATATTTCTTACGTTGACTGGAAGAAGTTAGGATTTTCTAAAGGTACTTTACATTACATAAGCAGAACACGCAGGCTGATAAGCCGTCTACTCTTAACAGCCGTGTTCTGGAAAGGGGGAATAAATGAGGGCTCTGGTTTCAGGTCAAAAGTAAACTAGGCACTTTATAAGCAAATGTTTACAAAGAACAAGCAGATAGGCCAGCTTAATGAAGTTACACAGAAACAGGATGTTCATATCCAGAGCCTAATACAGGAAAACAGTAGATTGAATATGAAACTTTTTCCTGAGATTACGAAAAACTCTGTTGGAAGCTTTTTTTCAATTTTTAGCTAAAGAAAAGCCATTTAATTTCTATATATACGTTGGCAAGCATAAGAACAACCAGAAATATCAAATGCCAGCCTTGATAGTGTTTCATGTCTGGCTTAAGTTCCTTATCCCAAGCATCTTCATCTTTTTTTATATATAGTCCTCCTTCGTTTTTTATTGTTTCAATTCTTATTTGCTGGAAGTTATTTTGCAATAGGGTTTCAAAAAGCCATATTCTGCTTTTGTTTGCAAAATAGAGCAATTTAATAGCAGATATTTTAGACATATTCCGCTGATCTCACTATTACAACAGGATATATAAATATCAACGGAATATAAATTTTTCGAAAATGAGCTGAATGACGTTGATAAACGTTCACAAAATTATCTATATTCTTTATTCTCTAAACCCAAAAAGGAAAATTTTTAACCATTACTTTTTATTAAATCTACGGTGTTTGGCAGTTGGTCGACCAAGAGAAAATTCACAATCAATGTCTAAGCGATAATCCAAAAAAACGTATTCATGCGCTAGAGGAATTAAAGATTTTTTTCTCTTCTATGCCAGATAAGCAACAGGCATTTAATGACTTACATGGACTGGCTAATGATGAATACAATTCTGTGAGGTTTAGGGCTGCTGAAGCTCTTGGTTTATCCTATCCTCATGTATTGGATAAACAACAGGCAGTTAATGACTTAATTAAACTGACAAATGATAAAGACAGTTCTGTGCGGTCTAGTGCTGCCTATGCTCTTGGTTCTGCTTATTCTCAAGTGCCAGATAAGCATAAGCGACAGGCATGGAATGACTTAATTAAACTGACCAATGATGAATACAGTTATGTGAGGTCTAGTGCTGCCTATGCTCTTGGTTTATCCTATCCTCATGTATTGGATAAACAACAGGCATGGAATGAATTACATATACTAACAAATGACGAATACTGGGGTGTGAGGTCTAGTGCTTCTAAAGTCCTTGGTTATGTGTTTTCTCACGTGCCAGATAAAAAACAGGTATGGAGTGATTTGCATAGACTGACAAGTGATGAAAAAAGTTTAGTGAGATTTAGTGCTGCCTCATCTCTTGGTGATATATTCTCAGAAGTTTCAGATAAGAAACAGGCATGGAATGATTTAATTAAACTGACAAATGATGAAGACAGATTTGTGAGGTCTAGCGCTGCCTATGCTCTTGGTTTATCCTATCCTCATGTATCGGATAAACAACAGGCATGGAATGACTTAATTAAACTGACCAACGATAAAAGAAGTGATGTGAGGTCTAATGCTATCGAAGCTCTTGGTTTATCCTATCCTCATGTATTGGATAAACAACAGGTATGGAATGAATTCCATAGACTAATCAATGATGAAAGCTGGAATGTTAGGTCTAGTGCTGCCTATGCTCTTGGTTCTGCTTATTCTCAAGTGCCAGATAAGCATAAGCAACAGGCATGGAATGATTTAATTAAACTGACCAATGATGAATACAGTTATGTGAGATCTTGGGCTGCCTATGCTCTTGGTTCTGCTTTTTCTCAAGTACCAGATAAGCATAAGCAACAGGCATTTAATAACTTAATTAGACTGACAAATGATGAATACAGTTATGTGAGAACTTCCTCAAATCATTCTCTTGGGAGAGTTTTAATATTCATGGCTTCCCAGGCAGAAACAAAGGAAAATTACAAAAAGGAATTAGAAAAGGCAATTGAATTTTTCGAGACTGCAGCAAAGGAAGCATCTTACTTTAACCGGGTTTTATTTTGGGAAACATCTTACTCTAATCCTGCTCAATTTTGTCTTCCTTTTTATCGCTCACTCTATACAATAATTTTTAAGCAACAGAAAGCTAAAGAAGAAGTCAACAAATATTTGGAAGAAGCTAAATCTGCAATTAAAGACTCAGAAAGCAAAAAACAGCTTTTTGAAGCTGTTGAAAACCTTGCAGAAGCATTAACAGAAGTCCAGAATATTGGAAATATAGACTTGTCTGGAATGAAAGATGAGCTTAACTTCTATAGAAAATACTGTGATCATGCTATAGAACTAATGAAATGCACTGACGAAAAGGCACCGTTTGCGACAAAAGTTCTGAGAAAAGGGCTACCCATTCTAGATAAAAATCTAAAAGAGCTTTTTGAAGAAATTCAAAAGAAAGCAAAAGTTGCGTGCAAGGAATCGAAAGGTACTGCTACAGAAGAAATTGCATGCACTGTTAACAAAGAAATCCAAAAATGGGAAATCGGCAACCAAGAAGAAATGACACAAAAAGTAGAGGATATTGCTTATTTATTAAAAATGAAAATAGCAGATCTTCCTGAAAATAGATATCTTCTAAACAAGATTGAGGCAATGAAAAATGAAAGAAATCTGGCGAAACAATATGATGCCTTGCTTTTTGTAATTGGGCAAATTCCCACGATGAAAGTAATCTCGGAGCAAGAATTGGATCAAAAACTTCAAAAGTTTGATCGCATTTTCGATGAAATTATTTGCGTTAAAGATAAGTTGAATTGCATAAGCTTTGATATTTCCCAAATCAAACTAAACTCGGCTAATGTTATATCAGATCTTAAAACCATGAAAGAGGAATTGGAGAAACTTAGTAAGATCGAGGGCCTAAATACGCTCTCTATCGAAAAATTAGATTCCATCCAGGCTGAGAAGATAAACGGTTTTAACAATAATATTCTAGGCCGTTTGGATGAAATCAAAATTTTAATACATGAGCTTTCAAAAGACAATAATGAGATTTGTGAAGAATATTCTCGGAGATTGGATGAGCTAAAACAATCAAAATTAGATACGTTATTACAAAGATACTCAGCAGTAATTTCCTTAATTGGTTTTGTAATCTCAGGGATTTCAATAGCTCATTGAAAACCTGTTTTTACTTAAATTTCAAAGACATCTTTTAAGTTTCCTCTGAACGTGTTTCCTTCACTTATAACATTGAACTTACAAGGCACAGTAACAGCGATTGCATACCCTGCGTACGCATCCCTATTAAAAGGAGCCATAGTATTCTTTATTTCATTGCTTGTAAGACGCACAACATACCCAGACCCTGCAGAAGTAGTTATGTAGGTCCCTATTCGGATACCATTACAGTTACCATCCAGGACATTTTTTTGAATGTCTACCTCTGTCCACCCATCCAGGCAGATTCCAGCGACAGATGAAAGTCTATCAGCAGTTTCTTTGTTTGCAATTACAGGCATCTGCCCGCAGTTTGTTATGGTATTTCCTTTAATTGTAAGTCCGGTTGCTGCATCTAAGGCAGGTGCAGTATGACCAACCGCCCAGATCCCTGGACCCTGGCAACCATCAATAACATTATTGAGTATCCGGACATTCGATGTAGTTTCGTTTGCCCTGGAGTTTTCAACCTGAATACCTGGACCTGTACGAGGTTTATACTTTTTAATGCTCTTTATTGTGTTGTCTCGGAAAATTACATTCCTGGAACCTTTAGAGCGTAAGCCTGAATTGATTCTTGTATAGATCTCATTTCCTAAAGCTTCTACGTCAACACACCTTTCACAATAGAAACCATCATGTCCGACGCCGTATATTTTGTTTCCAGATACGGTTACATCTCTGGAGTCTAAAATCCTGACACCATCACCATTTGAATTTTGAATTTTCACGTTCCGGATTTTGACTTTTGAAGCCCTGTTTCCTCCAAATAGATTATGGTAACCTTTCCCATGAAGCACATTCTGCTTATCAGCCAGCCCATCAAACGTGAACCCTTCAAACAGATAATTTTCGCCAGAGAAACTGAAAACTGGTACCTGTGGCTTCCAGAGGCATGTCGAAGCATATGGTATTAGCTGAATGATTGCTTTTTCATCTCCAGTTATGGTCGTGCCAGGATGTAGCTGAATAGGAGTTTTGGCCGTAAATGTTGTCTTCGTTCCTGTTGTTTTGAGCTCTATTTCTTCGTATTTACGGCCATCGCCGACTTTATCAAAACTACTCTGAAGAAATGTTCCTGGTGTTAGAGTTAGTACGTTTGTCATATATTATGCAGGTTCCCTGGATGTTGAAAAAGAAAATTGAATTCTTATTGAGATCTTTTAATTTTAAGACTTTTATATTTGCTGATACAAAGACACGATTGAGAAGTTTGTACAATTAGCAACTGCTACAGTATGTTGAACATCTTGAAAACAATTTAGGTATCAGTATCTTGTTCTGGTTTGTGGTCAAATGACATTCTATTAAGAGCCTATCCGAAAAGTCCCGCTGCTCTGAAAGTTATCCATGCACATGCGAAATGAAGCATAGCAAGGTAATTCTCAATTTTCTTTTCCCATCGAATAAGCAATCTTCTGAATCTATTCATCCAAGAATGAGTCCTTTCTACAACCCATCTTCTTGCCTTATGACCTGGTATCTTTTTTTCTATTTTTTCTTCTCCACGTCTCCGTATATGGGTAGTATACCCATACTCTTCAACCAATTCATCGATATCGGGATAATCATAACCCTTATCCATGCATATATTCTGAATTACATTATCAGGAGAAGGTCTTTCAATAATTATACCATCAAGAGTCTCTTTTACAAGCATTTTATCGTGGCGATTGGCTCCATCCACAGCAACAGAAAGTGGTATGCCTTTACCCTCAGTTAATAGACTCCTTTTTGTTCCTAATTTACCACGATCAGTAGGATTAGCTCCAGTTCCAGCTCCTCCCAATGGTGCTTTTGTCATAGCTCCATCAATTGATTGCCATTCCCATTCTAATCCTTTTTTATTATCATATTCCAGAAGACCAGATTGCCACATTTTCTCAAATAATCCTGCTCTTCGCCATTCCTGAAATCTATCGTGTACGGTGCTTGGAGCACCATAACATCGCGGCAAGGCTTTCCATTGACAGCCAGTACGAAGGAGATAATAAATACCATTCATTATTTTTCGATCATTCTCTCGAGGTCTTCCAGGCTTTTTCTTAGGCTTAGGAAGTGGTAGTAAGGATTTGATCTTATTCCAGAATTCATCTGAGATCTCATAATCGTG
>JGI20225J20221_1000683_pt1 | contig 50571 bp, 53 predicted proteins | sample BioMet4_FD_20221 | JGI IMG/M metagenome (IMG submission 20221) | reverse complement strand
CCGTGACCGCCATGACCATACGCATCGCCCTGCGCAATCTCCTGCACGACCGTATCCGCCTGGCGGTAACGCTCATTGGCGTCATCTTCGCCGTGGTTCTCATCACGGTCCAGGGCGGCCTTTTTATCGGTTTTACCCGGGCCACCTCCTGCGTCATCGAAAATACCGAAGCCGAGGTCTGGGTGGCCTCCCGGGGCGTGCGCAATTTCGACGTCACCCATCCCCTAACCGCCTACCAGTTCCACCAGATCCTGTCCGTGCCCGGCATCGCCCGGGCCGAACGGCTCATTGTGCGCTTCGCCAACTGGAAAAAGCCCCTCGGTGGCATCGAATCCGTGGAAGTGGTGGGCTATGACCCGGATTCGGGCCTGGGCCGACCGTGGCGGGTGTCCGCCGGGAGCCTGGACGCACTGCGCATGCCCGATACCGTGGCCGTGGACGAGCTGTACCTGTCCAAACTCGGACTGACGACGGGCCTTGGCCAGACCGTGGAAATCGGCGACCATCGGGCCCGGATCGTGGCCCTGACCCGGGGCATCCGCTCGTTTACGACCTCGCCCTACATCTTCACCTCCTACGCCAACGCCATCGACTACACCCACTTTGACGATGGCCAATGCACCTACATCCTCGCACGGCCGGTTCCGGGCCTGTCCCCGGAGGCGTTGCGCGATGCCATCGCCGCGAGCGTCCCCGATATCGACGTCTACACCCGGGAACAATTCGCGGCCAAGACCCAGCACTACTGGATGTTCACCACCGGCGCCGGAATGGCCTTGCTGATCGCCGCCTGCCTGGGGCTGGTGGTCGGCGGCGTGGTGGTGGCCCAGACCCTGTACGCCACCACCATGGACCATCTGCCCGAATTCGGCACCTTGCGGGCCATGGGCGCCCCAAGCGGCTACATCCACCGCATCATCATCCACCAGGCCGTGGCCGCCGCCCTGGCCGGCTACGGTCCCGGCATCCTGACCAGCTACGCCCTGGTCGGACTGGCCGAACGGGGCGGCGCGTCCATTGTGCTCACCCTGCCCATGGCCGTGGGAGTATTCTTCCTGACCGTGATCATGTGCGTCGCAGCCGGGCTCGTCTCCATCCGCAAGGTCACGACCATCGATCCGGCCATGGTCTTCCGGGGAGCCTGACATGCCCGAACGCCCAATCCTGCTCCGGGCGACCGGCGTGACCAAAATCTTTCGCCTGGGCAAGGTGGCGGTGCCGGCCCTGCGCGGGGTGGACCTGGAACTGGCCGCCGGCGAGGTGGTGTTGCTCATGGGCCCGTCGGGAAGCGGCAAAACCACCCTGCTCTCCATCCTCGGCTGCATCCTGACCCCGACCGACGGCAGCATCCTGCTCATGGGCCGGGAAACAGCCGGCCTGCCCGAAAACCAACTGGCCCCGGTGCGCCTGGCCCATGTCGGGTTCATCTTCCAGGGCTACAACCTGTTTCCGACCTTGTATGCCGTGGAAAACGTCCGGTTGGCCCTGGATCTGCGCGGTGTGACCGGCGCCGAGGCCGAGCACCGTTCCCTTGAGGCCCTGGCTGCCGTCGGGCTGGCCGACAAGGCCCATGTCCTCCCCCGGGACTTGAGCGGCGGCCAGAAGCAACGCGTGGCCATCGCCCGGGCCCTGGTCGCCGAACCCGAAATCCTGCTCGCCGACGAACCCACGGCCGCCCTGGATTCCGAGACCGGCCGCACGGTCATCGGTTTGGTGCGCGATCTGGCCGTGACCCACGGCCGCGGGGTAGTCATCGTCAGCCATGACAGCCGCATCGCCGATTTCGCCGACCGGGTCATCCGCATCGAGGATGGCCGCATTGTCGTCCCCGGAGGGAGCCCTTCGTGANAACTCGCCTGCTGACCCTGGCCGTGGCGGCGTTGATGTTTATCAGTGGCGCCCTGTGGCTGCATTGGAACGGCGGTCGGAAATCCGGTCCGCCCAAGCAGCCCCCCGCGGCCGGTGCGCCGGCCGATATCGCCCACCGGCCCCCGACGGAAAACCTGCCCATGCCGGCCTGGGTGGCCGCGCCCGGACGGGTAGAGCCTATTTCCGAGGAGATGCGGCTCGGGTTCGACATCGCCGGCAAGATCCGGGAAGTGCTCGTCGAGGAAGGCGATACCGTGCGCCAGGGCCAGGTGCTGGCCAGGCTCTCGGCCGACGATCTGCTCGCCCGGGTCCAGGAAGCCGAACAGGCCCTGGCCGGCAAGGACGCGGCCCTGGAAAAAGTCCTGGCCGGCGCCCGGGATATGGAGCGCAAAGAGGCCAAGGCGAACGTCGAAGAGGCGCGCACGGTCATGGCCGTGGCCCGCATGGAAAACGAGCGTCGCCGCCAGCTCTTGTCCAAGGAGGTCCTGTCCAAGGAGGAAGCCGACCGGGCCGAACGCGAGTATAAGGTGGCCAGCGACCGCCTGGACGCCTCCCGGCAGCATTTCCGGCTGGTGGACGATCCGGCTCGGGAAGAGGACATCAAACAGGCCATGGCCGCCGTGGCCGAGGCCCGGGCCAAGGTGGCCGAAGCCCAGGGCCAAGCCGAAAAAGCCAATATTCGCTCGCCCATCAACGGGGTGGTCTTGCGCAAGCACCGCCGGGCCGGGGAGATGGTGTCCGTGTCTTTCGACACCCCGGTGCTGACCGTGGGCGACATCAGCCGGCTGCGGGTGCGGGCCGAGGTGGACGAACGCGACATCGCCAAGGTGGCCGTGGGGCAAAAGGCCATCCTCATGGCCGAGGCCTACGGCAAACACCGCTTCACCGGCACCGTGGTCCGGGTGGCCAAAATCCTGGGCAAAAAAAACATCCGCCTGGACGACCCGGCCGCCAAGATCGATACCCGTATCCTGGAAACCCTCATCGACCTCGACGGCCACGATCCCTTGCCCGTGGGCCTGCGCATGGACGTGTTCATCCTGACCGGCCCGGACGCCGACAAGACGCTGCCGCCCTACCGGCCTTGACGCAGGAGCATTTCCGCCTATTTTGGAGGGTGCCGTTTTGGATTCCTCTGACAAGCGAGCTGCCATGGCCACCCCCGAGACGCCCTATCTGCCGTTCAACCAGATCGCCATCCGCGACCAGTATCGCCACGGGACCCCCGATGCCGACCGGCCCGAACTTCCCGGCCATTGGCTCATTCTGCGCGGCCCGGACCTGCTGACCCGCCTGCGCGGCGAAGCGCCCGAACTCCCCTTCGGCCCGCTCCCGGTCATGGCCCCCTTCGAGTTGCCGCCCGTTTTTATCGGCACCTGGCAAGGCCAGCCCTTGCGTGCCGCCCGGCTGCCCGCCGATGCCCCCACGCCCGAAGGCCTCACCGCCCTGCCGGCGGGCTTTCGCCAGACCTGCCTCAACGACCAGCTTCTTTCCCTGGCCGGCCTGGCCCGGCAAGTCCTGCACTGGCGCAGCCGCAGCCGGATCTGCCCGGCTTGCGGCGGGGCCCCGGCCGGCATTCCCGGCACGTTCGGCGCGCGCTGCACGTCCTGCGGCCGGGAATACTTCCCCCGCCTGCACCCGGCCATCATCGTCGCGGTGCGCCGGGGCGANGCCTTCCTGTTCGTGCGNAAGCCCAACTGGCCGACCGGCCAGTACGGACTCGTGGCCGGATTCGTGGAATTCGCCGAGTCCCTGGAGGAATGCGTCATCCGCGAGGTCAAGGAAGAAACCGGCATCACCGTGACCAATCCGCGCTACCGCCACAGCCAGAACTGGCCCTTCCCCAGCCAACTCATGGCCGGTTTCGAAGCCGAATACGCCTCGGGCGAAATCGTGGTGGATACCCGGGAGCTGGAAGATGCGGCCTGGTTCACGGCCGCCCAGATGCCCCCGGGCCTGTCCCCACGCAACAGCATCGCCCGCTACCTCATCGATACCTGCGTCCTGGGCCTTCCGGCCTAGGGGATGGGGTGAGGGGGGAAGAGAGCCTCCGGCGGCCAAAGGGCCCTGCCCTTTGGAAACCCGTTTCCAAGAATGTACGGTTGCCTTCTCGCTGCTGCGGGCGTGCTTACGTGGAACCCCAGAAGGAGACTGCTGCGCACTTGCCAGACGGCGTGTTGGGCACCGAAAGCACGCCTTACAACCGGCTAGAATCATGAAGGGATTCCAAAGGGCGTAGCCCTTTGGCCGCCGGAGGCGTTTCCCCTCCCCTTCCCCCCGCCACGCCACGCCACGCCACGCCACGCCATAAAAAAAGGGAGCCTCACGGCTCCCTTTTCGTCGGTATGGTACAAGCCCCTAGGGCCGGCTGACCGGCAAGGCGGCCAGAACGGACTGGGCCAAGGCCTCGTGGACCTTGTCCACATCCTTGTCCTTGAGGGTCTTTTCGGGATGGCGATAGGTGATGCGGAAGGTGAGGCGGCGATCCTCGGCGCATTCCGGCTTGTAGGCGTCAAGCAGCAGCACGTCCTCGAAAATGGGCGCCTTGGCCGCGCGGATGGCGTCAAGCAGCGCGCCCACCGACACACCGGCCGGCACAGCCAGGGTGATGTCGCGGCGCACGGGCGGGTAGCTCGGTAGCGGCGTGAAGCTGGGCTTTTGGGCCTCGACCAGAGCGCGCAGGACGTCGCAGTCGAGTTCGGCCAACCAGAGTGCCGAGCGGGCATGGAAGGCGTCGGCCACATCCGGGCTCACCTGGCCGAGCACGCCAATGCGGGTCGTGCCCAGATGCACGGCCACCTGGGGTGCAAGCCAGGGCAGGTTGTCATCCCGGGTATAGGTCGGGGCCGGCAAGTGCAGGTGGCGCAACAGCAGCTCCACTAAACCTTTGAGGTCGGCGTAGCCCACCTCCTCGTCCTTGGGCCAGGGCCAGCCCTCGGGGTGGCGGGAGCCGTGCAGGACAATGCCGAACCGGGCCGCTTCCCGGGCCGTGGTCGGCGAATCGGGATCGGCGCAGTAGACCCGGGCCGCCTCGAACAGGCGCAGGTTGGCGTTGCCCTGGGCCAGGTTGTGGCGCACGGCCAGCAGCAGGCCCGGCGCGAGCATGGGCCGCATGACATTCTGGTCCTCGGACAGGGGATTGGCCACGGACACCCGGCAGGCCGGGTCGACGCCGAGGAGGTCGAGATCGGCGTGGCCCACGAAACTGTAGATCACCGCCTCACGCAGACCGGAAGCGGCGGCGAAACGCCGCACCTTGGACAAAAAGCCGAATTCGGTACCGCCCAGGTCTTCGGTCAGGGACTTGGACACCCGGGGCAGCCGCGGCGCGATGCGGTCCAGGCCGTACACCCGCCCCACTTCCTCGATAAGATCGGCTTCGCGTTCCAGATCCAGCCGGTAGGACGGCGGCAGCACGGCCATGACGCCGTGAGGATCGGTCTCGGTCAGGGTGCACCCCAGGGCGGTCAGGGTCTGACGGCAAAATTGTTCGGTCAGCTCGACGCCGAGCAGCATGGAGGCTCGCGTGGTCCGGAAACCGATGCCGCGCGGGGTATGGGGCTTGGGTTCGGCCATGGCCTCGCCGGGCAGGACCGTGCCGCCGGCGGTTTCGAGCATGAGCGCCACGGCCCGGTGCATGGCGTAGACCGAGCCGACCTGATCCACGCCGCGCTCGAACCGGTAGGAGGCTTCGCTCGGCAGGGACAACCGGCGGGCGGTCTTGCGGATGGTGCCCGGCCGGAACACCGCGATTTCAAGGAGCACTTCGGTCGAGGCCGCGTCCATTTCGCTGTTGGCGCCGCCCATGACCCCGGCCAGGGCCACGGGTTTGGCGGCATCGCAAATGAGCAGGTCGCGGCTGGTGAGTTGGCGCTCCTGGCCGTCCAGGGTGGTGATCTTCTCACCCTCGGCGGCATTGCGCACGCGCACGACATTGCCGGCGAGCTTATTCCGGTCAAACGCGTGCAGGGGCTGGCCAAGTTCGAACAGCACGTAGTTGGTGGCGTCGACGACATTGGAAATGGGACGCTGGCCCACGGCCAAAAGCCGCCAGCGGATCCGGGCGGGCGACGGTCCGACCGTCACACCGGTGAGCAGCTTGGCCCGGTACACCGGACACTGCTCCGGGTCCTCGATCTCGATGCCGACCTGGGTCGAGGCCTGGGGGCCGGCTTCGGGATAGGTCACCTTGGGCAGGGTCAGGGGCAGATCGAAGGCCATGGCCGTTTCCCGGGCCAGGCCGAGCACGCTCAGGCAGTCGGCCCGGTTGGGCGTAATGGACACGTCGAGCACGCAGGTGTCGAGGTTCAGGGCTTCGGGCAGGCTGACGCCCACGGCACACGTCTCGGGCAGGACCAGGATGCCGCCGCTGCGCTCCTCGGCCAGGCCGAGTTCGGACTCGGAGCAGATCATGCCCTCGGACACCTGGCCGCGGATCTTGCTCTTTTTGATGGTGAGCCCGCCGGGCAGGGTCGTGCCGACCGTGGCCACGGGCACGAGCTGGCCGGCCGCCACATTGGGCGCGCCGCAGACGATGGGCAGGGGCGTTTCACCGCCCACGTCCACGGTGCAGCAGGACAGGTGGTCCGAATCGGGATGCGGGGCGCATGTGAGCACCCGGCCCACGACCACATCCGTAATGGCCTGGAAGGGATTAAAAATTTCCTCGATTTCGAGGCCGAGCATGGTCAACCGATCGGCCAGCGCCTGGGGCGTGCCTTCGTAGGGAGTGAATTCGCGAAGCCAGGCAAGACTGAGTAACATGGTATGTGCCTCCGGCGGCCGGGGCGGGAACCCCTTTTTGCAAAAAGGGGGTTCCGTCCACCCCCCGCCCTCTCGTCAAACATGTTCGGCCGCATCGGCCGTGCGAGAGGAGGAGGACCGAGGGAACCCCAACCATGGATCAAGGGGACGCTGCCCCTGACTAAAACTGGGCTAAAAACCGAATATCGTTTTCAAAAAACATGCGCAGGTCGCCGATGCCATACTTGAGCATGGCCACGCGCTCGACCCCCATGCCAAAGGCGAACCCGGTGTAGCGCTCGGCATCGTAGTCCACGGCCGCGAACACGTTGGGATCGACCATGCCACAGCCCAGGATCTCGACAAAGCCCGTGCCCTTGCACACCCGGCAGGTGGCACCGTCGTGCTCGCCCTTGCCGCCGCAGATGACGCAGGAGATGTCGACCTCGGCACTCGGCTCGGTAAAGGGGAAAAAGCTCGGACGGAAGCGCACGTTGGTGGACGGTCCGAAAATCCGGCGCACAAAGGCCGTCAGCGTGCCGCGCAGATCGGCCATGGACACGCCCTCGTCCACGAGCAGCCCTTCGATCTGATGGAACATGGGCGTGTGGGTCAGATCCGAATCCCGGCGGTAGACCTTGCCCGGGGCGACAATGGCCACCGGCGGCTTGCGGGAGAGCATGGTGCGGATCTGCAANGGCGAGGTATGGGTGCGCAGGACCACGGCGTCGGAAATATANAGCGTGTCCTGCATGTCCCGGGCCGGNTGCTCGGGCGGCATGTTGAGGGCTTCGAAATTGTAGTAGTCGGTCTCGATTTCCGGGCCGGTGACCACGGAGAACCCGAGTTCGGTAAAGGCCTGGCAGATCTCGGCCGTGACCAGGGTCACGGGATGCAACGATCCGGCAAAGGGCACGAGACCNGGCTCGGTCGGNTCGAAATCGGCCAAAGCGGCGGCGCGGGCGGCCTTGTTGAGGCCGGCCANGCGCTCGTCGTAGAGGCTGGTCAGGTTGTTTTTGACCGTATTGGCGGCTTGTCCGGCNTCCCGGCGGTCCTCGGCGGACAGGCCGGGGAGCTGGGCCATGAGCCCGGCCAGNCGGCCCTTGCGGCCGAGATACTCGACCCGCAGACTCTCCAGGTCCTCAAGCGTCAAGGCCTGGTCGAGGCGCGCNGCGCACTCCCCGACCAGGCCCTCAAGCTCGGCGACGAGCGTGGGTGCTTGTGCCACTTAATTCACCTTGGCTTTGGCCAGCTCCGCCAGCTTCTGGAAGCTGTCCTTTTCGCGCACGGCCATGTCGGCCAGCACCTTGCGGTCAAGGGCCACGCCGGCCAGGGTCAGGCCGCGCATAAACACGCTGTAGGAAAGACCGTTTTCGCGGGCGGCGGCGTTGATGCGGATGATCCACAGCTTGCGCAGCTCACGCTTTTTCTGCTTGCGGTCGCGGTAGGCATAGGCCAGGGAGCGCTCGACAAGCTCGCGTGCGGTTTCGTAGAGCTTGCTGCGGGCACCGACAAAGCCCTTGGCCATCTTCAAATATTTCTTGTGCCGTTTGTGGGCGGCTAATCCGCGTTTGACACGCATGGTTCTCGCTCCTTATGGGTGAATAGGGCCGGACCGAGGTCCTAGATGTAGGGGACGAGCCGGCGCACGGCCTTGGTGCAGGTCGCGTCGACCAGGGTCCCCTGGCCCAGGCGACGGGTGCGCTTGGCATTTTTCTTGGTCAGGATATGGCGCAGGTTCTGCCGACGGCGAGTGAACTTGCCCGAACCGGTCTTTCCAAAGCGCTTGGCCGCACTGCGGTTCGTTTTCATCTTGGGCATGGCGGACTCCTTCTGCCGCGCCTCGGTGGAGGCGCTTAAATAATCGGTTTCTTCACTTGCGGAGCCAGCAGCATGGTCATCATGCGCCCCTCGGTCCGGGGCTCCTGCTCCACCTTGGCCGTTTCACCCAGGTCCACCACAACCCGGGCCAGGATGGTCTGGCCCCGGTCCTTGTGCACGATCTCCCGGCCGCGGAAAAACACCGTGACCTTGCAACGATCGCCNTCTTCGAGGAAGCGGCGGATGTGCTTGAGCTTGGTCTGGTANTCGTGCTCATCGGTTTTGGGCCGGACCTTGATTTCNTTNATCTGGACCGTGGTTTGTTTCTTGCGGGCTTCCTGCAGCTTTTTCTGCTGCTGATACTTGAAGCGCCCGAAATCCATGATCCGGCAAACGGGCGGCTCGGCGTTGGGCGCGACTTCCACAAGGTCCAGACCCTTCTCCTGCGCCATGCGCAGGGCCTCACTGGTGGGAATAATCCCGACCTGGGCGCCGTCGTCGGCGATCACCCGGACCTCACGGGCCCGAATCCGGTGGTTACACCGGGGGTCACTACTGGGAGCAGAAGTTATAGCGCATCCCTCCACGCTTGAACGGTTCCTGGCAATCGGCCAAAATGAGCAACACGATCTCGTCCAGGGATTTAACACCAAGGTTTTCCCCGGACCGCAGGCGCACGTTCAGGCCGCCGAGTTCCTTTTCCTTATCCCCTGCCACGAGCATGTAGGGGATCTTGTCCATTTGGGCTTCGCGAACCTTGAAGCCCAGCTTCTCGTTCCGGTCATCGAGCTCCGCCCGGATGCCCGCAGCCCGAAGCCGCGAGAGCGCCTCTACGGCAAATTCCTTCTGGGCATCGGTCACGATGAGGATCCTGGCCTGGACCGGAGCCAGCCACGCGGGCAAGGCGCCGGCGGTGTGCTCGATGAGCACGCCGAGGAAACGCTCCACCGCGCCGAGAATCACCCGGTGCAGCATGACGGGCCGTTTGCGCTCCCCATCTGCGTCGGTATACACGAGATCGAAGCGTTCCGGCAAGGTGAAGTCGCACTGGACCGTGGCGCACTGCCACCGGCGATCCAGGGCGTCCTTGAGCTTGATATCGATCTTGGGCCCGTAAAAGGCGCCGTCACCTTCGTTGATGTCGTACGGCAGGGCCAGGGATTCCAGGGCATCGGTCAACGCCTTGGTGGCGCGGTCCCAGTCCTCGTCCGAGCCGATGGACTTTTCCGGCCGCGTAGAGAGCTCGACTTCGTAGTCGAAGCCGAAAAGCCCCACCACATCCTGGACGAACTTGATCACGCCGGTGATCTCTTCCAAAAGCTGGTCCGGACGGCACAGGATATGGGCATCGTCCTGGGTGAACTGGCGCACCCGCATGAGCCCGTGCAGCACGCCGGATTTCTCGTGCCGGTGCACCACGCCGAGCTCGAAGTAGCGCTGGGGCAGATCGCGGTAGCTGCGCACCCGAGATTTGTAGATGAGCATGTGGGCGAGGCAGTTCATGGGCTTGATGCCGTAGGCCTGCCCGTCGATCTCGGTGAAATACATGTTCTCGCGGTAGTTGTCGTAGTGCCCGGAACGCTCCCAAAGCTCGCGCTTGAGGATCTGGGGTCCGCGCACTAACTGGTAGCCGCGCCGCAGATGTTCCTTGCGCTCGAAATCCTCGAGAATGGTGCGGATGAGCTCGCCCTTGGGATGCCAGATGGCCATGCCGGCCCCGGCTTCCTCGGAAAAACTGAAGAGGTCGAGCTGGGTGCCAAGCTTGCGGTGATCGCGCTTCTTGGCCTCCTCAAGATGATGGAGATAGGTCTTGAGATCGGCCTCCGCGGCAAAGGCAGTGCCGTAAATGCGCTGGAGCATGGGACGCTTTTCGTCCCCGCGCCAGTAGGCCCCGGCCACGGACAAGAGCTTGAACGCCTTGACCATGCCGGTGGTGGGCACATGGGGGCCGCGACACAGATCAGTAAAGGCGCCGTGCCGGTACAGCGAAACCGTATCGCCCTCGATATTCTCATCCATGATCTCAAGCTTGTAGGCCTCGCCCTGGGAGGCAAACAGCGCCTTGGCATCGGCCTTGGGCACATAGGTGCAGGAGAACGGATGATTGGCGGCAATGCTTTTTTGCATTTCCGCCTCGATGGCTTCGAGATCCTCGGGGGTAAACGGCCGTTCAAAGGCGAAATCGTAATAGAACCCGTTTTCGATGGCCGGGCCAATAGTGACCTGGGCCGTGGGGAACAGCTTTTTGACGGCCTCGGCCATGATATGGGCGGTCGAGTGGCGAATAATGGCAAGCCCCTGGGGCGAATCAGCCAGCACGGGGGCCAGCTCACGGGTCCCGTCGGGCACGGGCGCGGAGAGGTCCCGGGGCTGCCCATCGACAAGGCAGGCCACGGAATTTTTCAAACGTTTGCCGGAAATGGCCCGGGAAAGGACCTGGCCGCAGGATTCGCCGGCCGCCGCTTCCAGGGATTTGTCATCGATTGTGACCAGCACGTTGCCTTCTCCGGGGGCTTCTGCCCCACCGCTCTATAAAGAAAGGGAGGCCGTGGCCTCCCTGTGTGAACGTGGTAGGACCGGGGAGATTTGAACTCCCGACCTCTTGCGTGTCAAGCAAGCGCTCTCCCCCTGAGCTACGGTCCTATAAACAGAATCAGGGAACAGGCTAAATGCCCCAAACTCGTCCCGAAGTCAACCCCAAATCTTTCGTTCCCAAGAAAAAGTTGGGGGCCAAAACCGTTGGCTTCGTTGGCGCGTCGTTGGCTCGGGGTAAGTACGGATTTGGTACGGGGAGGTCAAGGGGTTTGTTGGGATTTTTTCACGGAGGGAGGAGAAACGGGGATTGAGTGGGGATGGGAGAATGGAATAGTTAATTATTTTAATATGTTAATCAAAAAGACAAGGATCAAAATGTTTTAATCCATCGATTTTACTGTAAAAATATTGATAAGTTCAAAAGTTAAAAATTGATATGTAAAATCAACTAATTATGTTCCGCTAGGCAATAATCAAAAGAATAACCATCTCCGCTAGTTGACTTTGCATTCCACTATCGGTAAGTCGTTATGCTTAGAAAATTACTGCGGTTAACTTTGTTGATAATTTTCGATTCATAAGCCTGAAACTTTTTGTTTGTTGTGAGAGTGTTATGATGAAAAGATTTATCATTTTCTTTTGCTGTTTTTATGGTTTGTTTGTTTCGACGACATCGTTTGCTTTGTCTAAAGCTGATATCAAAAAATACTCTACAGAAACAGTTCAAAATCCCAGATAGTGATGGAAATAAAATGTTAACTTTTAAGTTTCCCCCGTATAATTTTGACAACTTTTTGCTAGGGCCTTGTGCAAAGACTGGACTTCCTACGGATGGCTGTACCGGTATTTTGCCATTAGCTGAATTTTATTTTGACAAAAATACAAAACCAACCTTTGTATTCATTCTAGATAGAGTAAATTTTAACGGCGGTAGCGCAACGTATACATATTTATGGGCTACGATAGTCGATGATAGTAATGTTATTTCAATTAATCCTGTCGATTTTGGAGATAGAGTTTTGGTCAAATGAATTCAAGTGAAGCATGATACGATAATCATCAAGGCAATTACTTACAAATCAAGCGATGCTGCGTGTTGTCCTACAAAGAAATCTACTTTAATCTACAAAGTAAAAAACGGTAGTTTGGTTAATATCAACAGATAGGGTCTACGTACCCATAGCATTGGGAGGTTGAGATGGAAGGTCTTGGAGTTTTGGTGATAATTATTCTTGTGGCTTTACTTCTTTACTCATTTTCATTTTTATTCCGCTCAGGTGCACCTAGCTCAGTTGTAAAAGATGGATATGATAATTTTTGTAGACTTATTCCAAAAGATTTTACTTATAAATATTACAATGACTATACTGGTTACGCCATCAACATTGAAAAGAAACAAATTTTTTTGTATGATACTGAGTATAAGACTTATGACTTTTCAAGTGTCCGCAATATTGAGCGTCGGTGGAACACACCTGGTAAACATACTTTGATCGGGAAAAGTTCTGTTGGGGATCAGCTTCAAGTTAGTAGGCTTAATTATGGTGAAGAAAAAAATGCCTACGATAGCAGTGGATTGTTTGTATATGTTGCAGATATAAAGATACCAATGTGGAGAATAAAATTTGTTAGTGAGTCTTCTTTGCTGAAATCTTATGAAATTGTTCTACAGGCTATAGAAGGAGTCCTTCCGAATGAATCTGATGAAACAAGTTCAAATGCTCAACATGTAAATTTAACTAAAGTAATGGAGTATAGGAAAGCGACAGGTGTCTGTATTTCTTGTGGATCAGGTTTATACTCAGCCCAAGAGCAAGAAGAAGGTTATTGTAACGCTTGTAGAGACAAATGATTTAGTTTGCGTGTAAAGAGGACCAATCATGAATATTTTCTGCATCTCAATTGCTTCGTTGCTATGCTTTCTAGCTTTTTTCTTCAGAAATCGCTTATGCTCAAAATATATCAGAGTTAAATGATGATGTGTTAAAAAATATGGAATACCCCCTAGGTAATCCGAATATTAAATTGACTAACGGTAAATACTGTCTCTCGCGCAAACAAATAAATGGCAAAAGAGGAATGTGAGCATGCTAGTCAATACCACACGGCTGACACGTGTATTTATGAAGTCAAATATATTGAATATAAAAGTTCGCCCAAAAGAAAAAACAACATCGCGGTGTCATCATTGATGACCGAGCGGACATGTTTTAACCACACAATTCAATACCTAGAGATTTATCGTTGTTCAGCTTGTTGATGGTATACCCAAGGTTGTTGGATCAATGTTTGAGGATAGATTGGCGCTTCGATCTGTCAAATTAAAAGGAAACTATATTGAGATAGCATATGATGAGGGTAAGTATTTTGTTAAAGATAAATTTCAACAATATCATAAAACGAAAAAAATTGCTTTTGTCAAAAGAAGTCTTTAATACTTACTTTCAAACTCCTTAAATATTAAGGAGGATCGTATGCAAAGCCGCGCGTCTATAATTTCAGTTGCTTTGTTGATTAGTTTGTTTGAGGTCCCGTGTGTTAACGCGCAGACCGTACAAAAAGGTGAATGGGTAATTAAAAATAATTGCTCTTTAGCAGCATCTTCAGAAAAAACTTTACTACATGCCTTAGACCTTTTGTTTAAAACAAAAGACAAAAAAAATTTTTTAATCTGTTGCAAAAAGGGGATGCTGGATTTCTTGTCAAAGGAACGCCTGTTAATATAGACGAAATTTCTTCTTGTGGTGTAGTTAAAATAAAACAAAAAGGCTATGACGGGATTTTATATTCTGCTAAATTTTTAATGGAAAGTGATGAGTAATCGCGTCCCAGAAAACAAATAAAGACCCACTCCAACCAATTTTCCAGGTCGACGTGGGCCTATATGCTCAATACAAAAATATCTGATTATTGCAAAGATCTCTAAATTTGCGGCAAGTGGCACGCTTCATCACGCAAGACTATGGAGGAAGTATGGAATTCTTAATTTTTGCATTCATCACTGTTGTTATATTTGTCGTTGCATATTCTGTGACAACACAAAGCATAAAACCGCCCAAGATGATTGATTCAAGAGGTGCATCTTCATTTCATGACGAATTATCGCAAAATTTTGTATATATATACTACCACGACGGAACTGGTTATGCATTTGATGTTTTAGATAAAATTGTAGCATTTGCCCAAAATGGCAACGTATTCAAATATAGCATTTCTAAAATTAGGGATATTAGCAGAAATTGGGTGAAAGCTGGAAAAACTGTTATATATGGTGAGCAAAGCTTAGGGACTGAACTAAAAGTTAGCAGAGACAATGCAAAATCAGCAAGACATGCATACGAAGAAACAGGCCTCTTTGTATCCATCGCTGATATTGACAATCCGATGATTCATATTAAATTTGTAAACGAAAAAGACCTATTGCGTGCATACGAGATTTTCTCTCAAGCCATTGAAGGTACGTTGCAAATTGAAAATAAAATTTCAATAAACGAACAAGCTACCAATGAACAGTTTTCCGACTTACGTAATAAAAGGATTTCAGCTGGGTTGTGTACGGTATGTGGCGGCGGCTTAAATTCATCCAAAGAAAAAGCCCAAGGATATTGTGAAGCATGCAGGAAAAAATGACTGGCATTATCTATAGCATAAGAACTACTGTTTTCATAGAAGGAATTTCGCAAAGCGGTGTTGTTAAGATGCGACTAACAGAGAGTAATGAAATTTTATATTCAACATATTTCATGATGAAAGAAGATGATAAGTGACTTAACGTCCCCAAGTTTTAATGACGTAACATCTTGATTTTACTAAGCGAAAAGTACAGGAATGTGCCGGCGAGAATTGATACAGAAATTCAGATAACTGTCGCAGACTAGGAAATAATCAACAGAATAACCATCTGTGCTAGTTGACTTTGCGTCATACTATTGGTAAGTCGTTATGCTTAGAAAATTACTGCGATTAGCTTTGTTGGTATTTTTCGGTTTATCAGCCTGAAACTTTTTGTTTATTGTGAGAATGCTATGATCAAAATTTTTATTGTTTTCTTGTGTTGTTTTTATAGCTTATTTGTCTCGACGGGGGCTTTTGCTTTGTCTAAGTCTGAGGTCGAAAGTTTGGTTTATAGTACACAATTTAGAATAGGTGATCATGAAAATAAAAGAATTATTTCTTTCAAATTTCCACCATATAATTCTGACAATCTATTGCTCGGCCCTTGCGCAAAGGGGGGATCTCTCCGGGAAGGATGTACTGTTATTTTGCCATTAGCGTCAATTTTTTTTGAAAAAAACAAAGAGACAAAGTTTATCTTTGTTGTTGATGGTATCAATTATAATGGAGGAAGCCCGACTTATAATTGTTTATGGGGTGTGATCTTAGACAATGGTAAAATTACTACTACAAATCCACTTGATTTGGGTGATAGGATTGGAATTAAATCCGTAATAGTTAAGAATGATATAATTTCAATAAATGCCATTATACATGGGAATAGTGATGCTGCATGTTGTCCCACCAAAAAAGCTGTTCTTAAATATAAAATTCAAGGCCAGCACTTGATCAAGCTCGATAATAATAATGACGGTGGGATAAAAAGAAATGAATTTGTCCCTTAAACACCGGAAGACGTAGTTGTATTCCAAAATAAGAAAACAATTTTTATGGTTGATGTCCACAGAAGCCAAGGGTTTTCGCGATCCCTGTGCTTTAAAAACTTAACTGGTTACGCATCCTCAAGCTGCTACTATGAATAAAGTCATTTGTATAGACCATTTACCGTTAACTCTCTGTAGCAAGGGCGTAATTATGAAAAAAGTTATTTTATCAATTCTGGTCATGTACTTTATAGCGCTTGTTGGTGTAGATTCTTTTGCAGAAAATATTAAAATAAATAAAGTTGTCGAGAATGGATTTAAGTATTTGTATGCAATTGGTGGATCTGAATTGAAGAGTAATTATGTTTTACAATGGGATGGACAACGTTGGGGTATCCTTGGTGGAAGATTTAATGCAGAAATAGGATTAATTGCTGAATCTCCTTCTGGTGAAGTCTATGTTATAAGTTCTGATGGGAGTGATCCAAACAATTCAAGACCAGTGATAAATAAGTGGAATTCTGATCATTGGATTAAGATTAATTCTGACATAAAATTGAAAGATGCACGTATTCTTGCGGCAGGGTTTTCAAAAAATGGAGTACTATATGTTTCTGGGCTGGCCGGTAGAGCGACATTTTATCCTGGAAAAAATAAACCAGGGACTTATGTAGATCATACAAATAAATTTATAGCTGCCTATGACGGTATAACTTGGGTAATATTGCATGACAAACTTCCATTTTTTTCTGATTACATATTGCCAATGACAGACAAAATGGCAATAATTCCAAATGCAATGTTTTACTTAACCCCAAAGTGTACTGGAAATGGCTATGTGGGTGTCATACTAGAAGATGGCAACTTGGATTACATTTCTTCGCGCGGGATTCCTGATGAATTACCTTATACATATCCAATTCCAATAATTTTCAACAATAGCCTAGTTTTTAAAATTCACGAACAAGAAATGGCATGTGCTAGCTGTGATGCAACTGAGTGGAGTGCTCTATTTCAATACAATGGCAAATGGGACGCCATTACAAAGAGAAATTATAATAATTCTGATGTCGGACTGCTTAAGCCGGTTACCGCAAAGGGAGAGTTATATGCATTAAAAATTACTAACGGAATATACTACTTCGATGGTGTTTCAACAACAAAAAGAATTGATGCTCCACGGGAATTTGATTTCAGAAATAATGATTCTAGACGCATTGCAGTGTCAGACGCTGATGGTAATTTGTATTTTATTGGAAGTTGCGCAAAATCAAACTCAATGCCGGATAGTTCAGCTAATAGTGTTGCTAAATGGGATGGGGCTAAATGGGATGTTCACTGTCAACAAAATATCCCGACGCCTTAAATCTTTGCCTAAAGTGATATGTGTATCGCAAGTTTTATTCAACTATTTAACGGTTAATTTGTTGCCTAAGAGATTTATGACTAGCCACAATTTGGTATGCTTTTTTGAGGTATTGCCGTCATGAAGAAACACATCGGATTTTTTTTGTTTATGTTAATTGCAACTATATCGTTTGATACTCAATATATTTATTCGCAAATCATTGTTGGAAATAGCGGCAAAGGAAGGGTCGACAAAAAAATAATTGAAAACATGACATTCACTGTTACTAATATGAATGGAAAGCTGATACGAGGATCTTTTAAAAATGGTATATTCGAAAATGGAAAATTTGGAGACAAGGATTATCTTCGCTCGGTCATACAAAGTATTTCATTTGGCGACCTTAATAATGATGGGAAAAATGATGCATTTGTAATTATTGAAAGTGCAATTTACGATACGATCCCCAAGAGTTATGATTTTTATTTTATAATAAACGCAGATGGAGTTCTGAACCAAATCAGGCTAGACAAAAACATATTTAAAGTTGGCTCATTGGTTTCTTCTTCAGTAGTAAACTGGAAAGCGTATTTGAGATATATTGCATATGACAAAGGCGATGGGCCAAGAACCCCTACAAAGGATGTTGCTTATGTCCTAGCATTTGAGAATGGATTCATAGTTCCTTCGTTATTGTCGTTGAGCAAATATGAGTCGATTTGCGGAAAAGTGTCCTTGCGTTATTTAGAAGAAAAGACTGGAAAACATATTTGGGTGTTGGAAGAAGGTCCTCTGCTTAGCAAAATAATCAAAATCATAGGTGTTGATCGTGTTAGGAGAATCCCCGAACTCACCGAAGGGCCTTCAATTGCTCTTGAGAAGAAAGAAAATGTTTTGTCATTTGCTAGTTGCAAAAAGCCATGCATATCTTATTCGTTATCAATCTTTGTCAACACAAGAGATGATTCTGTTGATATAGGATGGCTTGAAGATAATTGTTTTAATACAGGAGCAAAAAATTTTTTATTTTCATCTAACCATCCGCCCCAGAAGATTGATTCATGTCTTAAGTGTTTCGGTGAACAATTGTCCTGTTTTCAAAACTCATCATCTGCTCACTCAAGTTTGTATGATACCAAGTCTCAAAGGCCAACGCCTAAAGGCTTTGATAAATCATTATTGGGACAAAAAACAACTGAAAATGAAAATATTCAAAATAGCAAAAGCTCTTTGTCTCAGCAAGTCAAGCAAGGAAATAATTCAATTGTTTCATCTAATGCTTACCATGTTGGCGTGATTAACTTGTCCATAATTGCAAAGATTTCGCGCAAACTTTACCCAATCTATGTAAAAGTAACATCAAATATGTCTTCAACAAGCCCAACTGTTCAAGATAATCAAATTTTGAGACATTTTGCCGTAACCGTTATGAAAGCAGCTGAAATACATGCGGAACAAAATAATTTTGACATCATTATTGTTCAAAATAAATTTACAGGTCATATATCCCATGGAACGCCTTTGATTCGAGATGAATTACCGTATTTTGACCCATCAAAAGTTAATGGATTTTTGCAAATTATTAATGGACCTAATGGCATTGATTATGCGAAAAATCTTAATCCAGTCAATTTGGACCGAGAGATTGCATCAGTTATCGATGGTATGAATTAGGTGAACTTAAGTCAAGTTGATATTTCATGCGATTGCTTAAACAACAGCCCAGAATATTACGAAAATTTACATGGAGTAAGCGATGAAAAATTTTTTGGTTATTGGATTGGTGCTTTTTATTTGTGCCTGCTCAGGGAAGCCAGATGAAAATTTTATAAAAAAAACGATTAAATCTTCATTCGCCGATTGTGGAACAGATGTCGTTCTTGAAAATTTTAAGAAAATTAATGGGCGAGATATAGATTCCAATAACTATGAGGTTAAGATAGAATATGATCTCGTCTTGAAAAAGGACCTAGCCATTCCTTATTCTAATTTTTTTGATGCGTTTGATAATAATACAAACTGTATTGTTTCTACATTCCATCCGATATCCACAAATACAGTAGCATTCTATGGCTCAGGGTATCGTTTATATGTTAAAGGTGCTAAAATACATGTTGCAAAAACAATTAAATATCAAAAGACAGATAATGGTTGGGAAATTAGTAATGGAAATATATTTTGAACATCATTGCGACTAGCTAATTAGCTTTCAATCCTTTTGAAGTTAACACTATGGATATCTGATTATTTTCGAGCGGAGGGTGAGCAATTTTTTTAATAATTTTCATTACTTGTTCAAATTCTTTTTGAACAGTTGGAGGAATAGTGATATTTCCATAAGGATAGCTAGTCAATTTGTAATTTGAAACAGACCCGTCATTATTAAAATAAAATGTTATTAAAAGAAAGGCGTCCGCAACATCTGATTTGTATGTTAAATAGCTCTTAATAACATGTGCTATAACTTGAGAATAAGCACAGACATCATTATTCGGATAGGAGATTATCTTGAAACGATTTTTGTTGTATTTGCAGTACGATTCTTCGGCTTTTCTAAGAGCATCTAAGGCTATAAGATCATCTTTGCTAAACGATATATCTTTCCCTTGCGGGGCAGAATAGTAACCAGTTCCGCGTAAAGCCATCCGTCGTGTATCGTCCAAGGCTTTGGCGATATTATCATGATTTTGCGTGCCAGGTGCCTTTTTTTTTGCTTCTTCCAATGCTTTTTCAAGTTTTTGCGTGAAATTATGTATATTTTCGTCGTTATTTTGCGAATATGCGCGTACAGGAAAATAAAAACAACAAGACACAACAATGAGAATAATGCAAATTTTTTTCATTTTTGAGCCATTTCTGGTGTAAAAATTGAATTGTTGTTTAAATTAACGTATTGCATGTGATTATATTATTTTTCTGAAAATATGTCCAACGCTAACCAATATTCTTTGGCTACAGAGGTGATTTCCCGCAGTTATTAAAAAATTAGATAATTATTCTTTCTCCCAAGATTATTTGTTCCTCTTTCATTTATAAGACTTTAAAGTCATCTCCTCGGTTGAACCAGCAGTTGAGCAGAAAAAACTCCGATAATATCTCTCGATTTAATAAAGTAAATTGCTACTGCGAAATTTTCGAAGTATGGATGTTAAAGCTGCACGGCATTAACGAACTTTCTTTTTTAACAAACGATGTTTAGACAAGTATTTTGTGGTAGTTGGTCCAATAAAGTTATAAAGTTCCATAAAATATTGGCCAAATAAATTATTTTTTAACACATCAGCACGAAAGCGCCTTAACTCTTTGGTATAAGGGTGGTGCAGATCATTAAAAACAACTGATGCACTAAACAAGCACTCGTTTCGGTTTTAATATTTCTATAAGTTCAATTGTCGTCAAACTGGATGGCTGGACTTAAGTTTTTATAAAATTTTGTTCCATCTTCAAATTCTCAGTAAATTGATAAATAAAAAACCTCTAAATGCTTCCTTCAATCCTTTAAGTGTCTTTCCAGCCCCAAACGATTGCCAGTTATCATTGTATTTTTTTATTGTATTGGCGGGTATTTTTTTTGAAAAAGTAATTGTATTTTATATCCAGATATGACTGTCGTAAAAGCCGTTGATTTTCCTCCAGCGGAATTTCCATTTTTTATATATACTGTGTCGAATTTTTGCTTAGATATCTCGCCAGGTAATGTCGCAACTTCTATTGCAATCAAATTGTTAGAAAATGATGATTTGTTGTTGATAACTAGACTGAAATTTTGTTTAACCTGTAAACTGCTTTTCGAAATATCATTTGAAAAGCCTTTTTATTCAGAGTCTACTTCAAGATCTTCGGCAACCAAGGCATTGAGCCACTCATTGTCTATAATATTATCCCCACTAAACAAATTAAAAAATCACTAATTTTTCTGTTTGTTTTCCAAAATTTAGTAATCTGATGCTCTTAGTATTACAAAACTAGTCTCAATGATCCTCTCCTCAAACGTACAATTTATACCCCCTTCCCGCCAAAAAATAAAGACCCACGCCAACCAATTTTCCAGGTCGACGTGGGCCATCTCACAATTATTTCATAAAAATCCAGTTGGTTAGCTACTTCTTTTCCAACACAATCTTCCCCTCTTCCAAGCAGGACACCTTGAACTCATCCCCCTGCTTGAAGCCGTAGTTGGCCAGGAGCGTCGGGGACAGACGGAGTCCCGTACCAGAAAACTTCACGCTCCCCGATGCCACGCGAGCATCCATCCCTTCGATCTTGTAGAACTTCTCATCCAGCGTCATCAACTTCGTGAGATGATTTTTCAGGGTGGTTTTGGGAATATCGAAGGCATCCATAATTTGCTGAGCGGTCTTTCCTTCGGTGATCATGGTGCGAAGTTTCATCGCGTCGAATTTAGATGCGATAGGCATGGGTGAGTCTCCTTGAGTTTGCGTGTTCGTGATTATCTTCAAAGAGACGTTACCTTAAATTTTCAAGCTGTCAACTTATCGGGTATGATCGTAGGTTAAAAGACGTTCATTTTTGATGATTGAAATACCGATTCAACGGTGATTTCTGGTTCTTTTTTTTATCGAGAAAGCTGCCACTCGTGTCGACAAAACTACCTCGAAAGCATCTTTTCTACCGATCCTGTCGTTAAAAATAAAATTTAGCACTTTCCTGCATTTTTAACGTCCTAAAATAACAGTTCTTTCTTTTTGGACTCATCCAAGGCCCTCGGTCCCAGGCCTGGGCTCCCCCATCTCTCCGGACACCCCTCGGATTCTCTCCCTACTCCCTCCTCCTGGACGCTTCCCCCCAGCCTCCCCCATTGGGCTCCCCCAGCCCCTAACTTCCAGGAAAATCCCGCTCCGGCCCAAAGTACGAAAAGCTCAGCCCCAGTTCCAGCTTTTTCCCTGTCGCCGTGACCGCCTCCCCGGCCCAGGGTATCCTTCTTCCCAAAGCTCACTCTTTCAACCAGAGAAGGACATCCCATGCCACCACAACACCTCGATAATCTCACTTTGAAGGATGAGATCATCAACGCATTTCGTCCGGTTGAGCAGCTTTTCAGGATTATGGATACCTCTGGACTCGATGTCGATGGAACGATTATCCGGTGCTACGCCGAAATCGGACTCGAGCTTACAGGAAACTTCCGTGAACGAATCGAAAAGTTGCTTGGTCGAAAGCAGGATGGAGCCGAAAATGCCAAAGGATGACAGCTGGAACGTCGTTTATGCTTATTCCCGGGAGCAAGCGATTGCTGATGGCGTGTTGGTCGAGGTCACCGAACAGGCAAAGGCTATCGGCTTCAAGCTCCATACCGTGGTTACCGATCACCTGTTCCACGGATACGTCGAAGTTCCCGAAGGTCTCGCGGGTGAAGGGCAATCAGTCACTGGCCGACTCCATGATCTGATGGTTCTGGCGCTGTTCGCTGCCAGGAGAGCTGTCAACACCGACAGAGTGACCTTCAAGGTAGACTTTCTTATGGCCCCAGGACGCAAGGAAACCGTCGATGTCGTCGCCCATATCGGCCCTGGTGATCACGGAGAGCCAGTCCTGACCATCCTGCTACCAGAGGATGATTAGGGATTTTAACCAGATAACCAGGAGAAAAGTATGTTTTCGTTCCTGTTGGGTGTTGCTTTGGGGACCATCGTCGTTGTCGTCGGTGCGCAGCTGCTGACCATCCATCCGAAGCCGAGTCGGTTGCGTAGTCCGAAGTAGTCGGGAAGTTACCAACCTTCGAAGGAAAGCCCGAGCATGAGCAGCTTGGGCTTTTATTTTAGTGCAGCGATTTCAGACGGGAATGAGATGAATTAGCTGCGTTCCGATTTTAAGAAAAAGTGGTGAGTGGCAAAGAGAAGTAGCGCTGAATCCCCTGGATGGTGGTAAACTAAAAAGTCAAACCCCGGGATTTTCGGCACTGGGGATTGAAAATATGGGCTGAGGTGGGAAATGCAGAATTTCTCTCTGCCAAAATACAAGAGGTAGTTACTTCGATATATCATTTTGAGTTGAAAAAGAGCGTACCTTTGGGAGACAGAGGAAGCTAACGACCTATAGATAGAAATTATTGTCAAAAATGGTCATAAACAAAATATAGCGTTATCACCATTTAACCTTTGGATCGTTATAGTCTTCCACGAACTTTGTTAGCATACGATCCAATTGTTTTTCATCGTCTCTGTGGGCAACGAACCAAAGGTGATATTTAAATACTTCTAAAATGCTTCTCCTTATTGACCATAGCAAATAAATGTCACTGAATAGCGTTGCTTCTGCAAGTGTATCTAGGTCAGATGCTATTCCAGTCTCATTTTCAAGAGAGTGAGAAATGTTAAAAATAAAATCGTTTGCCACCTCTTTAATTTCTATTTCATTTTTTGCCTTGCTTATGTTCTCAACTAACAAGCTTCTGTCTATCGATTTTGCCATGATTCCATCCATGGACTTGTTACTCAACAAATTAAAAGCTTCAAATATTGCCCATTCTCCTGAAGATTTTTTCGATCCATCAATAGATTTTTCCCCAATATACTTTTTGATATCTTTCTGTAAGTCTCTGAGCCTTTTATCCAAGGAATTGTCAAGAGCAAGACGGGCAGCGGAGATATTTGATTCGTCATAGATTTTTCTCAAATCGTCCAAACTTGTTTCATTAGGGTCTTGTATGTCAGGTGATATATTTATCTCGTCAAAATTTGTCAAATACCGGTAATTGCCCTGTCCCCATGGGATATAAGCAGGTAATGTCGGGTACCTTTTCATCGCTTGAATCCCATATCCAGAATTATCGCATGTAAATACAACATGTAAATCGGAAATGTAGTGCTTAAAAAGTTTTTCAAGCAGCAGAATGGTGAATCTATCTTGGAGTAGATATACGCCTAAAAAGTGAAGACGAAATTGACCGGTTTCGTTGTAATTGGTTGAATTTAGAAAATCAACAAAACATCGATAAGCCATACCAATAAAAGGACTTGGAATATTTCGTTTGCTTACCCTGCTGCCAACAAGGCCACCAATGGCACGATTTTTTATTAGATTGCCAAGCCCAGCGTCGGAATATATCTCTCGCCAAATTTTGTAAAAACCTGGCTTCAGAAACTGCGATATAAAATAATACTTATCGATTAATTTTATATCTTTCTCAATTATAACCACTGTCTCTTTTGTTGTGCTTAAATTTGCTTTTTTTATTTCAGATAAATCTGCATTATAGCTCTTGTCTAATTTATTAAAAGGAAAATCAAGTGAAAAAATATAATCAAATTCGTTTGAATAATTTTGTAAATAATATACATAGCCTTCTGTTAATTCTGGAACATCTTTTGATTTATACCTACCCGTTATAAAAGAATATCCTCCGGAATCAATCCATAACTCAGGATGCAGTCTAGCGTATTTGTGCTTTAATTTAACAATATCACCATGAAACTTGTCAATATCTTTGGGATTTAATGGCTTTTTAAATGCGGCAGCAAGAGAAATCAATAATTTGTTGGTGTGTTTGCATATGCTTGGCATGAGATCAAGAGCTTCAGTGTAGGGCTTTGCACTTTTCAAAACATTTACAAATTCCATTTTGTAAGCTCCTAAATATTTTCGAACCTATTGGTATTGAACAAAAGTATTAACTAACCAGCCTACAACTATACATCAAAATCTCCGGCACCGCTCGGATTATGATACCTGCCTTTGTCAATAGCTAACGGAATTAATTTTTTTGTTAAATTATCAACTGACATTTTATAGTAACGAAGCCTTCCATTGTATGCTTTGTAAAATTCATCCTTCTTTTCTTTAGTTGTTTTCCAATCAGGGAATTCTTTCTCGAGTTCCTTGGCAAATTCATCTTCCATTTCTTCTTTATATTTATCACATAAGTATTTTGCCATTTGCCCATGAGTCCTCTCATCACCCGCACTCCAAAGCCTTTCTGCTTCATCTAATGCTATTTTATAATACTTGCGAACCAGAGGTTTTGCCAATGAACCAATTCTAGCCGAATATTTTTTTGCTATAAGATCAATAATCTCATCGGAGTTATACAAGTCATTTACCAGCAACATCTCCAATGACAGCAAGTAGATAAAACACTGCAGTGCCAATTTAAAGCTATTATTTTGATAGGTTCTAAGCGATAGAATTATGACCATTTGTATGATAGTTATCAACACAAGATTAGTATTATCCTTGAAAAACTCTTGAGACCTATCGTCGTTTGCATATATTTTCCTGGAAACTTCAATCAATTTCAAAATCTTTAGAGCAAAAGCAGAGACATCAATCTCAATATCCGTTGAATCAAATTCTATTTTATTAAGGAAGCTATCAACCCAAAAGTAATTCCCTTCCAGCCCATCAATATCGACTTTTGATTGAAATACTTTTTTTCCTTTCTTGTCAAATACACCAAAAATTAAAGAACACATTTTAACAAAATTTTCTGATTTTGTTCTTTTCATGAGCTTGTTTTCATACTTTTCAATGCATTTATTTAAAATATCTGTACAGTCAAAAGCTGTTTTGGGTTCTTTTGGTTCCGAGATTACCGGCAAAACAACATCAAGCATATTCAAATTATCTTCAAAAAATGTAGATACTCTTGAAAGAATCTCAGATTTTTTCACACCTTTTTCTTTCTTTGATGATACCATAGCATCCTCTCTCTTAATTAATCGTCATTTGTCCGTCCGCGAAGAACCGTCAAAGTGGTCTATTTTTTCGCTTTGGCCACGTCGCCAGCACCTATCTCGAACGAGTAGCAAACGACTCCCCCCAAGGGGCAAGGGCATATATGCCCAAGGGCCATAGGTACCTTGTGGTTTTTTTTCAGGTACCTAGATTCCACCTAACAAAAATTGAAGGAGGCCCATATGGCCCAGATAACCGAATCGCCAAAGACCCTGTCCCTGTCCAATCCGGAATCCACCTCGCAGGAAGCACCCATATATATGGATGCCGACCAAGCGGGTGAAGCAGCTTCCGCCAACAGCACCAGCTGCGCCACTTCCAGCCGGGAAACCCTCGGCACGGCCACGGATGACAACCATTTTAAAAATACCACCATGCCTAACGAGGCACAAGCCCACAAGGAGATGCCCACTGGTGAAACCGAGTCCCAGGCCGCGCCGGTCGATCAGGATTCTGCCCAATCCAATGCGAAGGCCGAGCATGGTGCTACGGCGGCCTCTCCCGCCAAGGTCCGCAAGCCCAAAAAGGCCCGCGCCCTGACCCGCGAACGCATCAACGAAATCGCGGCCGAAATGGCCACGCACGCGGGGGCGGGACACTTCACGGATAACCTGATCCCGGTTTCCCTTGTCGCCGAGCACTTCAATATCACTGTGTCCCTGGTGGAGCGCATCTTCATCCAGGCTTTCAGCGAGCACGGTCTGGCCGGCTACAAGCTCGACTATGGCACCGATGGCACCGGCAAGGGGTCGGACGAGTGCTACATCGACGACCGCGGCATGATTCTGATCGGCAAGAGCATCATCGAAAGCTTCAACAGCAAGTCCGATCTCGGCTGCAAGTTCGAAAAGGGTGACAAGTTCACGGTCACCTGCTCGGAGAACGAGATCGTTCTGACCATCAAGCGGTAGTACAACTAAGCTGGGGCTAGATACCATGGTTAGCCCCAGCATAACCTTCAACTTGCATAGGAGAATTGCAATGGACACCAAAGATCAAAATGTAACTCACAAGACAGGCATGGTCTACTTGGATCATTTTATGATGGCGCTCTTCATGTTTTATAGGGATGCCATATTCAATTTTACGGATTATGTGGCCTACGAGGCCGGCGTAAAGCCAGATCGCGCCGGTGAGAAGTACAGCTATGATGAAAGGTTGCTCTTCCCGGTCGATGAGCTGGCAAGCCGTTTTCAGAAGTTCGTCACAACCCAATATGACAATGGCTCCGGCGTAAGCTTTTCGATTTTAGATACGCTGGAGTAGGACTCTATCGATTCTTTTGCTGGATAAGCTGGGGCTAGCTACCTGGTTAGCCCCACAAAACAACCAATCTTTAGCTTAAAAAGGAGTACGTAATGCCTGACGAATTTGAAAAGGAACAAATCATGCCTGACGAGTTAGACGATATTCCTGTCCATAGCTGGCACAACAAGCCTGTTGTCACGTTTGAAAGCTTTATAGGGACATTCAAAGAGTGTCCTAGGGATGTCTTGGATGAGCTCCAGAAGCGTTGGAATTTGGGGTATTATGAGGAAATGCTTCAGAGCTCTTGCCATAAAATAGATGGCGCGGATTACTACGATATCAATGTCTTGTGGCGCATTCTCCACAATCGCATCTGCTCCAGAGAGGGGAGCACTATTGGGATTAAGAATGGCGGCATCAAGTTGGTAGAGGAAATGTTCGTCCTCTAAATGCTTACAGCAGGTGGGGCTGGCAACTAAAGCTGGCCCCTCCTCAAGAACCAAACAATTCTGCCGCCGGCCGCCACTAAGCGGATAACCACCGAGCTAGATAATAAACTACCAACCACGAGGTAAGCGACATGATTTCTGATACCAAGGAAACGGGCACACAAACGCCCACAGCCGATTTCCCGGCAGTTGACCAAGCTGCTGCCGGCAATTTCCTTCCCAATCCCATGCTGGCCACGGATTCCGAGGCCCCGGCCGCCGGATCGGACACCGCCGCCGCCCCGGCGACCACGCAGGAGGAAAAGAAGGCCCCTTTAAAGGTCATCGAGGAGCAGCTGGAATTGTTCAGAGACCCCAATGACACCCGCTTTGCAACCGTGATGATCGACGGGGTCAATCATAACTTCGAGATTGGTAGCAAGGATTTCAACGAAGCGACCTCTCTGATGTTCTATGAGCTCACAGGAGAACTTCCTTCTCCAACAGAGCGTACTCAGCTCAATGAGATGCTTCGGTTCAAGGCCAGACACCACGGTCCGATGCTTGATACATATAACCGTTTTGCTGATAATAATGGTGATATCTATATTGATCTTTGCCATGATGGCCAAGCTATCCATATCACCAGAGATGGTTGGGGTGTCGTCAAAAATCCCCCTGTCAAGTTTATCCAACATTCACACATGCAGCCGCTGCCGATGCCGGAAAAGGGAGGGGACTTCAAAGAGATACTTAAATTCTTCAATATCAAGCGAGATGAGGACAAGATACTCATTCTTACCTGGATTCTTGTCGCTGTCATGACAGGAATCTCTCGCGCAATCTTGATTCTCCATGGAGCACCTGGAGCTTGTAAGTCTTCCACCTTGTCGCTCATTCGCCGGACACTCGACCCATCATCTCAGATCCTCACCTATGCGCACAAAACGACCAATGAGGCAGCCGTGTACCTTGCCGCCAATGCTGTTGCGACTTTCGACAATTTGTCCAACCTTTCGAAAGATGTCGAAAATATCCTTTGCATGGCAGCTACCGGAGGTGGGATTTCCAAGCGCAAGCTATATTCCGATAAGGACTCGGTAATCCTCCAATTCAAACGGTCGGTTATCCTGACCAGCCTGGATGTCCCGACAAAAGCCTCTGATCTCTTGGACCGGGCCATTGCCATCGAGCTTGACCGCGTGCAGGGGAAGCGTCTCTTGGACGACGAGTTGGAGCGTGAGTACGCAGCAAAGTTGCCCGGCATCCTGGGCGGGATGTGTGATACCTTGTCCCAAATGCTCACCTTGCGCGACAAAGTGACCGTCACCGATCTCCCGCGTATGGCGGATTATGCCTTGTGGGCCTGTGCTGGGGCCATGGCACTGGGGTATAGCGAAGAGGACTTTCGGAAAGCCTACTCGCGGGCCGCGCTACGGGTCCAGAACGATGTGCTCCAGCAGGAAGGATTAGCAAAAATTCTGCTGGATTATCTGGACAAGCGGGGAGACACCTCCGACTTCGTTGCCAACGTGTGGAGTGATCTTATTGCCCATGCCCAGCAATGTGGATTCCCAGTTGACGACATTCCGAAAGGTGCAAGTCCGTTATCCCGGGCTCTCAAGAAGTTCATTCCGCTTCTGGAGGTCATGGGATGGAAGGTGGAATTCTCCGAGAGCAAGCGGAAAGGCCGTGAGGTGAGTTTTCGTAAAATCACCCCTACCTCGATCACCCCGGCTTCTCCCGAAATCACCGAACCTGCGGCCGAAGCTGTGACACCTCCGGTGCAACCGACCAGCATCGAAGAAGCGCCCAAGCAGGATTCGGTTATCGGCAGGCCCGAAGACGCGGCTTCTGTGACGCCTATCCTGCCCCCTGTGAGCATCACCCCGGCTGAATCCGATGGTTGGCCGCAGCCGCAGCAGTCGGTCCAGGGTCTTGCGAATCCGTTCCTGCCCCATGTTCCCGCCGAGTCGGACAACGACGAGCACGAAGCTGACATCACCAACAACGCCGCCCCTGAAGGCGAAGGTGACCCTTACGAACTGGGCGATTAGCCGGAGGAACCAGGCAATGAAAAACGATTTCCGTAGTCCCGTATGGTATTATCACCCGCAGCCCCGCCCACCAGGGCGACCACCTCCAGAAGCCGGAGTTAGCTCGATGGCCTTGGGAAATGGAATATACCTGCAAACAGGGAGACCATGACCAGGGCCATCTGCTTTATCTCCCTCAGGGACAGAGCCCCATGCTCCTGACAACTGAGAATTGCTCCGATAACCAGCCCTCCTGTCCAGGTAATCCACCAGAAAGGGTCATTGCCCAAGCTGCTACGATGATCATGCCCGTGATCCTGGTCGTCCTGCTTGGAGTCCTTTCTTCCTACTGGTAATCTCAAAGGGACCGGTGGCGGCAGGGGCGGCAATGGGGAGGCATCCCACCAAAATGCCTCCACCAAAAAATGCCCAGAAATATTAGATTTTTTCACCTGGGGGCGGCAGGGGCGACATTTTGAGGGATTTTCATTTTTCCCCTCCCCCTTCCCCCTCCCCAAAAAAGAAGGAGCTGATACACCATCAACAAAGATGAAAAAGTAGTATCAATAGTATCTAAAGAAAAGAAGAATAAGTAGTATACCACCAACAGATAAGAAGATAAAATAGATTAAAATTAAATATATAATCTAAATTAATATATAAATATGATTATATAATACGTATATTAATTCAATATTATTACTTCTACTTATTCACATTATTACATCTACTTCTGCTTCTGTTTATCATCAACTTCATCTTTTATAATGGGGTAACTACTTTACTTTTCTTTTTGAAAAGGGGAGGGGGTAGGGGTAAAAAAAGGGGGGGGAAGGAAATTTGCAAAAATGCCTCCCTTGCCGCCCCCACCCCAAAATTTCCACTAAATTCAACGGATTCTTGGGGGCGGTAAAAAGGGGGGATGCCTCCACCGACCCGCCACCGCCGCCACCTTAGAAAGGACGAGCCAAGGCCCTTCTCCTCCATGGCCAGGGTGCATCTCACCAGTCCCAGCCTCACCGGCCATTTCTTCCCCTTCCCCTCCGTGACCGGTCCCCTGGGCCAGGGTATCCTTCAGCGTGGCCCCGAACCCGCCCTATGGCGTCTCAGCCCCTGTGATCAGAACCAGTGCCTGACAGCGCGGCCGGGGCGGCAATTGGGTTATCGGAAAAATGCCTGTGCGACATTGAAGAAGAGCCGCAACCGCTCCTCATCCGCTGTCTCGATCTGCCGGGCCAGGATGCGGCGCAGGTCCTCGGGGGTCAGTTTGAACTCGTCCAGGTTGAAGAGCTCGGCCAGGGGAATGCCGAAAGCTGCCGCCAAGGTTTCGACGCTGGTGAGGGACGGGTTCCGTCGCCCTCGCTCGATTTCTCCAATGTACTGGAGGGATAACCCGGAGAGCTCGGCCAATTTTTCCTGGGTCATGTCGCGATTGCGGCGAATCGTCCTGATCTTCTTGCCAAAAAGTTCCTGAACGTTGTCCATGCCTCACCCCCTAACACAGGGTAAGGCAATGATTTAAGGGTTATAAGCAACGATGGTCTAATTATTGCTTAAGATAAGACAACAATCGTTATTAAATATGCTTTTGAAAAATTACTTTTGTTTCCAACGGGTTGTCCCGAAGCGAACCAGGAAAGGATTTCCCGTCACCTCAGAGGAAGTCGTATGTCCTTGATTATAAATCATAACATGGCCAAGCGGTTGTCATCTTACTTCTGGATCAGCACCCTGGCCACAGTCAGGATCGCACGCACCTGCTCTTCACTAGCACCATCCAAGAGCTCCAGAAGTTCCTTCCGGGCCTGCTCCTTGGTCAACCCCACATCTCCGAGATCAAAAAGGGCGGTCAGCTCGACATCCAGGGCGGCGGCCAATCTTTCGACGTTCACCAAGGTCGGATTCCCCCTACCTCGTTCGATTTCGCCAACACTTTGGAGAGATAGGCCAGCACGTTCGGCAACCTGCTCCTGGGTCATGTCCTTGGCCCGGCGCAATGACCGAAGCCGCTTTCCAAAAATCGTAAGAATCTCGCCCATAAGACCATCCTTTTCGGACAGTCTAGGGCAAGCTGATTTCCTCTATAAGCAAGTTGGGTACGTATTATGCTTATGATTAAAAAATAAACTTTATATTTTGACGTTTTTTCTTCCTGACAAGGAATTTCAGACGGTTATGTCCCAAGGTCCAGGAAAAGAATTCCAGATGGGTCACGGGGCGTTGCGCGAGAAATAGGGAAGGAGCTTCCCCTGATGGCATTGACGATCAACCACAACCTGATGGCCGAGAATGTGGCCCGGAACCTGTCGAACCATTACGGTTCGCTCAGTACTTCGACCCAGCGGCTATCATCAGGGTTGCGGATCAACTCCTCCGCCGATGACGCGGCCGGGTTGGCAGTTCGGGAGCTCATGCGCTCCGACATCGCCACCATGAACCAGGGCATCAGAAACGCTAATGATGCTATTTCGATGATCCAAACTGCTGATGGAGCTTTGTCGATCATCGATGAAAAATTAACAAGAATGAAGGAGTTGGCGGAGCAAGCTTCAACAGGAACATATACTTCTGACCAGCGGATAATTATCGACAGTGAATTTCAAGCAATGATGTCTGAAATTCAACGAATTGCTAAATCTACAGATTTTAATGGCGTCAAACTTCTTGATGGAAGTTTTGAACCAATCGTCGATCTTAGTAAGCAAATAAATCAAAGCGGATTCGGAGTTAGTCCTTCGACAAATAGTGCTTCCTATGGAATTGTCAATGTTGATGGAACTTTATACTGCTCTGACAGTACAAACAGCATATATAAATATGACGGGAATTCATCGTGGACAACTGTATCAACAGGACTGCCAGCAGGCATAAAATTAATATCAAAGTATAATGATAGTTTGGTTTGTGGAATACTAACCGGATCAGGTGTTGGCGTTTATCAATACCAAAACTCAACCTGGACACAGATAAATACGAATGGTTTCGGAAATCCAAATAATTTTGGAATGGATTCGATGATCGAAAAAGATGGTAGCTTGTACGTTTCAACAAACAACCCAACGGACGGTGTTAATATATATAAATATAATTCTGGAACATCGTGGACACAAATTAACACAGACGGATTCGGTGATACAAACAATACAAATGCCAATCTTGGAACTTCAAATGGAAAATTATACGCTTCAACATGGAATAGCAATGGCACCATAGTTTACGAGTATGAAAATGGGACGGAATGGAAACAAATATCTCAACAAGGGTTTGGAAACGGAACGAGTGCATTACAGTTTACGACATTAGATGGTGAATTATATGGTGGAGCGTCTTCAGATGATGGGGCCGTTGTTTATAAATATACAGAAAGTGGTAATTGGGAGCAGATTAATTCAAATGGTTTTGGCGATGGTGTGACTGGAGCTTCTAGAATAGTTAATTTTCAAAATGAATTATACGTTGGAACAGGTGGGCTGTCATCTGGAGATGTTGGTGGTGTTTATAAATATTCAGGGAACAAGCAATGGGAAAAGATAAATAACGACGGAATTAACAACACGAACAATAGATCACTAACATTATACTCTGAAGGGAAAAATTTATACGCTACATCCTATAACCCAACAGATGGTGTTGAAGTTTTTAACTATCTAGAAGCAGATGACAACAAATTAACTGTACAGTTTGGAACACAAGATAGAGAAAATGTAGATAACTATGCTCTACCAGTTGGAAATTCAACAATTAATACGAATGGTCTGAACATACAAGATTTAAGCATCCAAACGCAAAAAGGTGCTCAATATTCATTGGGAAGAATAGATTCCGCCATGATTAAGAAGGATAAAATCAGAGCAAATTTAGGAGCCACTCAAAATCGTCTAGAGAATACTATCTCCAATTTACAAATTCAAGCAGAAAATCTCCAAGCTGCTGAATCTCAGATTTCAGACACCGACGTGGCATCTGAAATGACGAATTATGTCAGAGAGCAGATATTGTCACAGGCAGCTGTAGCGATGCTGTCACAAGCTAATTCAATGCCCAAAATGGCTTTGCAGTTGATTGAAGGCTCATAATTGGCTGCTGTCCTTCCCTGTCCGGTAAAAAAGAGCACAGGGTAGCGTTCCAACTACTCGCCCCGCCCCCTTACTCCCCAAGAAGCCGACAGAACCAGCGCTTTCGCCCATCTGATGCGTCACCGACACACCACCATCTTCACCGCGCCAGAATCCTCAGCTATATTTCTTGAATAAAAGTCAACATGACTTTGGTGATTTATTCAAAACAATCAGAGTAAATATTATCTATACAAAAATGATTATTCGTCATATTTTCAGATAACACCAAGAAAAACAGCTTCATTTAGTCATAGTTCATAAAGATATTGTTTATCAGTAATGAAAAAGACTTTGAAGTTGCTCAAGTAGTGATGACAAGTCTTCATTTAAACTCAAGAGAAGTTTCCAAAACAGCTATCAATGTTATGGGGGCCTTGCAGTTTATCCAGTCTCAGTGCCGTTGTTGTACGGACGATCCTCAACCTGAAAGGATCGAGGTCAATAAATCAACTGTCGCTTTGCTCTTTCAAAAGCAAAGGGCCTGCCAACCCGTCAATGGCAACAACGACGGGGGAAGGGCTGAGACCGAAGAACCAGCCTGCTTTCAGTATCATACTGATTAGACCAAGGTGGCCCATATATCAAATGATGTTCGTGACAAACAGAAATTGCTTATCTCTATAAGCACAGGAAGAGGAATCAGGAATTGCCTCTTCCGGGTATATGGATGCGTTTAGATGTTGGATGGTTCCGAATAGATTGGATAAATGACCAAGGGAAGCCCATGCTTGTAAAGAGATATGGGTGTCAGCGTACTTGTAAGGAGTACCCCGAAATGATGTCCCCTGTGATGCGAGACAAAACTTTGAATGGTTCAGTTTAAATGAAGACTGTCATCGTAAACGAGCAAGAAGAAAACAACGTCTTGGAAATTATAGGGGCTCTTTGTCTAGAGCTCCGGTAACATTTACATAGTTTTCAGTCTATCTTGCGTCTATTCAAAAAAGGGGAACATCATTTCGGGATCGCCGGATACGAGAAAATCGTACGTCCGGTGGTGATACGGAGCTTGGGATTGGTGACAGTCCTATTCGACCGGGTGCTCATCGGCAGCTATGGGAAATCCATGGCGCTCGATGGGCGGCTGTCGTGTTCGGATTGAAACGGCAGCCTCCTGGGTAACACTGGGAGGTTGTTTTTGTCGCCTGATCTGGGGAGGGGTCAGGGTTGGACGCTGATTGGTCCTCTGGTGGTCGGAGGGGGTCAATTTTCGGCGCTGATTTTCTTGGCCCTGGCAATGTCGCACGGCGGCGTCCTGGGTGAGTCGGTAGTTGTCGTTTTCCTGGCCCCGGCCCCTTCCCCAGGACCGGCCTCTCCCCATCCCAGAAAATCGACCTCGTATACTCCCCCCTCCTGCGAGTTTGGGGCTGTCCCTATGGTTTGGCCTTCCCCGCCCCCGAAAACCCCGGAAATCGCGTCCTCCGCCCAATGGCCGATTTCAGCACGCGAAAAATGACGATTTCAGGGTTAAAATTAGCAGAAAACATGCAAAATCAAGCAATTTTAAGCGTAAATGCTGCGATTTTTACTCAGATATACAGATATATTACCCATAATAACCATTATCAACAAAGGAGCGATTATGTCGACCAAGAAGGATACCACGGATACGTCCCTGGAGATGGGCTCCGAACCCAAGAAGCGTCCCGAGTCAAAGTACAATGCTGCGACTCTTCGGGAGAGCATCAAGGAAGGGCTCGACGCCAAGTCGATCATGGAGAGGATGGGCATTGCCCATAAGCCTACGTTGAAGCACTACGTGCTGCGGCTTATCAGTGATGACCGGACATTTTACGACGTGAAGGGGCTTTACCTGAAAAGTTCGAGTCGGCCCTACGTCAACAAGAAGGGTGTCGTCTGTTTCAACATCCACAAGGTGGATCTGGGCGACCTGGAGATCAAGGAGGGAGACGAGTTCGTCATCACTGCCGAGGACGGCCGGATCATTCTGACGGTCATTTAACGTGAACCTGTTGATAATGCCATGCTCTTCGGAGGTGGCATTTTCTTCTTTTTCAATCCCGCTTTTTGTCTTCTGCGCAGCAGATTGTCTGATTCGAAGTCTGCAAATCGGTCTCGCAGCTTTTCTGCCCTAATGAGAAAATCAATACAGATATGATATATACAAGGAAACGTGGATTCAAAATCGGGAAGAACGGTAATAGGTAGAAACGTACATTCGGAAGACACGGAAGCGCTAGTCGTTGTATTACAACGGGATATCCCAGCACCAGCTCGGACGTCCCCAGCTCCCCTGGTTTTCAATATACGTTTTCAGCCTGTTAAATCGAGATTACAACTTCAAAGGAGGTTTGCTCATGAAAGTTGAGCCGATCATCAACATGAAGGACATCAAGAGCATCAAAAAGCTCCTGGTGGATCAACCGCGAAATCGGCTCCTGTTCGTCATGGGGATCAACTCAGGTCTCCGTGTCCAGGACATCCTTTCGCTCAAGGTTTCAGACGTCAAAGATTGCAAGATCGGCGACCGCGTCTGCCTCAAGGAAAAGAAAACTGGCAAGGAAAACGTCTTCATCATGAACAAGGAGATCAAGACCGCTCTTGACGAGCACCTTGCCACTTCGGAGCTGGAGGATCACCACTTCCTATTTAAAAGCAGGAAAGGCAAGAATTATCCGCTGACCACCTACGCCGTGACCATGATGGTGCAACGGTGGTGCGACGCGATCAACCTGTCCGGCAACTACGGAGCGCACACCCTTCGGAAAACCTGGTGCTATCACCAGCGCAAGACCTTCGGTGTGTCCTGGGAAATCCTGGCCAAAAGGCTCAACCACAGTACGCCTTCGATAACGAGGCGGTACATCGGAGTCCAAATGGAAGAGGTTGAAGAAATTCTGCTTCATACGATTTAGCTTCTTCACAGAAGGGGCGATCTGCCCTTTCTTTCAGATTCACCAACAACATCTGGCAACACGAATCGAACAGTTCCAGCAACTGGCGTCGATTCTCGTAGTTCGTTTCACATCACACAATTCAAATTGCACGTGGAGGTGCTTATGAGCGTTTACCAACGAAGTGAACGGTGGATGGTCTATTACCATGACGACCTCGGCAAGCGTCATGACAAGTCCTTTGGACGTGGTGAGCTTGGAAAAGCCAAGGCCGAAGCCTTCGAACGGGCGGTCCAGGAGGCCAATGAAAAATTGCTGCCGATTCCTGACCCGGAAACGGTGACAGCAGGAATCCGGGTAGCTGCCAAAGCTGCCGGGGTGGGAACTGAAGCCACGGCTCCACCTGCCAATCAGGTCATCGAAAAGGAGCCGTCCGGCATCACCTTGTCCGAGCTTGGGAAGAAGTACCTGGATCACATGCGGGCATCCGGCCGGACCGAGAAGCACATCCGTAATGTTGAGCGCCTGCTCGACAACCAGTTCGTACCCGTCATCGGTGACAAACCCGTCGACGCCCTGACCTACCAAGGGGACATGGTCCCATTCATTCTGCACTTCAAGGGCGTCAGCGCGAGCACCGGCAAGGAGCGATCCCAGTATACGGTCAACAAGTACTGCGACTACCTGAGCTTCATCTTCAACTTCGGTATGGAGAACGGCTTCACCAGGGGCAACCCGCTGAAGAACTGGAAAAAGCCCAAGGTGCAGCCCTGGGATTTGCGCCTCACCCTGGACGACGCCAGGAAGATCATGGAGCACGCCGAACCCCACCTCAAATGGGCCATGGAGGTTTGCTTCAACCTGGGCACTCGTCCTGGGGAGTCCGAACTTCTGTCCTTGAGGTGGGATGACGTCGACTTCGCTGCTGGTACCGTCAGGATTTATGCGAGCAAAACCAAGACCTACCGGACGGTTCCGATCAACCCTGAGTTTCTCAAGCGTATGGAAGCTGAGAAGGAGGAGTCGGCGTCCGGGTATGTCATTGAGTACATGGGCCGAGGCCTGACGACGATCCGAAAGTCCTTCAAGAATGCCTGTCAGCGGGCCGGGATCACCTATCCGACCAGGATGTACGACCTGCGGCACCTGTTTGCGACCACCTTGCTCAACAAGGGGGCCGATCTGGCCGCCGTGTCGAAGATGATGGGGCATTCGACCGTCAAGCTGACTGCCGATACCTACTACCACTACATGGAGGGAGAGAAGGAAAGAGCTGTCCGGTTACTGCCGGGTTTAGCGGTTGCGTAAGAGGCGAAGGCGGGATTCCTGAGCAGAGGTTTTCCGCCTTCTTTATTTGAAAACATCAACTATACATGAACGAATGGAGAATTATTATGAAAAGGAATATCACCAAGCAATGCTTAATCTGTAAAAAAGACTTTTCAGTACCTCGTGATGAAAAATGGAAATTTCTCTGTCCAGAACATACCAAGGAATTCTATATACCCCTGAGAAAGCATCACACTTTTCCAACTGTTTACAACATCATCGATACCGCAGTCTTTTTTGACGACATCAAAACACTCCGAGAAATAATCAATGAACGAGAGGCAGCTATTATGAAATTTAAAGAAGAAATTAGAAGTCTGATTAATCCTGGTTCATCTATGAAAAAGATGCGATATCAAGCAATAAAGTTATAACCTGAGCTTAAGATCGAACTGGGAAAGGGCGAGATTCCTGTAGCCGAGGTCTCTCGCCTTCATTGTTTGTCAAGACAATAAATCAACAAATGAAGGAGAGAATATGGCCAATCATATATGTAAAATATGCAATGAAAAGCCAACAAAGTATGGATTTCTAATGTGCTACGATTGCTATAACAAGCATTACGTGCCACGAAAAGATGACTTTGCGAGCATACGGGATGCAGTTGCAATCATCGTAGCCCAACTCAAGAAAGAGCGCGATGATTTTTGGGACGAATTATTAAATGGATAAATAAAAATCAAGGACAATAACATGAACGACACAATCAAAAAGAAATGTCTGCTCTGCGACGAGGAGTTTTCAGTACCGCGTGATCAACCTTGGAAATTCCTCTGTCCTACCCATACACAAGAAGTCTATATTCCGCTTCGAAGGAACCATTCGTTCCAAAGCGTGTTACAACTCATCGAACTCGCCATTCTTCTCGATGATATTGAAATGCTTCGTGATAACTTCAAGAAGAAGCTGGCGGAAAAGCCGAAGGTGAGCGCCGGGTTCAGAAGCGTCGTCGGGACTGCCGAGTGGCAGAAGCTGAAGGAGACAGCGGCGGAGTAGCAGGGAAGGTGGACCTCCTGAGAAAGGGGTTCACCTTTTTAAAGATGATGGAGCCATGATTGCCTGCGGCCCGGGCACGTCCGGATCTGTGGGGGGTGGGAAGGAAACTTCCCTCGTCTACCCGACCGAATCTGACCTTGGGGAAGGTCCAACCACACGGGAAACCGCATTTTAACAGGGGATTGAAAGGAAGCCCAGTTACAACACGCTTGCTGGATCAATCACTTAGGCGTATTAAGGAGTATGAAGGCAGAAAACCCTAGCCCAGAGAGTTAATAATTTTCCAAATGATTTTGGCATGTTGCTGTGATACAAGTAAAACTTATAAGTAGCCATAAGAATAATCGCACAAAGAGATCCCTATGAATGATTTAGCGAAGACAAAAGAACAACTTATAGCTGAGTTAGAAGCTGCAAGGTCTCACATTACCGACTTGGAAGAGCAGTTACGGGCCTCTTCGGTGAAAGCGACAAAATCAACTTCCTATCCAACCGTTATTGATTATTTAATTTCTCCAGTTTATGTAAAGGACGTCAACGGAAGATATCTTGATTGTAATAAATTATTTGAGGATTTTTTGCAATTACCCCGAGACAAAATTATCGGGAAAACATCATACGATATAATTCCTAAAGAACGCTCCAAGAAGCATGAGGAGATGGATAATCGCCTGTATCAGGATGGTGGAATCATATCCTATGAATGCGAAATTAACCGGCTTAACGGCGAAGTCATTGTTGTATGGTTCAGGAAGACAATGTTTTCCGATTTATCTGGTGCTCCTGGCGGGATTATAGGAGAAATAATTGACATAACTGAGCGCAAAAGATCTGAACAAGCGTTAACAGTACGCGAACAGGAGCTTCGAACCCTGGTCGAGAACATCCCTGATATTATTATTCGTTACGACAGTGATCTTCGACGAGTTTACGTTAATCCTGCATGGGAAAAAGCTAGTGGCCTCTCTGCTAAAGACGTAATCAATCATCCTTTTTCAAGGACCCCTCAAGTTCCTAATACATGGTATGAAGAATATGTACAGAAACTTCAAAGCATCTTAAGTACAGGCATACCTGAAACAATAGAGTTTGCCTGGATAAATACACGGAATGAGACGCTTTTTCTTGAATATACTTTACTGCCGGAATATGATCGGACTGGAAAAATATCCGGTGTTCTGGTTGTCGGACACGATCTCACTGAACGCAAGCATGCAGAAGAATTGTTGCAAAAGGCAGGTAATGCACTAACAGAAAGTTGCAATAAACTCACTTTGGCCATGGATCTTGCCAAATTAGTTCAATGGGAATGTGACCTTGACACAAAACTGTTTTATTTTGATGATCAATTCTATGCCTTATACGGCACCTCTGCTGAGCGAGAAGGTGGGCACCTAATGTCCGCTGAAACTTATGCGCGAGAATTTGTCCATCCAGATGAGGTAAATATCGTAGCCGAGGAATGCGATCGGGCGCTTCAAAGCAAGGAAGAAAATTATTATGGACAAGTTGAGCACCGCATCATTCGGAGAGATGGTAAAATTCGCCATATTGTAGTCAGATATTTCTTGGTTCGTGACGTCAATGGACGTCCTGTTAAAACGATAGGAGCCAATCAGGACATCACAGAACGCATACAAACTCATGAAGCGTTGAAAAGAGCCAGACAGAAATTGGAACTACGTGTCGAACAACGGACAAAAGAGTTGCGCATTGCGAATGAGCGTCTCCTTGAGTTAGATCAACTCAAAACTGCTTTTCTTACAACTGTGTCTCATGATTTGCGAACACCGCTTACATCGATTCTCGGGTTTGCTAAGCTTATTCATCGTGATTTCGATCGCAGATTTCTACCACTTAGCGCGGGAAACGCAACGCTACTGGCCAGAGGAGTGCAAATCAATAAGAACCTTGCAATTATTGAAAACGAAGGAGAGCGGCTTACGCGACTCATCAATGACTTCTTGGATATCTCCAAGATTGAGGCGGGCAAAATGGATTGGCGAGATCAGGTTGTTTCACCAATCTTAATAATCGAACGTTCGATCCAATCTGTTAGTGGAGAACTTGAATCGAACACCGCCCTATCTATTACGGTTGATGCACCAGCCGACCTACCACTTCTGCGAGTGGACCCGGATCGTTTAGTTCAGGTCTTTGTCAATCTCCTGACGAATTCCATTAAGTTCACTTCGACTGGACAAATTAGCGTGAATGTCTGTCGAACCACTAATAATTACATTCAGTTCCAAGTGAAGGACACTGGAACTGGTATAAAGTCTTCAGATTTACCGAAAATATTTGATAAATTTTATCAAGCGCACCATGATGATCCAGATGCAATCAGCCGTAAAGGAACTGGACTTGGATTGGCAATTTGCAAAGATATTATCCAACATTATGATGGGTCTATTGCTGTTGAATCACAGAGAGGGCATGGAACTACATTTATCATTGAGATACCAATCACTGCTGCATCCTGAGATATCACCCAAAAGAATAAGTCTGTTAACTAAAACTGGTTTTGAAGTGGGATGACATCAAAAAACGCGGAGAATCGCGCATTTGCCCCAGGACAGGTCCAGATCGGACCCCACCCCCGTTTTTAACGGTGGGGGAGGGCGTGGTTGTCAGCGTCCCCGTGATCCAGGAATCGAGATGGTGCCGTTCCTGGACCGTTGGAGCGGAGTTTAGCTTATCGGTGGCGGGTTGGGAAGGTTGCTGGTGTCGCCGTTGGTGAAGGAAGTACAATAAATTCAAAGAGAAAAATTCCATTTTTCCCTAGACGAGCGTGCCATCGTAATAACCAGTGCCAGGGACACAGCTTGCTGCATCGGCGGGAAAAGGGGAAATGACACGATTTTTTGCTGGGTAAATTCACAGGAGTCTGTGATTTTTTGCTCCTCCATGGACTATCCAGGAGCGAAATCACCTAAAATTTCGACGAAAATGCCGTTCTCAGTGAATTTGACCTATCCCGGTCGCAGAGTCCTGCGATTTTTGGCCCAGGTGAGGTCCAAATACGACTTTTTTTTCGTTTTTGACCAGGGACAGCCCAGGTTAATGCCTGTGACAGGCGCATTTCCAGAGAAATGCGTTACAACTCATCGCATTCTCGCCATTCTTCTCGATGATATTGAAATGCTTCGGGATCTTTTCTTCAAGAAGAAGTTGGCGGAGAAGCCGAAGGTGAGCAGGGGATTCAGAAGCGTCATTGGGACCGGAGCTTGGCAGAAGCTGAAGGTGACAGCGGCGGTGTAGACGGTGAGGGTGGACCTCCTAGGAAGGAGTTTACCTTTTAGAATTGTTAAAAGCAACAAACTATAACATACAATATGAAAACAACAAAAAGACAAATAGTTCGATCAAAAATAAAAAAAACAATAAACAGAAGCGGGGCCATTGTTTAATCTTCGATTAGTGAAAACATATCTCGACTCCCACAAGAATCATGAACAGATACTTTACGTTGGTTGCCTGGGTAGTATATGCCGCTCATTTTTTTGTTATCGATGTCGTCCCAGCAAACAATAAGCCGATTGTGTGAAGTGTCAATTAAAAAAGCACAACGAAACGTATGTCTGTCAAGATTTTGAATTCTAAAGACAATAGCGTTATTATTACGCTCAATAAGTCCTCCTTGTTGAAAATATCTACTTTTACCCCACTGCGAATAAAATATTTTGACAATTTTTTTTCCGGCAGAATCAGTAAAAGCCTTTTTGAATTCAGGATCATCAATAATCCACTTGGAATTGTTTGGGTATTTTTGCTTGTTCATTTTATCTTGGAAATTTGTCAACGAATAAGATGTTGCGGAGGAGGGTGTGCTTGAATATGCAATTAACAGTAAAGTTATGAGGAAGATTAATATTTTTGTATTCATAGGTGGTTTGACAAATGGTAATAAATTGGTTGGATGTATCGACTAAAAGCCATCTTTGTCTGGTTGCTTAGAAGAGGCTGGTGGAGAATACTTTGTACAATCGACGTCAATATTTTTGATAAAGTTATTAATCTTTCCGGAATCAAGCAGCTTGGCCCAATCTTTAGTCATAATGTACATAAGGGGGTATTCATAGACTGACGGATCGTTATTTGAAGGTAGTTGGTGGATTACTAATACCGATTTATCGCCATACCATCTCAGTGATATGTGTTTAGAATTTTTGCCATTTTTGTAGGTAATGTTCTCGGTGCATTGTTTTTCAGGTGGGCCAAATTTTTGCATGATTCTATTTAAATATTTATTTCTAACATTTCCGGAAAGAATAACAGATATTGAAGTCAATTTTTCGTCTTTAGTTGTATAGCTGATGCTGTAAATCTTTTGATCAAATATTGTACCAAGTAGGTCTTTAGGCATCTGTTCATAAGTAAGTATATTACCCGAGCCAAGTCTTTTGGCAGTATTTAAAATGTCATTTGGTAGTTTTTCAAAGAGATTAACAGATTTGAAACCTTCGGGTATCTTTTCGAACTTTAGCTTTTCAGGATTTGATGTGTCGCATGACGAAATTAAAAAAACAAATAGAATAATAATAAAATTCTTTTTCATGAATGTTTCTCCCTCAAAATCAAATTCGAATTAATGGCTAAGGTTGTTGCCAGAAGTGTTATATTTTGAATCTATGGGTTTATTCGGCTGCAAATCTGGGTCAATTATTAATTTATTTTGAAGCAGACGGTTTGCTAAAAATATCAAAATTCAGTCTGTTTGTTGTTATGTGGATGCATGTGGTGGAAATTTCAGAAAGTTGAACAAATTAGTTGCCATCAATTATAAATTTCTGTTAAAGAATACCCAGTTGGCACATTCTAGTCAACCACCGCCAACGGCGGACCAACGACTGACCAAAGTACGAATTCCAGGCGAATAAAATGAAGAAGACCCCGTTGGCACTTCGCCAACGAGATCACTTTGTGATAGGGGCTTTTGGAAGGATTTTAGGGGGTTAAATCACGCTTGTGGTGTGTCAAGCAAGCGCTCTCCCCCTGAGCTACGGTCCTATAAACAGAATCAGGGAACAGGCTAAATGCCCCAAACTCGTCCCGAAGTCAACCCCAAATCTTTCGTTCCCAAGAAAAAGTTGGGGGCCAAAACCGTTGGCTTCGTTGGCGCGTCGTTGGCTCGGGGTAAGTACGGATTTGGGCTGGGCAGGTCAAGGGGTTTGTTGGGATTTTTTCACGGAGGGAGGAGAAACGGGCGTTGGGGAGGACATGAAAAGTAAATAGTTAATCATTTCAGTATGTTATATGCAAAAACAATTTCATAAGTACACCTCCGCGCGTCGAGTAGCATCATACCAAGCAGGCACATTAAAATTCGAGCAGTGTTAAAAAAAATAGAACCCACTAAATAAACTTATGAAGCAACAAAGGATATCATAATATTCGTTCAATTCTTACTAGAATTTATCAAAAATTTAAAATTAAAATTTCCAGTACGTGGCAACATAATCAGATTCAGAAAAATAAAAATAGTTACTACCAGCATTGGCACTATTTATAGATGTATTGCTATACACTGCACCTGTCACATAGAAAGTTCCATTTTCTGTAATACTACCTTGAGAAAATAATGTACCAACCCATCCATGGCCATCCCCGCTAAAAGATGATGTTCCATTAACATCAATATATATCCTTTTGGCGGCATCTATAAATTTTTCCGTATTATATGTTGAAAGTGACAGCTTATTACTATTAGAAAAGCAATCGCTAGAATCTGTTTTTATATATATGGAGCTATTAAAACTTAAATTACTGTTGACAATAATATTGATATAAGTATTATCTTTTGATAAATCAAAACATGTTGATGCACCTCTTCCAGTTGTAAATGATTCAAATGCGTAACTTGAGACATCTGAAAGACTATCTGTACCTACAAATGTATATGTTCCAGTGTAATTTGGATCAGGCTTAGGTGAAGAACTTTTTTGATGCGATGGCAATCCATAATTTGTACAAGAATCAGGTTTTTTAGTCAAATAAGTAATTTTACCCGTCACAAACTTCTTGCTATCATCGTCAATTGTTCCATACAAAAATACGTTACCGTCTATTTTCCCTCTCCACTTAGTTATAGAGACATCACCACCAGCATAAACATCACCAGTTATCGTTCCACTATCAACTGTTATATTTCCGGCAGCAGTCACAGTACCATAAATCTTAACGTTACCACCAACATAGATACAAGACTTCGAACATATAATGTCCGTTCCATCCAACTTGCCAACTCTGTTACCATATATATTTAAGCACGCAGCTGTTGTACCTAAATATATTAACGATCCATCAATATTAACTCCACCATTCAATTGAAAATCTGAAGATATATAATCACCGCTATAGGTTCCAGACAAACCAAAAGTGCTCGCAGAATAGCTGGCATTCGTTGGGTAAGTTATTTTAGACGAATTAGGACCTTTATAAGATGAATCATTAATTACTCTGGTTGATTTAAAACTAGAGTTTGCAGAATAAATTCCAGTTGAAGTTGTTCCAGAATCTTTATCTACAACAATTTTTATTGAGTTTCCAGACGAACCAATTGAATAAGTATAGCAAGGATTACTATCACTATTGACATCTAGCTGCTTGAGTTTAGCATATCGCACACCAGATTCAGCCAAATAATATGCATTTAAATAGCCTATATCATTAATTCCAGCGACAGTAGAGGTATTGTAAAAACTTGCCATGCTTGCTGCGAGTCCAGAAATAACAACTATCCCAATAATCAATACGAGCAATGTCATACCGCAATTGCGACTTTTAACATGCATGAAAATATCCTTATATTTTACCGTAATGCGATAGTTGTCGTAAACGGCTGAGAATATTCAAAACAAGTAAAGCTTACAGTTATTTTTGTAGATAAATCATGAGACGCTGCATCATAGGTGACCGTGAAGCTCGAAACATTATCTAACAACACAAAATCTGTTCCATCGTTGAAAATTATTTTTTTTAAAGTTGAATCATATCGTATACTATAAGCAGTGGTTGAAGTTGTTCTCCCCGAAGAGTCGGCTGTTGGAAAAAATTTTAGATTAGCCGCTGTGCTAGCACTATCGATGGACCTCTCGAGATTCATTTCTTTTTCAATACGCGATAAAGCCAACAATGATTTTTGTTCTAATTCTGACACATCTTGTGCAAAGATAAATCCTGAAACAAAATTGGAGAATGGTTTTGCTAAAGATATCATAAATATTCCTAATATAACTAAAATAGCTACAATTTCAATTAAAGTAAATCCATCACGTCTTATGAAATATTCTTTGGGCATAATAATATGAAAAAAATTCTATTTTTTCATGAAATAGGAAGTTAAACTACCAGCATTGGAGCTCGCGACAATAACTTTCAAGACTGTAGTACCATCACTTGAACTAAAATCTGTCGTATAAGAAGGGCTTTGCCCACTAGGAACATACGCTGAATATGTTGAATTGACATAGCTCGAAATATATTGAAGTACTGATTTTGAGCTCTTAGACCAAATAACGTTTCCATCAGTAACAGATGATGTTGTCCAGTCTGTAGGTTCATCATTTCCGCTTGTTCCAGCTTGTGTACATGTATAATAATAGTTATTAGCAGTTGTTGGAACCACTATTTCGTCAATTTTATAAGTTGTACTTGCTGTCCATGCTTTAAATTGATTATATCTATTCGTTATATCAGACATAACAGTATTTAAATTTGAAATATTTTGTAAATTAACTATTGGCCGTGAGCTATTTAAAATAAATGGACCAAAAAAGCTAAAAAGCATGACGGAAAAAACCCCAAGGATAACAATTGTTGCCAACAATTCGATCAGTGTAAAACCATTTTTTTTCATTGAATAAATCCAGTATTTGGTATAACTGTGATTGTTTTTGTTATCATTCCATCTGAAATATTTATAGTTATCACATCTGTTGCAGGAGTTTCACCATCGACACTAGGACTTCCCCATAGATTATAAACGATAGAAGAGAATCCATACGTTATAGACACCCCCGCAACTGGAGTATGAGTTGATGATGTTTCATTAGGTAAGTTTGGAACATTTGCACAACTTGGAGTGCAGATCAGCGTGTAACTGTCACCTGACACTCTAAGCCCCCAACTATAGTTATTGACATCATCATTCATTGCTTTAAACTGAACATACCTCAAGTGTGATTTTAGGATTTCTAGTTCTGCTGAAACTTTACTGAAATCATGTATTTTAGGGATTGCAATTATAGCAACCACTCCAAGTAACAACAAAACCACACATGCTTCGATAAGTGTAAATCCTTTTTCAAAGTCGATTCGCATCTATTTACCGTACAGCCCTGATCTATAAGAATCAAACTCTATCAAATCATACAAAAATATCGCTGAAATACCAATTGAGTATTTAAAAAAATCAACCAATCCGAACAATAAATATTTATGAATTATAAAAAAATATACTAAAGGGAAAAATAGCATTGTAAGATTTAATATTGAGACAATTTTAATATAAAAATTTTTTTTATTTAATACCAACCAACAAAATGCTGCAGCTATTCCGTATATAAACTGTACAACAACCGCATCAAAGTACACACTATTCATGAAAAAAGTTTCATTCTTAAATTTAAGACATAAATAAGCAGCCGATGCAATCAAAGCAACGCTAGAAACACAATAGTTCAGTTTACATTTAGCTAGAGTTTTCGGTGTGTTACAATAATTACAAATTTTTTTAACCAAACTAAACATTTCACTATCCTTTTGTAAGTAAATAATCGAAAGGTTAAGTCAGCTTAACATTATTTAAAATTTTATTTCCTTTGAATGTAGACCGACGCCACCCCTCTTCACTAGACAATGCTGGCCATAATACGCAACTTTTCCTATACAACCATTGAGATTTTTCCCTACATTCTAAAACTTCAACTCAGGAACTACTACACCGGTCCCCTTCTCTATCCATGCAGCAACTATCCTACGGTGACAAAAATCACCTGCTTTCTCATAGCAAAGTAAAGTCGCATCTTCTCCAAACAGTGACTTGATTTCTTTCAATACCTCTACTGGATTCAATCTAGACAAAACTAAAAAAGTATATTCTTCAATATACTTTTGTTGAGTCACAAGACCTTTCTTATATCTATCCACCAAATCCCAAGGAGGAGCAAGCTTTTTATACTCTCGTGAATTACTCCAACTTGGTTTAACTTGAGCAATGCAAACAGGATTTGCAATGTTTTTTTCACGAGCAAAGTAAGATGTTGTTATCATTGCAAGTCCTAATGCTTCAAGTAGAATTAAATAAATGTGGGAGGAATATCTAAATAATTACAACTCAGAGTGGCCCACGCCAACCACCCGCGTAATGACTAACGTGGGCTTTTATGTACACGCTTGACAATAACCCTAGTTACCCTTTTTTCGGAGTAGGAGCTTTCTCTTTTAAGAGATCAAGAGCAGAAATATTCTTATCTTTCGCTTGCGCCATCAAATCTTTAAGATCTTTAAACCCATATTTCACCACGAATGCCTTAACTTCTGACCTAGTAATGTCATACTCCTTCATGATATATCCTAAAATTTTAAGAGCATTATCATCACCAGTTTTAACTTTACGCTCTATATCTCCCTGCATATCTTTATCAGTGACACCATGCTTCGCCATGTATTCTTCACGAGTCATGTTGCTATGAGTATGCAAATGGTTGTTTGATAAAGACTTAAGTAATTTACCACACTCGGCGCAACGAACTTTACCACCAACTGTTTCGTGTTTATATTTAGACTCTGGAGCAGTAGGCAAAGCAAGTTGAGAAGATTTTGAAGCTATAGATGAGACATCAATGAAAGGCCCCTCTTCCATTTGGAGCAAATCATCATAAATAGCTTGTGCAGCTTTCTGAAGATCAGAGTAGTGAATCTTACCATGGCGCATTTGATCTTTAGCAATATCTATAGCTTCACTCCAAAGCTTTTTATCTGTCATAAAAATTCTCCTTCATAAAATTTATGACAGATATAACGCTTGCCTGAAAATGGTGTCAATGGTTTGCTATAAAAATTCCAGCTAAAATTCCAAGTCCCCATGGGGTTGGGAAACGGCACTGGTCAATCCCCCCGGACACCCCGCTATTTCGCGTCCTAGGGCCCATCCCTGGGACTTTTCCCTGGGCCGCCCCCATTGGGTCCCCGCTGGTCCAAAACTCCAGGAGAATCCCGCTCCGGGCCAACGCTTTGTTTTCTCTGTGACAGTAACTGGTCCCCTTCTCCCCCGTGACCTTTTCTAGTTCCCGAGGATATCCTTGAAGCTCAAAGTTTCTTTAACAACTCAAGCGAAAGGATATACTATGGATGCAAAACCTAGTGAACTTATTGATTTAAAAGATAACATGATTAATTATTTTAGACCAATCGAAAATGTCTTTAAAACAATGAATATTTCACAAACAGAACTATGCGGCAATGAATTACGTTTATATTCAGAGATAGGAATATTTTTATGCCAAAGCTTTAGATGTAAGATTGAAGAAGTCTTCGACATTTTAAGAGAAGGAGTTTCAAATGGAAAGTAAATCAAATGTTATTTATTCATATTCTAGAAAACAATCGATAGAAGATGGAGTTCTTATTGATATTACCAGCGAGGCAAAAGAAATAGGTTTTAAAATTAACACCGTAGTAACATCAAATTTGTTTTATAGATACATTGTTCCAAAAAATAATATTGCAGCAGAAGGACAATCGACTACGGGACGACTCCATGATCTCATAGTTCTAGCACTCTTTGCCGCTAAAAGTTCCATGAATACCGATCAAGTAAAGTTCCCGGTTTCATTTCTTATGGATGACGATAAGAAGGAAACTGTCGAGGTCATTGCCCACATCGGTCCCGGGGATAGAGGTGAACCCGTCCTGACGCTGATGCTCGTAGAGGATCTTTAACGCGCAGTATTGTCCTAAAATATCTATTATAAACAAATTGTTAGATTTTATTTTTGTGAATCCATGCACGAATTCTATACCTATTCCAGATGAAATTTGCTGCTAGTTATTTTAAACCAATTGTGGCAACTAAATGTTAAACATTCGCAAGAATAGACCAATTGGTGGTAAATCAAAAAGTCTCACCCCGGATTTTTGAGCACCTGCTGTCGAAAATAGGGGCTCAAGTGGGAAAATGGTGAAATAACGTATCCTTTCTTCCACCTTGAACGACGACAGATCTATAAATAGTTCCATAAATTAAGCAGGATAACACAAATTCGGGAACTTTTACCCGCGTCAGCTGTCACCATCGAGCTTTTGGGATTAAAATTTAAAGCCCACCAGGTCCATTCCCGATTCAGATCCTTCTCCGGTAAACAATCCGTACTTGAACATCCTATGCCACCGAATTTTCGGGGTAATATCTGCCAACTCTTGCCATGAGACCGCATCGGTAACGCCGGTTTCGCATGAACACCGATTGACCGATCCCGGGCTGATCGGCGACAATTATTCTTGAGCATCAGCGACAATTAGAATTGTGCATCCTCCTCCTTGGAGTCTGTCGGCTGTCTCCCTCCGGGAAAGATGATAGCCGGCTGAAATGATAACGGATGCGCAGGTGAGAAAGCTGATGAGCGAGAAGACCAAGACGGGACGGACAGGGATAGCCGCGCTACGGGCCGGCATGAGCCGCAACACGGCGGCGAAGTACCTCAAGGAGGGCAAGCTGCCCTCGGAGATGAAAGCGGTCCGGGACTGGCGGACTCGCCCCGATCCTTTTGAGCAGCACTGGCCGAGGATTGAAGCGCGTCTCGTTGCGGAGCCGGACCTTGAGGCGCGCGTGATCTTTGAGGAGTTGCAGGAACACCATCCTGGCCTGTACGAGCCGGGTCAACTGCGGACCTTGCAGCGTCGGATCAAGCAGTGGCGGGGGCTCTTCTGAACGGAACAGACGCTGGCCGGT
>JGI20225J20221_1000682_pt2 | contig 50580 bp, 48 predicted proteins | sample BioMet4_FD_20221 | JGI IMG/M metagenome (IMG submission 20221) | reverse complement strand
ATTTATATATTTGAAAGAATAGAAAAAGAAAAAATCCAAGCTGCACCAATATTATATTGAGAGAGCTTGGACTTTTTCAGCAGACCCTAAATAAGAATAATTGGCGAATAATTTTCAATAATTGACGAATAAATAAAAATCAAAGGCCAATGATTTCTGATAATTGGCGAATGATTGAACAAGAACAAAGGGATATAATATTGCACCTCTTAATGCAATATTATATCCCTTTGCTTATATAAAACGAAAAAATCTTGTTTTTAAATCATATTAAACAACCTGTCACGAAGGATGTAGCATCCGCCAATTATACCAGCTTTATCTCCCAGTTCTCCAATCTTAAATTTCATATCCTGCAACACAAGATTCAGAGAATATTTATGAAGAGCTGTTTCAAGAGGGAGTGTTAAGTAAGTGCCACAACTAGCTAATTCACCACCAAGTATTACAAGCTGTGGATTAAATATATTCAATAGCAAAGACATATAATGCCCCAGTTTCTCTCCAACTTCTTCTATCACTTCAATAGCAAGCAGGTCTTCATGTTTTGTCGCTGCATCAATAATGTCGTACATATTAATGTCATTAATAATCTTCTGGCTTGTTACAATTGAAGTAGAACCATCTGCCAACTTCTCTTTAAATCTACGAACGAGTGCCTGACCGGATATTTCAGTTTCCAGACACCCCTTTTTACCACACTGGCAAAGTATCTGATTATCGAGAACAGGACTGTGTCCAAACTCACCGGAGAAGCCAGACATGCCATAATACAACATGCCATTTAAAATCATTGAAATACCAAATCCCCAGTTCAGATTGACATAAATTATATCCTTATCATCGAGACCAGCTCCCACTCCAAAACAATATTCGCCATAGCCCATTGCCCGGCCATCGTTTTCTATGTAAGTTTTAAGCCCAATTCTATTTTCTATCAGCTGACTTAACGATTCATTTTCAAAAGAAAAATAGCTATCACTATATCCTTTAGCCGAATTTGTACGTCCGCACAATACTACGCATGCACCAAGAATCTTTGTTCTTTCCAATCCGGACTCATCAACAAAATTGTTAACTATCTGGCAAAGTCCATCTAAGGATTCCATTGTGTTTTTTAAGACATAATCAATCCGCGTAGTGAGTTTTAAAAATTCATTTTTGAAATTCTGCAGTCCAATGCTAACGCAATCACGTCTGACATCAATTCCTAGAAAAAACGCAGAATTTGGATTGATGCAATAAACGGAAGGGCGTCTGCCACCAGCCGTATCAATCTTTCCTTTCTCGAAAGCAATCCCTTCTTCTATTAGCTCAACCACTACCTTTGTCACAGTAGGAACACTAAATTCAGTTTCTTTACAGATATCTGATATAGTAGTGCCTTCCTCTAGCATAAGCTGTTGGATTACATTCTTCTTTAGTCTTGACATTTTTAATGCAGAAAGAGGCATCCCCTCCTGCGTATCGAACAATTTTGAAAGAGTCATATTCCTGCCGAAATTTAAGTTGTTTTAATCATCAAAAATAGTGCAATAAAACTATTTATCATAGATATTAATCATATTTAACTATAATTTACAATTTCCTTTCATAAATAAGAGTGCCTTATTGTTCTAATCTGGCAAAATAACTAACTTTGCCTCCTTAAACAAGATAAGATAATGATAGTTTGCATTGCCGAAAAGCCGAGCGTAGCACGGGATATTGCTGATATACTTGGAGCAAAGAACAAGAAAGACGGATANATAGAAGGAAACGGATACCAAGTTACATGGACATTCGGACATTTGTGCACACTAAAAGAGCCACATGAATATGCCGCCGAATGGAAAAGATGGAGCTTGTCTAGTCTTCCTATGATCCCGCCACGTTTCGGCATCAAAATAATAGAATCACCTTCCATTGAAAAGCAATTCAAAATCATAGAAAGCCTGATGGTACATGCTGATGAAATTATCAATTGTGGTGATGCGGGACAGGAAGGAGAATTAATCCAGCGCTGGGTAATGCAAAAGGCTGGAGCAAGATGCCCTGTCAAAAGATTATGGATCTCTTCACTTACGGAAGAATCTATCCGGGAGGGTTTTGCCAATTTAAAGGATCAGTCGGAATTTCAGTCTCTTTATGAAGCTGGTTTGTCCCGCGCCATTGGTGACTGGACTTTAGGGATGAATGCCACAAGATTATATACTTTAAAATATGGACAGAACAGACAAGTATTATCCATTGGGCGTGTGCAAACCCCCACTTTGGCACTTATAGTGAACCGTCAACTGGAAATTGAGAATTTTAAGCCAGAGCCTTATTGGGAACTAAAGACAATATATCGGGAAACCACATTCTCTGCAACCAAGGGTAAATTTACTTCAAAAGAAGAAGGTTACGAGTTTCTGGAAAAAGTGAAATACTCAGATTTTACGATTACGGATGTTTCAGCCAAGAAAGGGGTTGAATATGCGCCAAGGCTATTCGACCTTACCTCTTTGCAGGTGGAATGCAATAAGAAATTCGGCTATTCAGCGGACGAAACGCTCAAACTGATTCAATCTCTTTACGAGAAAAAGGTCACAACTTATCCACGCGTTGATACCACCTTTCTGAGTGACGACATTTATCCGAAATGTCCCGCAATATTGAAAGGAATAAAAGATTATACAACTCTGACAGCCCCTTTGGAAGGAAAAAAACTAGCAAAGTCAAAGAAGGTATTCGACACTTCAAAAGTAACCGATCACCATGCAATTATTCCAACCGGAGTACATCCTATGAACCTTACCGATATGGAACGAAGGGTATTTGATATGGTTGCACGACGTTTCATTGCTGTTTTCTATCCCGATTGTAAAGTATCCACAACCACAGTACTGGGTGAAGTGGAAAAAATTGAGTTTAAAGTAACCGGTAAACAAATATTAGAACCGGGATGGCGCATTGTCTTTGCCAAAGAGCAGTCGGATGATAAAGAAGAGGACGAACGCACACTCCCTGATTTCATAAAAGGAGAAAGCGGCCCACACCAACCGGATCTAAATGAGAAATGGACTCAGCCCCCTAAACCATACACGGAAGCTACTCTGTTACGCGCTATGGAAACAGCCGGTAAGCTGGTAGATAATGATGAGCTGCGTGACGCATTGAAAGAAAATGGTATTGGCCGCCCTTCTACCCGGGCTGCCATTATTGAAACATTGTTTAAAAGGAACTATATCCGCAAGGAAAAGAAAAATCTGATAGCAACTCCTACCGGCGTTGAACTGATTCAGATTATCCATGAAGAACTCTTAAAATCAGCTGAACTGACTGGAATCTGGGAAAAGAAGCTTCGTGAGATTGAAAAGAAGAACTATGAAGCAAAGACATTTCTGGAAGAGTTAAAACAAATGGTAACCGAGGTGGTTAGCAATGTTCTTTGTGATAATACAAACAGACGCATCACTATTCAGGAAGCTGTTAAAGAAGAGGCAAAAAAAGAGCCTAAAAAGCGTGAGCGAAAACCTGCAACTCCCAAAGTAAAAAAAGAGTCCAAAGCTTCACAGAAAGAAAACAAAGACAACTTAGCAGGACAGCCTTGCCCGCTTTGTGGAAAAGGGGTAATTATAAAAGGAAAAACGGCTTATGGCTGTTCAGAGTGGAAAGCTGGATGCACTTTCAGAAAAGGTTTCGAGGAATAAAAAAACAGTTGGGCGTTTTTTCCCAAATGTTTCCTGACCGTTGAAAAGTATCATAACATTCTTACCATGATACCCGGTTGTTGATTTTAAGATAAGAATACAACCATAAATCACAATAAACGAGATAGATTGCAGTTATAATAAAGTAGCTCATCATCAAAATAATGAAAAAGATTCTTAGTACCATAACTCTCTTTTGCCTCCTGCTTTTATTGCTTCAATCGTGCGGATGGGAAAGCAGTCTTAAGAAAGGAGACCAAAGTTATGCTTTGGGTGAATATTATGATGCTGCGAAATACTACAGAAAAGCTTATTCAAATATTCCTTCTAAAGATCGTAAAAAGAGAGCAGAGACCTCCTTTAAAATGGGCGATTGTTATCGACTGATCAACTATTCTGTCCGTGCTAAAGGAGCATTCATGAATGCAGTACGTTACAAATATCCGGATAGCATTGCTGTATTCTACCTGGCTGAAGCCCAACGCAAAAGTGCTGATTATAAATCTGCCATCAAGAACTATGAACTATATCTGACATACAAGCCTAATGATGTTCTGGCTCAGAATGGTTTAAAATCTTGTATACTTGCCCCTGAATGGAAAAAAAATCCAACGCGATATATTGTTAAAAAGTTCCCCATCCTGACTTCCAACCGTTGTGACTATTCACCTATGTATGCAGGCAAGGAGACTGAACAGATTTATTTTACTTCTACCCGTGACAAGGCTAAAGGAAACAATCTGAATGGAATCACCGGAATGAAGAGTGCCGATATTTTTATCGCTAAGAAGAATGAGAAAAAGATCTGGCAACAACCGGAAAATATTGAATCGGATATTAATTCAGATTTTGAGGATGGCGCCTGCTCCTTCACTGCAGACGGTAAAACAATGTACTTTACCCGTTGCCGCCTGGAAGCTAACTCTCCTGCATTTGCGGAAATATTTGTATCTCAACGAACCGGAGCAAACTGGGGAACCCCTCAGAAATGCCAGATCAGCAAGGACTCTTTATCTTCCTATGCTCACCCTGCCATCTCTCCAGATGGACACTATTTGTACTTCACTTCTGATATGATGGGGGGATATGGCGGCAAAGACATATGGAGAGTACCTGTTTCAAATTCAGGATTTGGAGCTGTAGAAAATCTTGGTGATGTAATAAACACTCCCGGAGACGAAATGTTCCCGACAATGAAGGATAACGGGGATCTATATTTCTCATCCGACGGACATCCGGGAATGGGTGGGCTGGATCTCTTTCAGGCTCATCAGGACAGTTTAGGGAACTGGAAAGTTGAGAACCTAAAGTCACCGATGAATTCTCAGGGAGACGACTTTGGAATGACATTTGAACAGGGAAAACAGCAAGGTTTTTTCACCTCCAACCGGGGAGATGCCCGAGGATGGGATCATATCTATACTTTCGAACTTCCTGAGTTAGTCCATACGGTTACTGGTTGGGTATATGACAAAGAAGGAGATGCACTTCCTGAGGCAACAGTAAACATTGTGGGGAAAAACGGAACAAATCTGAAAGTCAGTGTAAAAGGAGATGGCTCATTTACTCAGAAAGTGGAAAGGGGACAGAACTACGTAATGTTGGCCAGTTGCCGCGGTTATCTGAATTTCAAGCAAGAGCTCAAAACAGATACTATCAGCGAGAACAAGGACTATGAACTGGAATTTCCACTGGCCTCAATCACTCGTCCGGTACTTATTGATAATATCTTTTATGAATTTGATAAGGCGAACTTAACAGAAGAATCGACCAAGGCACTTAATGAACTGATCAAGATGCTGAATGACAACCCCAATGTAACAATTGAGCTAAGTGCTCACTGTGATTATATTGGAAATGATAAATATAATGAAGGACTTTCTCAGCGCCGTGCCGAATCTGTTGTTAAGTATCTTATAGCAAAAGGAATTGATAAGGAACGCCTTACGGCTAAAGGATATGGAAAAAGCCAGCCTAAAGTAATAAATAAACGTTTGGCCAAAAGACTCCCATTCTTTAAAGAGGGAGATATACTGAATGAAGAATTCATCCGTAAGCTTCCTAAAGAACAACAGGAAATATGTAACGCCATGAATAGGCGAACAGAATTTAAGGTAGTAAGAACCACTTATAAGCTATACAAATAAAAAAAATCTCATTCCCGGTACTCTTACCTGAGAATGAGATTCTGTAATAATATAGTAAACTGGAAATCTTATCTCAAAGAAATGTATCCAACCTTGTCAACAATTTCCTGACCTTGAGGTGATTCAACAAAATTAATAAAAGGAGCAAATCTGGCAGCATTCTTCTTATCATAGTAGAAGAATAGAGGACGAACAATTGGATAACTTTTATTCTTAGCTGTTGCTACAGATGGAGCAACAAATGTTTTACCATCATAAGAAACCTTGATTGCTTTTACATCCTTATCTAGGTAAGCCAGACCAACATAACCAATTGCACCTTTTGTCTGACTAACTGACTGAATAATTGCTCCTGTTGCAGGCATAGAAAGAATATTCTTTTTATAGTTCTTGTTTTTCAATACATGTTCTTTGAAGAATTCATAAGTACCTGAACTAGTTTCTCTTGAATAAGCAACGATAGCTAAATCAGCTCCACCAACCTGTTTCCAGTTTGTTATTTTACCGGTAAAGATATCTTCTAGTTGCTGACGGGTTAACTGACTCACTTTATTGCCAGGATTTACAACCACAGCTAAAGCATCAAAAGCTATAATCTTTTCCACAAGAGACTTTCCTGCCTGTTGAAACTTTACTTTTTCATCAAATTTAATTTTACGAGAAGCAGATGCTATATCTGTTGTTCCAGCAAGTAAAGCTGAAATACCAACTCCACTACCACCACCGGTTACAGTCACACTTCCACCTTTTTTGTTAAACATCTCTGCCTCTTTCTGAGCCAATGGCAACACTGTATCACTACCTTTTACACGTTGAGCAAATGTTCCCTGAGCTACGCTGCAAATCAATGCTATTGCTAAAATAATCTTTTTCATATTTCTGTATTTTAAAATATTTGTTCTTAAAATTTATATTGTAATCTTACTGTGAAAATATTGTCTTTCAAATCAGAACCATATCCTGAAAGGTTTTTAGATTTTTCATTAAAGGCCATGTCATAGTATGCCATTAATCTGAAGTTGTTGTTCATTCTGTAAAGATATCCAAGTCCAATATTATGTCTTGCAATATCACCTTTACCTGTACCTCCAAGACCAACTTCATCACCCGACAACTTTGTATTTGGATCATAAGCATCATATCTTGCTACTAAAGAGTGTTTTGTTTGTCCCAGATCCTGAATTAAATAGATGTTATAACTCATAAAATTACGGCGGTAAGTATCAGTTGTAGGCAAAGCAGAAGCATTAGGACTCTTCGAGTCACCCAGTGCACCCGGTTGTTTTCCTGCAACCATTTCAGCACGCAAGGTTGTCATACCAGCACCTGTAGATAAAAGTAATTGTCCATCAAGACCATAATAAGTACGATCTGAGTAATCACCAGCCTTTGCATCAGTTACTTTAACAAACTGTTTTCCAGACATTTCATACACATTAGCTGTTCCCTGACATGTACCACCTAAATATAATGAAGCACCAAGTCCGAACTGAACATCGTTATAACTCTTCTTATAAGTCAAGTGAGAAATCCAGTCCTTCCTGTTGTGAACATCCTGTTTCATACCATTCCCTGCAAACAATCCTGTTTCAAGTTTAAATACATCCCATGGATTTCCTTTAGGAGCCTGAAATGTTAACATACCTCCTAAATCAACTTCATTTGGAAAAAGGTTGTTACATGCAGTACTTCTTTCCGGAGTTTCGAGAGAGCTGGATGAATAAGGAATTTCATTTCCAAATGGTCGGTTAGCAATACCAGCCTGTAATGAAATCCATTTAGTCCATGGATCTGTTACACTAAAATATAGTTCCTTTACTTCAACTGCTTTTTCTGTCATTTCAAACTGAGCAACAGCCGTATTGGGTGCACCTTCAAACAAATCAGAATAAGCAAATTTTAAACGACCACGACGGATTCCGATACGTGTGTAATTATCTTCCGTGCCAGCTTTTGCGGTTCCTACTTTCAGGCTGGCATCTTTTTGACCAAACTGCAGATCACTCTGAATGTAACCTGAAATCTTTAATTTATTTAAGTTGTCAACGAGCGAGCCTATTCTTTCAGTCTCTGCCTGTGTTTTTTCGAGCGGTGTTAATTCAACCTCCTGAGCCATTGCCGACAGCGTTGAAAAACATAAGAGAGAGCAAACTAAAATCTTTTTCATACCTAAATTTTTTGTTATTAATTTGATACTGCAAAGTAAGCTCAGAAACATTTCGTTTTTATTTCGTGCCAATTACGTTATAAAGACAATAATGTTACTAATATATTACAACGATTGACAAGTTTCTATTGTTTATTAGAATTCAAGCAATTACACTTTCATTTCTTAGTTAAAAGGAATTTTTATACCTTTGCACTTCCATAAAATATCACCATCCAGAATTAATTAACAAGAAGATGAATATCGACAAGAACAGGTGGGGCAGTAATAGTCTGTATCACATTATGGCATTATTTACTGTTATCATTTGGGGAACTACATTTATATCAACCAAAATCCTCATTAAACAAGGACTCTCTCCCGAAGATATTCTTTTCTATCGTTTTCTGATTGCATACATCTGTATCTGGACCATTTGCCCACGCAAGTTATTTGCAAATAATCTGAAAGATGAACTTTTATTTATCGCAACTGGTCTGTGCGGAGGTTCACTCTATTTCATAGCAGAAAACAGAGCATTAGGAATTACTTTAGCATCTAATGTATCTCTTATTGTATGCACAACCTCTATCTTCACTGCTATTCTTTCTCATCTGTTTATAAAAGGAGAAAAACTGAAAAAAGATCTTATATATGGTTCTTTTATCGCTTTGGCGGGAGTAGCTTTGGTTGTATTCAACGGTAGTTTCATCCTGAAAATTAATCCCGTGGGAGATCTTCTGACAATTACAGCTGCATTAATGTGGGCTTTTTACAGCATAATCTTAAAAAAGCTGGACAAGAAGTATTCCACTTTACTGATTACCCGGAAAGTATTCTTTTACGGAATAATAACTCTGTTACCTACGTTCCTCATTTCTCCGTTGACAACAGATGCCCATATATTGTTCCAACCAATAGTTCTGGGAAACTTTATTTTTCTTGGAGTAGTTGCCTCTATGCTTTGCTATATTCTATGGAATATGTCTATTAAACATTTAGGAGCCGCACGTACCACAAACTACGTATACGTTGTTCCGTTAGTAACGCTCATCACCTCTTCCATAATTATAAATGAGACGATCACCGTTTTTGCAATAACAGGAGCACTACTGATTCTAAGCGGAGTATATATTGCAGAGAGAGGATTTCACTGGCCTAAATAATTCTCATAAAAACACAAACAAAGGCTAAGCAAAAGTTATACCTCCAAGCTACATCCGCTTCAAATAATTGGGCAAAAGNAACTCGTATTGGAACTTTTTCATTAAGTTTGCAAAGGAAATTAAGAAACAATCATGAAACAATATTTGGATTTACTCGACAGAGTCCTGAAAGAAGGCGCCCGTAAAGACGATCGCACGGGGACTGGTACTATTAGTGTATTCGGACATCAGATGCGTTTTAATATGGAAGAAGGCTTTCCTTGCCTTACCACAAAAAAACTACATCTGAAATCCATCATCCATGAACTTCTCTGGTTCTTGCAGGGAGACACTAATGTGAAATACCTTCAGGACAACGGAGTAAGAATCTGGAATGAGTGGGCCGATGAGAATGGTAACCTCGGACATGTGTATGGATACCAGTGGCGTTCATGGCCTGATTATAACGGCGGACATATTGACCAGATTAAAGAAATTGTGGAAACGATCAAACATAATCCGGATTCCAGACGTATGCTTGTCAGCGCATGGAATGTGGCTGATATCAATAACATGAAACTGCCACCCTGCCATATTTTATTCCAGTTTTATGTAGCCAACGGACGACTGAGCCTGCAACTTTATCAACGCAGTGCCGATATATTCCTTGGAGTTCCTTTCAACATTGCTTCTTACGCTTTATTACTTCAAATGATGGCACAGGTTACAGGGCTGAAAGCCGGTGACTTTATCCACACACTTGGAGATGCTCATATATATTTGAGCCACTCCAAGCAGGTAAAATTGCAACTCCGGCTGTAAACCGGTAACCTGTGCTATCATCATGGTAAGCAAGGCATAAGATGCAATATTAAAGGGAACCCCTAAAAATATATCACAACTTCTCTGGTAAAGCTGGGCGAATTTGTTCATACACTTGGAGATGCTCATATATATTTGAGCCACTCCAAGCAGGTAAAATTGCAACTCCGGCTGTAAACCGGTAACCTGTGCTATCATCATGGTAAGCAAGGCATAAGATGCAATATTAAAGGGAACCCCTAAAAATATATCACAACTTCTCTGGTAAAGCTGGGCGAATTTGTTCATACACTTGGAGATGCTCATATTTATCTGAATCACCTGGATCAGGTAAAGCTTCAGCTTACCAGAGAACCACGTCAGCTTCCTACAATGAAGATTAACCCCGACGTAAAAGACATATTCAGTTTTAAATTTGAAGATTTTGAGCTGGTGGATTATAACCCGCATCCACACATTAAAGGAGAAGTATCTGTATAAAAAACAATTAATATGAGTAAAGTATCCATCATCGTTGCTGTATCACAGAACAATGCCATAGGGAGCGACAATAAACTTCTTTACTGGCTGCCCAATGACCTGAAACGTTTCAAGGCCCTCACTACAGGACATACCATTATTATGGGCCGGAATACATTTGAGTCGTTACCTAAAGGAGCTTTACCCAACAGACGGAATCTGGTACTCTCTGCCAATCCTCAGGCTGAATTTGAAGGAGCTGAGCGATTCTCTTCTCTGGAAGAAGCTCTTGCAGCATGCAAAGAGGAAGAAGAAGTGTTTATTATCGGAGGTGATAGTGTTTACAAACAAGCAATATCAATCGCAGATGCAATCTATCTGACCTTAATTGAAGATGTTGCAAAAGATGCAGACGCATTTTTTCCTGAGATAAAAGAGGAAGAGTGGAAAGAAATGGGTAGAGAGCCCCATTCAACAGATGAAAAGCATCACTACCCGTATATTTTCATTGATTACGAGAGACGTTGAATGTTTTCTTCGTCTATATCATCATCAAGAATTGGCATCTGACGTCTGATTGCCTCGTGAAAAGAAATTAACGTCTCTGTACGAGCCAAACCAAGAGGCTGAAGTTTATCATGAATAACGCTTAGCAAATGAAAATTATTCTTAGCATAAATTTTAATAAACATATCATACTGGCCTGTAGTATAATGGCATTCCACTACTTCCGGAACAGCCTCCAAAGCTTTTCTTACTGCCTCAAAATTAGATGGATCTTTCAGGAATAGCCCTATATATGCACAAGTCTCATAACCAACCTTTTCCGGATCAATTATATATTCCGATCCTTTCAATATGCCTAAATTAGTTAGTTTCTGTATGCGTTGATGAATTGCTGCACCTGAAACATTACATGCACGCGCCACTTCCAAAAAAGGAATTCGGGCATTGTCTGCTATCAAACGAAGTATTTCTCTATCCAAACGATCTAATTGATGATATCCCATATTTTTATTTGATTATTTTCGCAAAGTTACATATTTTTTCACCAGTTTAAAAACGAACTATCACTTTTATTCTTAAAAAAATAATAATTCAACACTTCTTAATACTCTTCACAAAAATTTTCGCTTCTATTATTCAAAAAAAACTTAACTTTGCAAAAAAATAGGTCCACATGAAAAAGAACATTCTACTATTAATGCTATGTTGCTGCTTCTGCATCAACGTTAGTTTAAAAGCACAATCTTTCAATGATTATTTTATCAACAGAACACTACGGCTAGATTATATTTTTTCGGGAACGGCAAATCAGCAAGCCGTTTCGGTAGAAGCTTTGTCTCAACTGTCTTCATGGGCAGGAAGACGTCATCATCTATCGGAACTTCCGGTTGATGGCAACGGACAGATTACGATAAATGATTTAAAGTCGGGAACTTGTATTTATAAGACTTCTTTCAGTACGCTTTTCCAGGAATGGCTGGATACAGATGAAGCCAGGAATACAGCTCGCGGATTTGAGAACACCTTTCTTGTACCCTACCCCAAACAGCCGATAGAAATCAGCGTATCGTTCAGAGATAAGAAAGGAATCTACAACACTCTGCTAAAGCACGTTGTTAATCCTGGTGATATACTAATCAAAAAGCTTGAGGATACCCATACAACCCCTTATATTTACCTGCAAAAAAGCGGAAGTCCGGAAAATTGCATTGACGTAGCCATCCTTGCAGAAGGATACACCAAGGAGGAAATGGAGCTATTCCTCAAAGATGCAAAAATAGCTTGTGAATCATTATTTGCTCACGAACCGTTCCGTTCCATGAAAGACCGGTTTAATATTGTGGCTGTAGAAAGTCCTTCGAAAGATAGCGGCGTAAGTGCACCCAAAAACGGAATCTGGAAGAATACTGCGTTCAGTTCTCATTTCGACAGCTTCTACTCAGACAGGTATCTAACAAGCAGCAACCTGACTGACATTCATAACGCGCTGGCTGGAATTCCTTATGAACATATTATTATTCTTGCCAATACGGAACAGTATGGAGGAGGAGGAATCTATAATTCCTTTACGTTAACCACTGCACATCACGAACATTTCCGTCCTGTAGTAGTCCATGAGTTCGGGCATAGCTTTGCCGGCCTTGCCGATGAATATTACTATGACAAGGACTTATTCAACGGCATCTACCCTTTTGATGTTGAACCATGGGAACAAAACATTACCACGCGTGTCAATTTTCCTGCAAAATGGAAAGACATGGTTGAAAAAGGAACAGCCAAACTCGTTGAAGGAGGAGGATATTCCTCTAAAAACATTTACCGTGGCGCTGACGATTGCCGGATGAAAACAAACACTTGTCCCGGTTTCTGTCCGGTTTGTCAAAGAGCAATCAAAAGGATGATTGATTTCTATACCCTTCCTTAATTATTCAATTAATGATTTCTATTCAGCAAATTCATACTGCAGACAAAGAACATTACTGTTTTGTGGAGAATCTCTTTACAACTGCTTTTCCAAAAGAAGAGCGTAGAGAGATTTCTTTGCAACGGGAATATACTGACCATAAAAAACATTTCCACAATAACATTATCCTGATGAATGAGGTGCCTGTGGGATTTATTGTTTACTGGAACTTTGACAGCTTCTTTTATGTGGAACATTTTGCAATTGATGCTACAAAAAGGAATGGCGGATACGGACAAAAAGCTCTGGATGCACTGAAAGAACAACTAAAGTCTCCCATCGTATTGGAAGTTGAGCAACCTCAAAATGAGATAAGTGAGCGACGGATCAGATTTTACCAACGCCAGGGTTACCAGTTATGGGAAAATGAGTACCAACAACCACCCTACCGTAAAAAAGACAATTACCTATCCATGCAACTCATGGTTCAGGGAGAATTAGACTGTGATTCTGATTTTGAACTGATAAAAACAACCTTATATAAAGAAGTGTATCAGGTTGAGAACTAAAAAATAAAGGATATTACTCTGGACGCGCAGAATAAACAATATTAAGCACATTTGCTCTGCGTAAAGCCTGCTTAACATCCGATACAATTCCCATAGGTGTATCTTTATCAACTTTCAGCATTACGGTCATCAAAGAATAATCATTCGGGGAATGATCATCCCTGAATTTCTTCATGTATGCCTCAACCCCGGCAACCGTTATAATTTTATTATTTAACTGAATGCGATACGTGGCAGACGTCTTTCTCTTAGGTTTACCTATATAAATAGTTGTAACAAGAGCTCTCTTTCCTACAACCGAAAGTTCCGTTGCCTGCGGAGCATTCACCTGTCCTACTTGTAATTTGTCTTTCCGGATATTGGTCAGCATCACAATAAAGAAAAGCAGAATAAGAAAGATTGTGGGCAATGCAAGCGCATTCAGCCTTGGGATCCCCGGCTTTTCACTAGTCTCAAATCTTCTTTTCATTTACCACCTCCTTTACTTTGCAGAGGCTCCGCCTCAGAAATACGTATCGGATAGTAAGTATTTACAGCTTTTTGCTGTTTAAGGGTAAGATTTACGTATTTCTTTTTCCATTTCTTTTTTGCAAACTCATCGCGAAGTTCGTTATAGGCACCAATCAACTCATTTTGCACATCAATATAAGCCTGATAAGTTGTTTCTCTTCCGCATTGCACTGAGATTACATGCTTTGAGGTAACTGGCATATTGCCTAAAAGAGGGATATTTTTTATCTCTTTCTCAGGTAGCTTATTATCATTTCTTGGGTTAGAGATAAAGACTTTCGCCAACAGCCTAAGTTCCCCAATACCTACAATCTGATTTCCACAAATCAGCTCATCATCATCCGTCAGAAGAACGTTCAGAATGTTACGTGGCTCCAGTTTTATCGGGGCATATTTCCCTACAGGCGGAGGCAGACGTCTTTCCAGTCCCTGATCTGCATTAACAGAAGTGATTACAATAAAGAAAATGAGCAATAGAAAAACAACACCTATTACCCAGTTTGCATCAACTTCGGGAATTGTCCGCTGGAATTTTCTGGTTATCATCTTATTTTTCTGGCAATATAAAAACCTATGATCAGCAAAATAGCTGCAACAATAAGTACGTAAGTGCTATAAAGAAACATATCAGTGATCTTAAGCCAGACTGGAGTATTGTAAGTTCCACTGTAGGCTGAGATGGGAAGAATATTTCCGCTACCCATAAGCCAGCAAAAGAGCATTACAAAAAACAGAACAAAAAAGCCTATTACCGAGCGAAATCCTTGTTTTGGGGAACGACGGAACCGTTCTGCCAACCGTGTTATTACTGCAAGAAAAGTCACAGCCAAAGCTGCGCCAAAAACTACGACAAGAACAAAAAGGAACAACCCGGTATAAATAGGGACCTGAACATTTGTTTCCGAAACAACTTTGCCCCCAAAGAAAAATAGTCCAGCTGTGATTGTACAAACAACCAGTAAAAAATAAAGGATATATTTGCAAAGCTTCGCCGATTTCATTTATTATCCTCCCTCTACTGTCTATATTTCAAATTATACTTAATCACAAAATCTATCAGCGTATTTGTAGTATCTTCCATTTCATGAGTCAAAGATTCTATTTTGGCAAGGATGTAGTTATAAAACACTTGCAGAATAACAGCCGAAATGAGACCAAAGATCGTAGTAAGCAAAGCTACTTTCATTCCTCCTGAAATTACAGCCAGAGAGATATTGCCCTCCAACTCTACAGCATCAAATGTTTGCACCATCCCAACCACGGTCCCAAGAAATCCTAAAGCAGGAGCAATTTTTATAAACAGGGAAATCCACGAACAACCTTTCTCCAACAGTCCTACTTGTACTCCCCCACTGGAATTAACCGCTTTCTCTACTGAATCAGCGCCTTGTTCAATACGCATTAATCCGTCATAACAAATAGAAGCAACAGGTCCACGGGTATTGCGGCAAATTTCTTTCGCGGCATCCACGTTTCCTTTCTCCAGAGCCAGTTCTACATCCTCGAGCAGACGTTGGGTATTAATTTCCGAAAGATTCAGATAAATAATCCGTTCGATACAAAAAGAGAGACCTACCACCAAGGCGAAAGCCACTAATCCCATATAAAAAGGATTGCCTTCCACAAACTTTTCTTTCAGCTTCATGCTGACACTCTTCCTGGCCACTGCGGCAGTTCCGTCAGTTGCTGTAGTTTCATCTGGATTAACTGTTGTTGCTTGCTGACTTGCAGACACCTCATCCTGCGCACAAGTTATTGACGTTATGCCAAAGATTATGATGCATGTCAAAACAAGTGTCATCAGTATTTTCTTCATCGCGTTATTCAATTAGTTATATTTTCATAAGTCAAAGTTCAAAAATACATTATCTTTTTGAATTTACAAAGATGATTCCTATTTATTAAACACATTTAAGGAGACGATCCATTATATTTAACCGAAAAAAGAGTCCTTTTCGCAATTCTCAACGTAGAAATAATAAAGCATAATGTGAAGAAATGGTTACTATTTAAAGCAAGAAAGCAATCCAAAAGTAATAGTCAATAAGAATGCGCGGGGAACTATACTATTTTTCCGTATTGATCTTTGTCTTCCTTTCCCTTCTGGTTGACGTTTATGATTCTTTGTACTGAGTAAACTGCTCCTTTCTAGCTTACAAGGATGGCACATTAATTCAATAGGCTAATATGTTCGTAGCAGTTTACAATGTACTTATGTAATTATTGGCTAATTATAATCGTTCTGGATTTACCTGTTTTCTTTTCATATATGGTAAATTCGTCTACATTAAGAATCTGATCATTTGAATAATGATATAGGACCTTTAATTGAAGAGAAAATTACTGTCATAAACAGCCTATTCTTCAATAATGTTTGCAAACTCTTTCCATCCTTCTATATTCTTATAATTTAGAGAAAAACCTTTTGGTACATATAGATTACAATTATCCTTTATTTTTTCAAATAGATATTTTCCTATTCTAGGAGGAATAGTACTTTTACAATGCAATTCTCCTAATCGTAAGCATTCATAGAAAGCATTCTCACCAATAGCATTAACACTTTCGGGAATAGTTACAGAAGCCAATCCTATGCAAACAGAAAAAGCATTATCTCCTATAGTAGTAACACCATCCGGAATAACAACTGAAGTTAAATGTGTACAAAAATAAAAAGCTTCATTTTCAATGGATGTTACACCTTTGGGAATAATGTATGTACAAGATCTGGCATTAGGATATGTTATTAATCGTGTTTGATTTTTATTGAATAAAACGCCGTCAATATCAGTATAATTAGGATTTTCATTTGAAACTATGATCTCTTTAAGCGCTGTACACCCAGCAAAAGTCCACCTACCTATTGCTGTAACGCTATCTGGAATAGTTACAGAAGTCAAGCATGTACAATTAAAAAAAGCTCCAGCATCAATTGAAGTGACACTATTGGGAATGTTTATAGAAGATAATCCTTTGCAATAATAAAAAGTTCCAGAAGCAATAGAGGAAATGCTGTTTGGAATTGTTACAGATGTTAAACCAGTGCAACAGGCAAAAGCAAAATTACCGATTGAAGTGACACTTTCAGGAATTGATACAAAAGCTAAGCTTGCACAATTTCGAAAAGCACATGAATCTATTGAGTTGATGCTGCTTGGAATGGAGTATCTTGAAGATTTTGCATTTGGATATGCTATTAGTCGTGTTTTATCTTTATTGCACAAGACCCCTTCAATATCAGCATAATTGGGATTTTCTTCTGACACGCAGAATCTTTTTAATTCAGAACAATTATCAAATGCACGATAACCAATAGATGTGATACTTTTGGGAATGGTTATTGAAGTTAGTTTATGGCACCCAATAAACGTTTCATTGCCAATGGAAACAATGTTATTGCCAATAGAAACATTCATTAAATTTCTGCATCCATCAAAAACGAAATCAGCTATTGAGGTTGCACTATTGAGAAAAACAACGGAGTTCAGACTTTCACACCATTTAAAAGCATATTCACCAATTGAAGCTACACTATTTGGAATAGTAATTAAAACCAGACTTTTGCACTCCTGAAAAGCACAACGTCCAATAGAAGTGATGCTATTACCCATAGAAACAGAAGCCAGATCAGTGCACTCAGCAAAAGCGTATTCACAAATTGAAGTAATGCTGTTTGGAATAGTTATTGAAGTTAATTTTTTACATCCCTTAAATGCACCAGGACCAATTGATGTCGTTCTTTCCGGAATAGTATAGATTGAAGACTTTGCGTAGGGGAATACAACTAGTTGAGTTTTATCTTTATTGTATAAAACACCTTCAATATCCGTATAATTGGGATTTTCTTTTGAGACAAGAATTTCTTTTAATCTTATACAATTTACAAACAAGCTGTTATTAATAGAAGTAACGCTGGCAGGAATGGTAACGGAGGTTAGTTTTTCACACAGGTCAAAAGCTCTATCACCAATGGAAGTAACATGGCTCGAAATAATGACTGACATTAATCCAATGCAACAATCAAAAGCGCCATCATCAATTGAAGTAACTTTATTGGGAATAGTAATTGAAGTTAACCCTCTACAACCATTAAAAGCATACTTGCCAATACTTGTAACATTATTTGGAAGAACAATTGAAGTCAAGTTTCTTAATTCTTCAAACATAAAATCAGAAATAACATTATTTCCCGTAGTACGATGTAATCTATAATAATCACCTCCTTTTACTATGTTTACATCTGCGATATTGAGTTTTGTAAGTTTTCCTTCAGTTCTACTATTTAGATTAGCACCTTTACCAGCCATCTCACGAATAAACTTTATATCTGTTCCATTTAGATTCCCTGTAAGAGTTAAGTCAGTGATCAAATATTTCCTTGAAGGTGGAATTAAGGAACTCAAAGTTCCAGCTATTTCTACATGAACAATGTCAGATAGAGTCGTTTGAGCATGTAATCCAAAGCTCTGTAACAAAAATATTATTACGAATATGTATTTATAAATTATGCTTATTTTCATAATAAAGCTCTATAGTTCGGATTACATTATCACAATCACTTTTGTAAAGATATGAATTTCATTTGAATTAAGACTAATATTTTACATTATTCCTTGAGTTAGTATAACTTAATAGTTTAGATATAGGAGCAAGACAATCCCAGTCTCATAGAAATTGGTGAATTATTTGATTTTATTGTCCAATAAACAAAAATCATTGGACAATAAATCTGAATAATTCACCAATGATTTTTCAAAAAAGACTATTAAGAATATATGTCGAATAAATTCTCTGAAAGCCTCAAGTGATGTTGAAAAATAAGTCTTGATGTTTTTTAAAAGTGTCAAGACGTTTAACACCCGCCAGCAAGGAGTTTCAGAGCATTTGCACCTTAGCTTGCAAAGACTATGAATGATCAGTTTATAAAAGCAAACCCACAAAATAATTGCAACAACAATTAGATTAAAACGATTAATAAAAAGGGCTTATATGTGGTTTTAACAGTAAACGCAATGAACAACAGGCACAAAAATGCAAAAAACACTGCCAAAAAAAGGGCAACTTATAACTGAGTCATTTGTCCAGGTATTTTATTTGCAAGGGATAACTCTCTAATAATCAGTGTCTGCCAGTACAAAATCGTGGGGCTATAAATATATGTATAAAATACACATAATTTCATGCAAACCAGTCTCCAAAAGAGTGCATAAAAAAAGCAGCTTCAATTTCTTGAAACTGCTTTTTATGCGGAGAGAGCGAGATTCGAACTCGCGAAACCCTTTAGAGGTTTACACGCTTTCCAGGCGTGCCTCTTCAACCACTCGAGCATCTCTCCAATTGTGATTGTGGGCGCAAAGATAGATTTTTTTTTGTTTTCTTCCTCCTATTCCGCAAGAAAAGTTTCTAATAAAATATCTTCAGAGCATTATTCGTGGTTATTTCTGCCACTTCTTCAGGCGAGCGTTGATAAATTACAGCCAATTTAAGAAGAGTATCTTTCACATTGGCACTTTCATTCCTTTTGCCCCGGTTAGGAGCCGGAGTAAGATAGGGCGAATCTGTCTCCAAAACAATTCTCTCCAAAGGAACACTTTTCAATACTTCGGGAAGAGTTGATTTCTTAAATGTTACCACTCCGTTGATGCCCAGATAAAACCCGTTGAACTGCAAAAGTCGTTCGGCTTCTTCCTTCGTTCCTGTAAAGCTATGAAATACACCTTTCAGGTTTTTATATTCGTTTCTTTTAATAACCTGATAAACTTCCTCAAAAGAATCCCGGCTATGAATAACTAAGGGTAATTTATATTCTGCCGACCATTGAACCTGCGTTTCAAAAGCCTCGAACTGTTCATTGATATAAGTACGATCCCAATACAAATCCATGCCCACCTCTCCTATCGCAACAAAAGGATGAAACTGTTCAAGCATCTCTTTCATCACTTTCAGCTCTTCCCGGAAACCAGCATTAACGAAAGTAGGATGAAGACCAATCATTGGAAAACAATATCCGGGATAACGAGCTACTGTTTCCAGCAGCGGCTTAATGGTGGAACAATCAATATTGGGCATATAGATGCGACTTACACCGGCAACCTTCGCCCGTTCTATTACAAGAGGTAAATCATCAGCAAATTCTTCCAGAAAAAGATGTGAATGGGTATCGATAAAATTCATTTAACTAGTTATTGAGGCTTCTTTTCACCTGTTCGATAATAATAAACTACTCCGTAGTTCTGACATTGATCCATCCGTTCAGCACCGGAGAGATTCTCAAAAAATTTCTCTACCTGATTCCAGACATCAAGAATTATCTCATCTGCTTTTCCACGTAAGGCAGCAAGCAGTTCCAGACTTCTGGTGGTTTGCCATTGAAAGTGCTTTTGCTGATCGTAACCATCTTTGAAGATTTCATAATGCACACATACTTTGGCAATAGTTGGATTATAAATAGGAGCACCTCCGTGGCGGGTGCGTTCCTTTTCTCCTTTAATAATATTATCTCCCCACTTAATAATTGAGGCTTCATTCGTTAAATCGGGCACAGCATAATCTTCAGGTTCCAATCCATAGAGCTTCTTATGTTCTTCCTTAATTTCAGAACGGATTACTGCAAGATTCAACACCTGAATAAAATGAGAGACGTAGAGTCTTGCCATCTTAACATTTCCCTGATATTTTTGACTGGAAGCTATCTGATTATTGTAACACTGTTTATAATAATCGTGCGCCTGTTCAAAGCGAATCAGAAAGTTCTGGGCATCATTAAGCGTTTTCATGGAAAAGGGCGATTCATTATAAACATTGAAAAGCTCACCCTTTTCTACCGCTTTCAGTAAAGCTCTGATACGCGCCTGGTCTGTATTTGGTAATCGTCTGTAAGGCATTATGTGCAGATAAAAGGTTCTTGTTTACATTTCCCTATACATTAAATGCTCGGCAACTGCCCGCAATTCTCTTTTTGTTTCTTCAGCTACGCTCACCAGAGAAAGACTCTCCAGTCCTTTAGCATAGTATTTTCTCATCAGATTCTCGCAGACAAGTTTTACACCAATCTGGTTATAAAGTGCTGTCACTTCTCTAATCTTTTCTTTCGGTTCAAAATTCTCCTTATCCAACCAGCCTTGCAACGCAGCAGCTTGCTCTTTATCTGCTCTTTCCAAAGCTTTTATAAGCATATATGTTTTTTTGTTGCAAAGAATATCTCCACCAATGTTCTTTCCAAAAACTTTTGGATCGCCATACACATCCAGAAGATCGTCCTTCAATTGGAATGCAATGCCTATATTTACACCAAAATCATAAAGATTCCGGGCATCTTCCACTGAAGCACCGGCAAGCTGAGCACCCATTTTGAGAGCGGCAGCCAGTAAAACAGAAGTCTTTAAACGGATCATTTCCAGATATTCATATTCCTTCACATCGTTTCGATGTTCAAAATCCATATCATACTGCTGTCCATCGCAAACTTCAAGTGCAGCCTGTGTAAAGGTATTCAGTACATCCTTCAAATAAGAAGATGAGCAATCTGAAACATAGTGATAAGACAATATTAACATGGCATCTCCGGAAAGGATTGCCGTATTATCACCCCACACCTTGTGAACTGTTGGCTTCTTTCTTCGCATATCCGCCTTATCCATAAGGTCATCGTGCAGTAAAGTAAAGTTGTGATAGATTTCCAGTCCGGCAGCAGGCGATAATATTTCTACCACATTTTCCTTATACAGATTATAAGCCATCAGCATTAAAACCGGACGAATTCGTTTTCCTCCAAGGGAAAGAACATATTTTACGGGATCATAAAGGCTATTTGGGGCATGTGCATAGGATAATTCTGAAATATAATCATTTACTATTTTTAGTATTTTAGATTGTGTGTACATTTATGTTTTCTAGTTTAAGGATTTTATTTCCTATTAATATTTTAGTTTAAAGGAGACAGGCACTGAATAAGTGGCTTTCACTGTTCTTCCGCCCTGCATTCCTGGCCGCCACCTGGGCATGGAAGAAATTACACGAACAGCTTCTCTGTCTAATGAAGGACATACACTGCGCAACACAACCGGATCAGTAACCGACCCGTCGCGATTCACAACGAACTGAACAATGACCCTTCCCTGAATACCGTTCTCTTGTGCAATCATAGGATATTTCACATTTCTTCTTATAAAATCAAGTAATGCGGCCTGACCACCAGGAAATTCAGGCTGATATTCAGTCATTTGAATTTCATTTTCCTGTTCCACATTTTCCGTTTGTGTGAGTTGAACTGTGTAATGACTGGTAACAATAACCGTTCCCTGATCTTCGGTATAAGGGGTATAAGAGTTATCCATCTCTTCAACCTGCTGCGCGTAATTATCAGTAGAGGGCATAGGCAATTCTTCTTTTTCTAACTTAGATTGCAAAGGCGCATGCCTCTCCTCTTGCACGGTAATAGGAACCATTTCCTCTTGCCCGGCCACATTGGACACTTTATTATCAATAGTTGTTTTCGGAATCTTCAGCTGGAAAGCTGCCAATAACAGAAAAAGTGCTATAGTAAAGCCTATCAGAAAGCCTACAGGCCTCTTCCCTTCTAAATCTAATTTAGGCATCTTCTTAACTTCCATACGAATATATCCTGCTTTTAAACGCTTCTCAGTCTGACAAAAATAGTACTTATTTTTTAGATTCGGTTTTCATCATCAACACTTTTTGCCACAAAAGTATTCCTTTTTTATTTAATTTAATCTTCACGCACCCTAAAAAGGTTATTTTCACGTTATTAAGAAAACGAAATAATCTGAATGCCAAAAGATTCATGAGAAGTTAACTTCCCGATTTTCAAAAAATGATGTATATTTGGCAGAAATTTGAAATAGTCAATGAAAAAACAACTTCTAATTTTGCTACTATTTTGCCTGTCTTTAGCAACGCAAGCTCAAAATGGAACAAGTGTTTTTAAATTCCTTGAGTTGCCATTTTCATCCCATGCCTCAGCACTGGGAGGTGACAATATTTCTATAAATGACAATGATATTACAATGGCAATTCATAATCCGGCTCTGCTTTCTTTTGTTTCAGACAAAACTCTGAACATGAACTATATGAACTATATAGACGGAGTTGGTGTAGGTAGCGCTGCTTTTTCAAACACATTGGGAGAACGATCTGTATGGGCTGTTGCAGCACAATACGTGAATTACGGAAACTTTAAAGAAACCAGTGCCGAAGATATTGAACTGGGAACTTTCTCAGCAAAGGACATGGCTTTTTCGGGTATATATTCCTATGACTTATCTGACTCCTGGAGCGGAGGTGTGACAACAAAAATGATTTATTCCACTTATGAGAAATACTCTTCTTTTGCCATTGGGGTGGACTTAGGACTAAATTACTATAACGAGAACTCTTTATTTTCTGCTTCAATTGTTGCCAGAAATCTGGGTGGACAAATAAAAGCATTTGACGAATCACGTGAGAGCTTACCAGTTGATTTACTGGTAGGAATAACCAAGCGACTTTCTCATGCCCCATTCCGAATGTCTGTTACAATGCATAATCTGACAAACTGGAATTCTACGGCAAGCACTTCTACAGAGGAAAAAGAAAAATTCAGCAAAAAATTGATGAATCATTTTATCTTCGGGGTGGACTTTCTTCCAACCGAAACAACTTATGTATCTTTGGGATACAATTGCAAACGAAAAAGTGAAATGCAGGTAAACGGAATTAGCGGATGGTCGGGCATGGCATTAGGGGCAGGCATTCAGATCAAGCGTTTGAAGATTGGCACCTCATATGCCAAATTTCATCCTTCCAGTTCTTCCCTTCTCTTTAATTTTGCAATGACATTATAGATTATAATTACATAATAAACGACATGAATAACTCAAAAAAAATTATCATAGCAATTGATGGCTTTTCTTCTTGTGGAAAAAGCACAATGGCAAAAGATCTGGCTAAAGAAATCGGTTATATTTATATAGACAGCGGTGCAATGTACCGAGCTGTAACTCTTTTCTGTATTAAGAATGAACTCTTCTCGGATGGTGAAGTCAATTCGGCCGAACTGAAATGCCGCATCAAGGATATTCACATCACTTTTAAGCTGGACGAAAAAACACATTTGCCTAAAACCTATCTGAACGGCGAGAATGTAGAAGAAGAGATCAGAACAATGGAGGTATCTTCAAAAGTAAGTCCGGTGAGTGCTATTGATTTTGTGCGTTCGGCAATGGTTGCACAACAACAGGACATGGGAAAGGAAAAAGGAATTGTAATGGACGGACGCGATATTGGGACAACAGTTTTCCCTGAAGCTGAATTAAAAATTTATGTAACAGCTTCGGCAGAAATTCGCGCACTTCGCCGTTATGACGAATTAACGGCTAAAGGACAAGAAGTAGATTTCCAGGAGATTCTGAATAATGTAAAGGAACGCGATTATATTGATCAGCATAGAGATGTCAGTCCTTTGAAAAGAGCAGCAGATGCTATTTTACTAGATAATAGCCTACTGACCATAGATGAACAAAAAGAATGGTTATTGAAACAATTTGAGAAAGCTACTCAGAAATCCTAAAATATGATCAAGGTAGAAATTGATAAAGGTTCCGGCTTCTGCTTTGGGGTTGTTACAGCTATAAAAAAGGCAGAAGAAGAGCTTGCAAAAGGAGAAACTCTTTATTGCCTGGGAGACATTGTGCATAACAGCAAGGAAGTGGAACGCCTGAAGGATATGGGATTAATTACCATTAACCACGATGAATTTAAAGAGCTCCATAATGCAAAAGTACTTTTAAGAGCTCACGGGGAACCTCCTGAAACTTATGACATTGCCCAAAATAATAATATTGAGATTATTGATGCAACCTGCCCTGTTGTGCTAAAGCTACAGCAAAGAATCAAGCAGCAATATGGAATGCATGAAAACACAGACAAACAAATTGTAATCTATGGTAAAAATGGACATGCCGAGGTGTTGGGGCTTGTGGGACAAACTTCTGGAGAAGCAATAGTTATAGAAAATCTGGAAGAGGTTAAGAAACTGGATTTTAGCAAGAATATCCGCCTTTATTCACAAACAACTAAATCACTTGATGGATTTAAGGAGATTGTGGAATATATAAAAGAGCACATTTCACCTGAAGCCTCCTTTGAATTCTATGATTCTATTTGCAGGCAAGTAGCAAACCGGATGCCACACATCCGGACTTTTGCAGCTTCACATGATCTTATATTTTTTGTTAGTGGAAAGAAAAGCTCTAACGGAAAAGTATTATTCAACGAATGTTGTAAAGTAAACCCAAATTCTTTCCTTATTGACAGTCCCGATGAAATTAATCCCCGGCTATTGCAAGGAGTAAGTACTATTGGTATTTGCGGGGCAACATCCACGCCAAAATGGTTAATGGAAGAGATCCAGAAATACATTGAAAATATTATATATAATTCATAATAGGGGATTATTTTATTAACTTTATTTATAAGAATCGATATTTAGATTAAAGATTAACAGAACTAATTACTCCTAGTTTTTCTTAACTTTGCATCGACAATTAAAACTAAAAAGGTATGAGTACGGTAAAATGTATTGGGATTCTAACTTCCGGAGGAGATGCTCCAGGTATGAATGCGGCAATCCGCGCAGTAACTCGCTCTGCTATATACAACGGACTGCAAGTTAAAGGAATCTACCGCGGCTATAAAGGTTTAATAACAGGTGAAATTCAGGAGTTCAAGAGCCAGAACGTCAGCAATATCATTCAATTAGGAGGAACAATCCTTAAGACTGCCCGTTGCAAGGAGTTTATGACACCGGAAGGAAGAAAGGTTGCTCATGATACAATGGTTAAAGAAGGCATTGATGCCTTGGTAGTAATCGGAGGAGACGGTTCATTGACCGGAGCACGTATCTTTGCTCAGGAATTTGACGTTCCATGTATCGGACTTCCCGGAACAATTGACAATGACTTATTTGGAACAGATACTACAATTGGTTATGATACTGCTTTAAATACAATCCTTGACGCTGTTGATAAAATCAGGGATACGGCAACTTCTCATGAAAGACTATTCTTTGTTGAGGTTATGGGACGTGATGCAGGATTTCTTGCATTGAATGGTGCCATCGCATCCGGAGCTGAAGCAGCAATTATCCCGGAATTCAGCACTGAAGTTGACCAATTGGAAGAATTCATCAAAAGTGGCTATCGCAAATCTAAGAACAGTAGTATTGTTATTGTTGCAGAGAGTGAAATCACCGGAGGAGCAATGCATTATGCAGAACGTGTAAAGAATGAATATCCTCAGTACGATGTTCGTGTTACTATCTTAGGACACTTACAACGTGGTGGAAGTCCAACAGCGCACGACCGTATCCTGGCAAGCCGTCTGGGTGCAGCAAGCATAGATGCTATTCTGGAAGGACAACGGAATGTGATGATTGGTATTGAAAACGACGAGATTGTTTACGTACCTTTCACTAAAGCAATCAAAAATGAAAAGCCTATTAATAAGGAACTAGTGAATGTGCTTCGTACACTTTCCATATAATTTGGATTAAAAAGAGATTTTACTTTTTCTTTATCATACAAAAGAGGTCATTTTCCATTATGAAAAATGACCTCTTTCTATTTCTTTTCTCTTATTATCTCTTAATTTATCTGTTATTTCTTTAGTTCTATAAAATAAGCATCAAGAAGTTTTTTAGCTGCAACAAATGAGGTCAGATCTGCATTCAGAACCTGATGTTCTTTTTCTTCAAGCATTTCCTTAATGACAGGATGGTGATAAAAGCTATCGCGTAAATGTTCATTGATCGCTTCGTACATCCAATACTTGGATTGTTCGTTACGACGATAATTAAAATATCCGTTACCTTTCACAAAATCGATATATTCATAAATCATATCCCAGATCTCTTTTACGCCGATATTATAAAATCCCGAATAGGTAAGCACCTGAGGAGTCCAGCCAGAATCAGCTGCCGGAAAAAGATGGAGTGCATTACGGAACTGTGTCTGAGCAAGTTTTGCCTTTTCAATATTATTTCCGTCAGCCTTATTAATTACAATCCCGTCGGCCATCTCCATAATTCCTCTTTTGATACCCTGAAGTTCATCTCCGGTACCGGCCAGCTGAATAAGCAAAAAGAAATCAACCATTGAATGAACAGCCGTTTCGCTCTGCCCCACTCCAACGGTTTCAACAAATATCTTATCAAATCCGGCAGCTTCGCAGAGAATAATTGTTTCGCGGGTTTTCCTTGCCACACCACCAAGCGAACCGGCCGCAGGGCTAGGACGTATAAATGAGTTCGGATGAACAGATAACTGTTCCATACGGGTCTTATCGCCTAATATACTTCCTTTAGAACGTTCACTACTAGGATCAATAGCAAGAACTGCAAGCTTTCCACCTTCCTGAAGCACATGAAGACCAAACACATCTATTGAGGTACTTTTACCTGCACCTGGAACACCACTGATTCCAACACGAATAGAATTACCGGAATAAGGCAGGCACTTCTCAATAACTTCCTGTGCAATAGCCTGATGTTCATGGCGGACACTCTCCACCAAGGTTACAGCCTGACTTAGAATAGTCACATCACCTTTTAGAATACCTTCCACACATTCACTGACCGATAATCTGCGTTTTCTAGGGATATGACGTAACTTCAGATAAGGATTAACAGAAGAGGGTTGTTCTATTCCTTTATTAACTGTCAATCCTTTGTACTCCTCGCAATTCTCCGGATGTTTCATTTTTTAGTCTCCTCTTTTATTTTCACCTTCAGATTAATCATCATTAAAGGATTGACCGGATCGTTGGTTATCATCATAACTTTTGTCTCTCCCTTAGTTTTCTTTAACCATTTTCCGCTGATCTCCACTTTCAGCTTGGTTATTTGCCCAGGTTGAATAATTTTCTTGCCCAAGCTAACACCTACTGCAGAGTTAAATACCTGAAGCTTCTTTATTTCAAGTCGGGTTATTCCCGTATTCGTTATAAAGATTGTTTGTGATACTTTTCCATTCGATGAAACTTCTCCCATCTCCAGATTGGTAGAAGATATTTTAATCTTTGGAGCATGATCTTTTTGAAGAGCCGTCATTCCCGAGAATCCGGGAAGTAAGATGGCAGAAACATCAATTTCATTATCTACACTTACCTTATCTCCGGAATAGCGTGCCAGATAAATGGGCACCTGTGTCAATCCAAGTTCCTTCAGCTGCTTAGTATCCAGCGTCAGAGTAATCTTTCCTTTCCGCCCACGATACAAAATTTCGGGTTTAGCCTCAGCTTTTATGTAAGGAGGCAAATGCATCAAAGTTATATCTATGGATTTATCCGAAGTGTTTGCCACCTGAATTTCCGCTGTAGGCTTATCTCCACTATTTGCAGGAGGAAANTCAATATACNNNTTATCCAGNCGCATNGGTCCTATNTCGTAANGCNAGTTCNTTTTTATAGTTTNNANCANCAANNGCNACNTCNCCNTTTATNGCGATATANTTTACNCTATTGGCNGCNTTNCTATNNATATTGATTGTTTTATAAAAACGCCCCATTGCCTTGGCATCAAAAGTAGAACGAACAAAACCTGTATCGCCTGGAGCTATCGGCTTATTTGTCCAGTCAGTTGCAGTACATGCGCAAGAAGCAGTAACTTCATATATAACTAATGGTTTATTTCCCGTATTGATGATTGTAAAATCTTTTGTTACCGGTTTATTCCTGGGTATAATTCCAAAGTCGTAGACATCTCCATTAGTTGAAATTCGTGCCTGAGACCAGGCGGCAAGCGAAAGAAAAAACAGAGAACAAGTGAGCAAAAGGAAACGTTTCATATATAGTTTTATTTATATTCATACTTTTGCTGACAAATTTAAGTTATTTCTTTCACTTACAAGAATTCAATTTGCTAAAAAACATTTCAATTATTCCACAACCACACGTTCCGATGAAGAATGTGAGGCGAACTCCGGTGCATAAGCCGACTGTAAAGTAGCTATGCCGGATGAATAATACCCGGTTCTGGTTACAAAGAATGAATGTTCCAGCACATAAGTTCCTTTGGTCAATGCATCAAAAAAGAAATTAGTGGAAGCATCTTTCACCGCCACATAATATCCCGTTCCTGCTCCCCAACGATAGCCGGAAAGCGATTCAAGCGGTTCAAAGCAGGCAGCACGCTGATCTTTCAATTGTACAAAATCCATGTCACGATCCACTTTAATTGTGATACGGCACACAACTTTATCACCCACCTTTAACTTAGCATTGTTCTTCAGTGGCTGCAACTCTTTCACTCCATTCACCAAACGTTCCACATACAATTTTTTAGAAACATTCAGTTCCTTGCCTTGTTGCTTCACCTTATCCGTTTCTTCCAGATATTGTGCATAAACGGCTCCCCAGGCAATACCCGCATCACGTTTTTCCACTTTGATCTGACCTAATGTCGATGTAGTGGCAACATCTTCGAATGACTTCTTTATATATCCGGTAGATGGAATAGCTGTTTGCTCCGGAGAATAAGTCTCCATCACTTGTTTACCGAAAGAGATTCTCACATTTCCGGGATTATCTAATAAATTATTTCCTCTGTTCAATAAAGCATAAACAGCATTTACCGTTGAAAGCGGGGAGTCCCACGATTGTGCCTGCTTTTGTTTCAACAACCACATCTTCATCTCTTCCACTGTAGCCGAATCCTTGGCTACTTCATCAAATGCTTCCAGTATGGCAGTTTGCATCTTTATCTTATTACCAAACCAGGAATACGGGTTCACACTTGCAGAGTAGAACATACCCATCTCATCAGTTTTCGCAGCATACTCTTTCATTGAATTTAAGAAGTCTTTAGCCTCAGCATTCCTGCCGGCTTTTGCAAGAACAACTGTTGAAAGGGCTTTCCCCATCAATGTTTGATTCTTCAAAGTCGGATGTACCTTACCTAAGAAATAGTTATAAGCTTCTTTATTAACCGAAGGAATCTTCTCACCAGTCAGCGCACACAAATAAAGATAATGCAAAGACTCATCATCCAGCCCCAATGTAGGACCATACTTCTTCTCGTCATTCTTTATCTCCTTGTATTTCTGAAGCATCTCACCATGTAAATATCTGAAAGCAGATTGTTGCATATTCAATGCATCACCACTCAGCGGGTTGCCGGTAAGCTTACTCAACCGTCCCATCGTTTCCAACACAAATTGTGTGATGTAACGACTGCCGCTCATTCCTTTGTACCAGGTCCACGCCCCACTGTTCAGTTGCAACTCTTTTAATTTAGCCAGTGCCTGAGTGTTTTTATATTGAATGGTATTCAGATCGAAAAGCAAAGCCAACCGCTGTCTTTGTTCAGCTTCACTCTTAGCTTCAGTTAACCAAGGAGATTCTTCTAGTAAGATATTCTTTACATCCTGATTCTTTTGCAGGTTGCTCCACAATGTTTCTTTCGTTTCACCCTGAGCCTTCCACTGATCGAATACCAGTTTTATGCGAGGCTGTGTATTCATAATAGATGAAGCCAGTGAATTTGCATAGAATGCAGCCGCCCAGCAAATAGCATTTTCATTGGTGGGATTAGAAAGGCTTGGCAGACTCTGCACTGCATACCAAGCCGGATTCCCGGTAAATTCAACAGTAAGCTTACGATCGGTTGCAGTTTTGGAGTTTCCGTTAAAGAGTTCCTTCATGGAAAATTTACGAGTCTGATTACCACGGATAGGCATAGCTACTGTTTCAACCAATAACTCCTTGTTGCTCAATACAGGAAGAAGATGTTGTTCGCCATCACTAAACTCTCCACCATCAGCCACTATTCTGCATCCTAAAAGAGAATAGCTTGCATCGGCTGAGAAATCAAACGAAAAGCTCTTAGTTTCTCCTGCTTTTACAGAAAAGGCCTGTTCCTTTGTTAATATAACCTTTTCGGTAGCCGGATCAAATAGCTGCATTTTCACATCTCCCTTCACATCTTTCTGAGAAACGTTGATAATGCGTGCAGATATTGAAGTTTGATCTCCTACCCTCACAAAGCGAGGCATATTAGGTGTAACCATAAAATCTTTGCTTGTCACAGTTTCTCCATCAATAGTTCCAATCTGCATATCTTTTGTATGCGCTATTCCTTTAAACGTCCAGCGAGTAAGGCTTTCGGGCATTGTGAATGAGAAACTAATTTCTCCTTTTTCATTTGTACGAAGCTGAGGATAGAAGAAAGCTGTTTCGTTGAAGTTTTCACGAACAGGGATGGTTGAGTCTAATATTTCCTCCTGAGACTTCACTTCATCTTCATCTTCATCATTAATTTCCTCGTCTTTTTTAATTACAGGAGCAACAAACTTAACAGAACTTTTCAATGCAGGAGGAGGAGGATCTAATGATTCTGCATTCGCACATATACCAGCTAAACGACCAGCCAAAGCAGTTGATACGCCACGTATTTTCAAACCTTTTGCTTTAGTACCATATCCAACCACGGCTACTTCATTCAGTGCCGATGGTCCCCAAAATCTATCAATATAAGTTCTCATTAATCTGTCATAGGAGAAGCTATCGCTANTATACAATAATTTTGAAGGGAAATTAAAATAATAACTATTGTTACCGGAATATGGATAAACCCAGTTTACAGCAGGAATATTTCTTCCGAAATTCACATTCAGTCCTTGATATCTTTTCCATATTTTATCCAATGAAGCATCATACATTGCAGCCATAAATTCAGCTTCTGCTGCTTTTTCGTTTTTATTTTTAATTGTCAGCTTCCATTCTTCTTTCTGTCCCGGTTTCAATTTATCACGGAAAACATCCCATTTCAAAGTAAGATTATTATCAGGCAATGCTTTTTTAATTTGCTCTCCCTGCTGATAAGCCTGACCGTTCTTCACAAAACAGAAATTTACATAAATGCCATCTCCATATTCATCTTTATAAGGAATATCAAATCGTTGTACAGCATTAGACAATGCAAGTCGGCGACTTTCTATACGTTTACCGCCTGCGAAGATATCATAAAGCACATGCAGATCTTTCTCTCTTGATCCAAACAAAATTGTAACCGGTTTTCCAGGGGCAAAAGTATCACTCATCTTCTTAAACCACATAGGTTTGGAAACAGGCGACTGTTTATCATTTACAGAATAAAGCACCAATAACTTATCAGAAGTAGCCTTTCTGCCTTTTTCATCCAAAGCCGAAAGAATAAGATTATATTCTCCGGAAGGCAGTTCTTTCCATGCTACAAGTTCCTGCAATTTATTTGAAACAAATTTCCCTTCGAGCACAGGTTTCTTATTACCTTTCGTAAATAATTGATAGGTGCCTTCAANATTTACAGGTTTCTGACTAAGATTTTCGGCTTTAAACGTAGCACTGATAGCTTTGTCTTTACATATTTCATCTTCCATATCTGTAGAAAGAACCAGTGAAGTGCTACCTGCAGAAACCGATGTTTCGGCCATTTGTGTTTCTCCCGCAGTATCAGTAAGCTCAGCCTTAACCTTATAGGTATAGTAACAATCGTCNAGGTCATCGCTAAGATCAGGAATTAGACGGAAAGGTATTACAAAATTGCCTTTTTCATCAAGAATCGCTTCACCAGAAGTCAATGTTGTTTCANNTNCCTNACGCCATTCCCACCAATAAGGCTGAACGCGGGTTATGCTATATTTTACTGAAGCACCCTGAACAGCTACTCCGGAGAAAGTTTTTGCAGAGCCTTTTACAGTAACAGAATCATTAAAAGTATAACTACCTTCCAAAGGCTGGAAAGTTATTTCAAATGTAGGTCGCTTATATTCTTCCACACGGATATAAGTGCTTCCGAAATCCGTTTTCAAACAGAACTGACCGTTAAGTGTTACAGTTGGCAAAGAAAAATCAGTTGTAAATGATCCAAACTCATTAGTAATTAAAGTTTTTGTTGCAACAACTTTATTATTGGCATCAAGCAATTGGAGAACATATCCTCTGTCTACCACCACATGAGCTGTATCTGAAGCCGAACGGTATGCAATACCTTTCACAAAGACAGTCTGCCCCGGACGATAAAGGCTTCGATCTGTAAGCAAAGAAAGAACTTCTCTCTCCTCCTTCGTTTCAACAAATGAGTTCTGGTAAAAGTATACGTACTGTAAAGGCAAAGCAATATCGTTTCCTTTTGTGGCAGTAAGACCGCTTATGTTCTTTATTTTGTCAATTACCACACTTCCCTCAGCATCGGTCTGAACCTTTAAAAATTCTTCCTGGTCGCCTTTGTTATTATTATATAAGCTTACTGTTGCTTCAGGTATTGGGTGTCCGCTTTGTGCATCAAGTGTAAGAATCTGCAGTTTATTCTGCGAGAGACTTCTGGTCAGAATTTTGAATGCTGAAGAATACAGAAGTCGGCTTTCCGGATTCTTCTCATTCTCATCAGGAACTATTTTCATCACATATAGTCCCAGCAAAGGAGCTTTTACTTTAAACACAGAATCTTTCTGCTGATAATTGGCAGGACGGGGTAATGAATAATGTTCTGAAGATATTAGTCTGGCATATTTATCATAAAACTTTTTATCCAGTTCCTTATTCAATACAGGAGAATTAACCGGAAGATTCACTTTATAGAAGTGAACAGTAAATCCATTAAGATTCTTATGAGATATTTTGAGATTAAATTGTTCACCCGGATAAACTATCTGAGACGATTCGGCCGATAAAAACGGATTCAATATATTTTCCTTTCGCGACTTGAGCGCATTTATCCGTTTATATTTAGGATATTTCCGGATTGCTTCGTTCAACAAATCCAACGCCAGAGGCAGATTTTTCTTTTCGGAAAGGTAATCTATTTTTGCCAGATAGGCTTCCGCACAAACTTCATTGGATGAATATTGAGCAATTAAGTAATTAAGTGCTGCAATATAAGGATCGGCACCTAATTCCATTTTTTGAATTTTTCCCCACTCATCTGCATTTGTTCTCTGAAACTGCTGCTTTGTATAATTCAATCGTTCCAAATCAGTAAGCAATACAGCATCCTTATTCCCTATTGATTGATAATAGCCTAACAAACTTTGATAAACATGAAGGCTTTCTGCCACAACATCATATTCACTGGCGGCAGAAATCTGAGTTTTAGTAAAAGATGCAGTATTTGCAAAGGCAATTTCGGTTTTCAACAATGTTTGTGGATAAATGCTTTTCGAGAGACCTTGCAAATCAGAAAGAGTAGAAAGAGCACGTTTAGCCAGCAAATGAAACATATCATGATGGAAATAATCACTTGCCTCACCTTTAATCACTATTGGTTCATATGCAGATGAAGAAGTTTCCTGCAACAATTTCTGATCCTTTAACGAATTCCGCAAACAAGAAAAAGCTTTCTGAATAAAAAGATTGGTACTCCACTCACGAATATCTTCGGGTGTTTCTCCGGCTAACTGTTTGCCTTTACGTAGCTGCCAGGAATTATTCTGAGCATAATCTGTATAAAGTTCAGCTATCATGGAATTCAGGATTGCTTTATCCATAGGAACTTTTGATTCTGCTTCCCACTTTTCCAATCCTTTCAGGTTGACGTAGAAACTATCTGCATCAATCTTTACTTTTGTATTGGCATTATAAAGATATGCCTTAAACATTTGCGGAGAGTTTTTCTCGGCAAACGCCTTCTGATAGATTTCATTTGTCTTCTTTATTACCGATTGGGGCAGATCTTTCTTCTCCAAAGCCTCAACACTCTTCCACATCTTCTCATAAGTCTGCTTTTGAGCAAATAAGGACACCCCTGTCATCACAAATACCAAAAGAGCTAATAGTCTGGTTCTCATATCTATTATTTTTAGTTTTAGCATATTACAACAAAGGAAACGATTTAAACTTAATAATCATGCATCTGTTACAAAAAAATCAAGTCGATTTTTATGAAAAATAACTTAAAAGTCAATTATCTCTAAATCCTTTTTAGTCTAAAACCGACTAAATAACTCAAAAAGTTTATGCTACATAATTTTTTTTTGCGAAAAAGTCTTGCAGTCTAGCAGCAAGCATATAACTATTTAGTAATTAACAATATGCAACTGCTAGAGTTCTAAAAAATACTCTAGCGGTAATCTAGCAGTCTAGCGCTAGTGTCTCGTCCAGGTTTTGGTTGACTGTGTTTTATTTATAGTCTAGTGTAAGATTGTATCTCTCCTATTGCATATTAGTTAGCTCCTTGAACTATTTTTCTGTACACCCAGGTGTACCACCCCCTTACACCCGGGTCTACAGTTAGCCTACATCCGGATGTACCAAATCCGTACACCCGGGTGGATGAAAAAAAAGTGCGGGAAAGATTACTCCATCCCGCACTTCATATTTATTTTTTCTAAATCAGCTTATTCCTTAACCGGTGTTTGTTCCAGTGTTGCAACAAGGAATTCATAGAATTTCTTCACTGAAGGAATGTAAACGCGTTCGTCTGGTGAGTGAGGAGAACGCAATGTTGGGCCGAAAGAAATCATATCCAATCCTGGGATATTAGCACCAATGATACCACATTCCAGTCCGGCATGAATCACTTTCACTGCAGGTTCTTCACCAAACTGAGCTTTATAAGAAGCNTTCATGGCATGAAGAATAGGAGAATTCACGTCTGGCTGCCATCCTGAATAAGCGCCAGACATTTCTACCTTGGCTCCTGCCATATTGAAACAGCATTCAATGCTGGTAGTGAGGTATTCTTTCATAGAATCGGAAGCACTTCTGGCAAGGATCTTCACCTCTGCCAATCCGTTTTCAACCTTAACAATTGCAAGATTTGAAGAAGTTTCTACTGTATCAGGAATAGAAGGGATGTTTCTCAACACACCATTCTGACAAGCAAAGATGGAGTTGATAATATCATCCTGAATTTCTTCAGGAACAAGTCCTTTTGGTAAATCTGTTCTTGCTGCCTTGAAGCTGATATTTTCTTCAATGCCTTCAAATTCTTCATTGAACAGGTTCTCGCAGTATTGTACCAGGTCTACAAGTTCTTCTTCGTTTTCTTCGGGTATTGTTACAATAATATGTGCTTCGCGTGGAATGGCATTACGCATATTTCCACCTTCGAAGATGGCAAGTCTGGCTTCATAGCTGGCAACTGCTTCGCGAAGGAAACGAACCATCAGTTTATTTGCATTGGCACGTCCCTGATTGATTTCCAAACCGGAGTGTCCGCCACGCAGACCTGTCAGGGTTACTTTTACAGCAATGTCGCCTTCTTCAGGTTCCACTTCTTTATATTGAAAAGTAGCAGTTACATCTTCACCACCGGCACAGCCAATGTAAAGTTCTCCTTCGTCTTCAGAATCCAGATTCAAAAGGATTTCGCCCTTGATACTCTCTCTCTTCAGAGCAAATGCTCCGTACATACCAGTCTCTTCATCTGCAGTTATCAACGCTTCCAGCGGACCATGTTTCAAAGTGTTGTCCTCAAGAACAGCCATGATTGCCGCAACACCCATTCCATCATCAGCACCAAGCGTTGTACCTTTTGCCTTTACCCAGTCGCCATCAATATAAGTTTCGATAGGATCTTTCTCAAAATCGTGAACTGTATCGTTATTCTTTTGTGGAACCATATCCATGTGTGCCTGAAGAATCACGCCTTTTCTGTTTTCCATTCCCGGGGAAGCCGGCTTTCTTATAATAACATTACCTATTTCATCGGTAAATGATTCCAGATTTAAACTCTTTCCGAAGTTTATTAAAAACTCTGTTACAGGTTTCATAAAACCTGAAGGACGGGGAACTCTGGTTAATGAGTAGAAATGTTTCCATACGGCTTCCGGAGCCAATGATTGAATTGTTTTCATACACTTTATTTTTTATTTGTAAATGGCAGGGCCACTAACCCATATACACCCAGTAATATTAGTAATAATGTTTGTATTCCATGTTTAATTAAGGCAAATATACCCGCATCAGCAGGATTAACGCCATAAAGAACCATCATTGAAATTATTGCGAAATGCCAGGGACCTGCACCGTTTGGCGTTGGGACCACTACTGCCACACTTCCCGCTGCAAAAAGAACCAGACCGGCCATAAGACTTAAGTTTGAAGAGAAATCAAAACAAAAGAAGGTCAGATAAAATTCCATGAAGTAACAGAACCAGATAAGGAAAGTATACAATATAAAAAGAGGCTTATTCTTCACATGTTTTAGAGTTAATATGCCTTCCCAAACGTTGAGCACTATACCTTTTACTTTTTCAAAAAACGACAGTAACCGCATCAGCTTGTAAAGCAGGACAGATACACCTACAACACAAAGTACGATTATATAAAATTCTGGAGAAAGAAACATGGCTTCAATGGAATCCAGGCTGGTTCCCGTCTTTAGAAAAAAGCTTTTAAAGATGCCCAACTGAAGAAAGAATGTGGTTCCGGTAATTACCAGAACCATGATTGAATCGATGATTCGTTCGGTAACCACTGTTCCAAGAGATTTGGAGAAAGATACCCCATCATACTTGGAAAGTATAGTGCATCTGGAGACCTCTCCCACACGGGGCAATACCAGATTCGCGGCATAAGATATGAATATTGCATTCACACAATTACTGGATTTGGGATAAGCGTCAAGCGGCTCCAGTGTTTGTTTCCATCTCCATCCCCGGAATATATGACTAAATACACCAAAAACCAGAGAGACTAATATCCACCAGTAGTTCATCTCATGAAGAAGTACATGACCCACTCTCGAAAAATCAAAATTCCGATAAACCCAGACTAAAATAAAACCACCCAAGACTATTGGTAAAGCTATCTGGAGTGTCTTTTTTATTATCTTTTTAAATGGAGGTGTTCCCAAAATTATAANTAAATGNATTATTATTAATACCTTTGNAAGCTGCAAAGATAATAGGTTATCTGTAAAGAGCGAACGAATAAACAATTAAATTAACAGAATGAGAGCAGTAAAACCAAAGAAATTCCTTGGACAACATTTCCTGAAAGATCTGAAGATTGCCCAGGATATTGCAAATACGGTAGATGTAGTACCAGAACTTCCTGTATTAGAGGTAGGACCGGGAATGGGAGTTCTCACTCAGTTCCTGGTAAAAAAGGAACGAACGGTAAAGGTTGTGGAAGTGGACTATGAGTCTGTTGCATATCTTCGTGAGGCTTTTCCTTCGCTCGAAGATCATATTATAGAGGACGATTTTCTGAAGATGAATCTGGAAAGAGTCTTCAGCGGTGGCCAGTTTGTATTGACGGGCAACTATCCATACAACATCTCAAGCCAGATATTCTTCAAGATGCTCGAAAACAAGAACCTGATTCCCTGCTGCACGGGTATGATTCAAAAAGAGGTTGCCGAACGGATAGCCGCCGGACCAGGGAGCAAAACTTACGGTATCCTGAGTGTACTTATCCAGGCATGGTATCATGTGGAATATCTTTTCACGGTCAGTGAAACAGTATTCAATCCGCCCCCCAAGGTTAAAAGCGCCGTAATCAGAATGACCCGTAATGAAACAATGGAACTCGGCTGTGACGAGAAACTTTTCAAACAAGTGGTGAAAACTACTTTTAATCAGCGCAGAAAAACATTAAGGAATTCGATAAAGCCTATTTTAGGAAAAGAGTGCCCTCTCTGCGAAGATGTATTATTCAATAAACGGCCCGAACAGCTCTCTGTGGCAGAATTCATCAATTTAACCAACAACGTAGAAAAAGCATTGGCTGAGCAACAGCAAAAGGCAGCTGAATAAGAATAAAAATCTGGCACGATGCATTACCAAGTATAATAGTTCTTTCTTCATTGATTCCATCATATTCTTAACAAATTAAAGAATTAATGCGAAAAAATATGCCGAAACATTAGAAAATAAAGAATTTATTTTCTTAATTTGTAAATTAATGTAATGAAGGGGCTAAATCCTATACTTAAAAACGATTGAATAAATGATGGACACTCAGGACACTAATCTACCTTTAGAAGAAGGNAAATTAGAAGAAGAAAAGAATGTTCCCGAGGTTTTAGAAGTAACAACTGAAGAAACTCCAGAGGAAACTACCGAAGAAAACACATCGACCGCAGTTAGCTTGCAGTCAAAACCAGAAGTTATTAACAGACTGAAAGAACTGTCTGCTGATGCTGAGAATGCTCATAAACAAGAGCTTGATTCTCTTAAGCAAACATTCTACAAGCTTCACAAAATAGAACAAGAATCAGCAAAGAAAAAATTTATAGAAGAAGGTGGCAGTGAAGAAGCATTTGTTCCTCAGACAGATACTTACGAAACTGAATTTAAGTCTATAATGGCCGCTATCAAAGAAAAGAGAAACGCGCTAAATGTTGAATTGGAAAAGAAAAAAGAAGAAAATCTACAGATAAAGTTAGGCATTATTGAGAAGTTGAAAGAACTGGTCAATTATCCGGAAGATGTCAACAAAGCTTATAATGACTTCAAAAAACTTCAGCAAGAGTGGAACGAAATAAAACTGGTACCTCAAGCCAAAGTGAACGAACTATGGAAAAGTTACCAGGTTTATGTAGAGAAATTCTACGATATCATTAAAATAAATAATGAATTCAGGGATTACGACTTCAAAAAGAATCTGGAAATTAAAACAAGACTTTGTGAAGCTGCCGAAAAACTGGCAAATGAAGCAGACGTTGTTTCTGCTTTTCACCAGTTACAGAAGCTGCATCAGGAATTTCGTGATACAGGTCCTGTAGTCAAAGAACTTAGAGACGAGATCTGGGCCCGTTTTAAAAATGCTTCCACTGAAGTAAACCGCCGCCATCAACAACATTTCGAAGCGTTGAAGGAAGTGGAACAACGAAATCTGGATGAAAAGACTGTTATCTGTGAGATTGTTGAATCTACAGAATACGGAGAATTAAAATCATTCACTGCATGGGAAAACAAAACTCAGGAAATTATTGCTCTCCAGAATAAATGGAAGACAATTGGTTTTGCCCCACAGAAAATGAACGTTAAGATATTCGAGCGATTCCGTGCTGCCTGCGATGACTTCTTCAAAAAGAAGGGCGAATTCTTTAAGAGCATTAAAGAAGGAATGAACGAAAATCTGGAACGCAAAAAAGCATTATGCGAAAAGGCGGAAGCTTTGAAAGAGAATACAGATTGGAAAGAAACTTCAGACGTTTTGACTAAATTACAGAAAGAATGGAAAACAATTGGTCCTGTATCCAAGAAATATTCTGATTCAATATGGAAACGCTTTATTGATGCTTGCGATTACTTCTTCGAACAAAAAAATAAAGCTACATCTTCCATACACTCTGTGGAAGTTGAGAACATGCAGAAAAAGAAAGCCCTTATTGAAAAGTTGACAACAATGGACGAAAGCATGGAAGCTAACGAAGCTAGCAACCTGGTTCGTGAAACAATTAAAGAATGGAATGCCATTGGCCATGTACCTTTCAGGGAGAAAGACAAATTATACAAGCAGTTCCACGAATTGGTTGACAAGCAGTTTGATCGTCTTAATATAAATGCAGCAAATAGAAAACTGGATAATTTCAAATCTAGCATCAACAATGTAGCCGGACAAGGTGACAAGGGAGGTGCACAATCACTTTACCGCGAACGCGAAAAGCTGGTTCGTTCTTATGAATCGATGAAAAACGAGATTAAAACATATGAAAACAATCTTGGATTTCTTACTTCTTCATCGAAAAACGGAAATAGTCTGGTTACCGAGCTAAACAGAAAAGTTGAAAAGCTGAAAGCTGATCTGAAGCTCACGATGGAAAAAATCAAAGTGATTGATCAGTCGGCTAAACAATAAGCTAAAAACAAACTTTATACAATACAAGAAAAGGTCTCTTAGGAGGCCTTTTTTTATTGTATCGATTTCAGGAAATCCTGATCCGTATAAGATTTACCAATCTCAGCAACAAGTTAATATCTAACAAATTGATCAGAGTCGCTTTGAGCACCAGACTATTCAGAAAAACGAAAATGCCGGAACAATCATTTGATTGCTCCGGCATTTCTATTGTGTTGGGCTATAAGGATTCGAACCTTAAANNTCAGATCCAGAAACTGANGTGTTACCATTACACCATAGCCCAATTCCCAATTCTTAAATGCGGTGCAAAGATAGAATTTATTTGGTAAATATAAAACTCTTTGGCTACTTTTTTTGTTTAAAATTTCAAGGATAACTAAAAATGGTGGGAGAATTTTTATAAAAAATACAAAAAATGCGAGAGAATTTCTCTTTAACTTTCGTCGGTAAAAGAATTCAATGTATCTTTGTAAGATATTGTTTTACAGATTAAATAAATCAGATTATTATTAATCTATCAAATGAGTTAAATGGACGAAACAAAAGAACTAGTACAAAAAATAGTAGAAGGAATTCANGAGAAAAAAGGATATAAAATTATTGTGGCAGATCTGACAAAGATCGGTGATACTATATGCAAATACTTCGTTATATGCCAGGGAAATTCACCAAGTCATGTTAGCGCTATTACAGACGAGATAAGAGAATATGTTAAAGAAAAGACCGGAATAAAGCCACTAGCCACTGATGGACTGATTAATGCCGAATGGGTTGCTATGGACTACTGCGATGTAATAGTTCATATATTTTTGCCTGACGTGAGAGAATATTATAACCTCGAACACTTATGGGCAGATGCTAAATTAACAATGATACCAGATCTAGACTAATCAAAAAATATAATGAGTAACAATAAAAAAACGAATAACAAAATGAATATGCCGAAATTCAGTCTTAACTGGATGTATGCGATTATAGCCATGATGCTTATCGGGCTCTATCTTTCAAGCGAAGGAGGATCGATGTCGAAAGAAATCAGCTATAGCGAATTTCAACAGTATGTTCGTAATGGATACGCTTCAAAAATAGTAGCCTATAATGATAATACAGTAGAACTATATATAAAGCCAGATCATCTCAAGGAGGTTTTCAAACAAGATGCCTCAAAAATGGGCAAATCTCCTATGGTTACAACCCGTTGTCCGTCCAATGAATCGATCAGTCGTTTTCTGGACACAGAAAAAGACGAAGCACGCTTCCAGGGAGATGTGAAGTATTCAGAAAAGAAAGACTACATCAGTGCATTCTTAATTAATATCCTGCCATTTGTACTACTGATTGGCGTATGGCTCTTCTTTATGCGCAAAATGGGTAGCGGAGGCGGATCTGGTTCAAACGTATTCAGTGTAGGAAAATCAAAAGCGCAACTTTTTGAAAAAGGTGGTTCAGTCAAAGTTACCTTTAAAGATGTAGCTGGGCTGGCAGAAGCAAAACAGGAAGTAGAAGAAATTGTGGAATTCCTGAGAAGTCCGCAGAAATATACAGAACTGGGAGGAAAGATTCCTAAAGGGGCATTGCTTGTAGGCCCTCCGGGAACNGGTAANACACTTNTTGNCAAAAGCNGTNGCNGGNGAGGCANANGTNCCNTTNTTCTCNTTNNCAGGTTCNGATTTTNTNGAANTNTNNGTNGGNGTNGGTGCNNNNCGTGTNAGNGANCTNTTTAANNAAGCNNNNGAAAAATGCGCCNTGTATCATCTTTATTGATGAGATTGATGCTGTAGGTAGGGCACGTGGAAAGAACCCAAGCATGGGTGGCAACGACGAACGTGAAAACACCTTGAACCAGCTGTTAACAGAAATGGATGGCTTTGGAACAAACAGTGGAATCATTATTCTGGCTGCTACAAACCGCGCCGACATTCTGGACAAAGCACTGCTTCGTGCCGGACGTTTTGACCGTCAGATTCATGTTGATTTACCGGATCTGAACGAAAGAAAAGAGATTTTCGGAGTGCATTTGCGCCCCATAAAAATAGATGAGACTGTAGACGTAGATCTTCTATCCCGTCAGACTCCTGGTTTCTCGGGAGCAGATATTGCGAATGTTTGCAATGAGGCTGCACTGATTGCCGCTCGTCATGGAAAAACATTTGTAGGCAAACAAGATTTTCTTGATGCCGTAGACCGAATAATTGGTGGTCTGGAAAAGAAAAGCAAGATTATGACTGTGGAAGAACGCAAGACAATTGCTCTTCACGAAGCTGGACATGCAAGTCTTTCATGGTTATTGGAACATGCCAATCCATTAATTAAGGTAACCATCGTTCCTCGGGGACGAGCATTGGGTGCTGCCTGGTATTTACCCGAAGAAAGGCAGATTACAACCAAGGAACAAATGCAGGATGAAATGTGTGCTACTCTTGGAGGACGTGCAGCGGAGGACTTGTTTATAGGAAAGATCTCTACCGGAGCAATGAACGACCTGGAACGTGTAACCAAACAGGCATATGGTATGATTGCCTATCTTGGAATGAGCGAGGAATTGCCGAACCTTTGTTACTACAACAACGAAGAATACTCTTTCAACAAACCATACAGTGAGAAAACAGCTGAACTAATTGATGAGGAAGCTAAACGCTTTATCAACGACCAATACAACCGGGCTAAAAGGATTCTTTCTGAACATAAGGAACAACATAATGCCTTGGCTAATTTATTGATAGAGAAAGAAGTTATCTTTGCTGAAGATGTAGAACGTATCTTTGGAAAGCGCCTGTGGACTTCACGGTCGGTAGAAATCATGGCGGTAGATAAACCGGCCGAAGAGAGTAAAGAAGAAATAAAGGAGGAAACGACTCAGACAAAAGAAAACGAAGCTGAGACAAAACCTAACGACCTTAACACTAAAGCAGACAATTCTAATTCTGCAGAAGAGGAAGATACCACGAAATAATTGAATATGATTAAAAACAACTTTATTCAACGTATGGTTACAGGAGCACTGATAGTAGCAGTGCTCGTGTGCTGTATTATAATTAGCCCTTTGACTTTTGCTGTTTTATTTGTTTTGATAACAGCGTTAGCGGTACATGAATTCAGTCAACTTGTCAATAAGAACGAGAGTGTAAATACAAACACGCTTATTAATGTTTTAGGAGGTATATACCTCTTTTTTGCTTTTCTAGGGTTTTGTATGAATCTAGCTGGCTCACAAATATTTATACCGTATCTATTTTTAATCATTTATCTCCTGATCAGCGAACTTTATCTGGAAAAAGAGAATCCTGTAAACAATCTGGCTTACTCTATGCTAACTCAGCTTTATATCGCTTTACCTTTTGCCTTGCTAAATGTACTGGCATTTCAGGCAGATAAAGCAGGAGTTGTAACATATAACCATATTCTCCCATTATCAATCTTTGTCTTTATCTGGCTAAGTGACACTGGCGCTTATTGCTTTGGCACACTATTTGGCAAGCATCGGCTATTTGAGCGAATCTCTCCTAAAAAATCCTGGGAAGGGTCTATTGGCGGAGGTCTGATCACATTGGCTGCAGGTTTGGTGTTTGGTCAGTTCTTTCCATTCTTGTCCTCACTTGCATGGGCGGGGCTTGGTCTGACAGTAACTGTATTCGGAACATGGGGCGATTTAGTAGAATCTCTGATTAAGAGACACATGAAAATCAAGGATTCCGGCAATATATTTCCTGGACACGGTGGAATACTTGACCGATTTGACAGTGCACTGATTGCTATTCCGGCGGCAGTTATCTATCTTTATGCAATTACGCTATTATAAAAAGATTACTATATAAAACAAGAAAAGGAAGTTCACGAGGACTTCCTTTTCTTGTTTTATATAGTACACGCGTACTTATTCTCTAAACTTTTTATCTTTAATTTACTTTCCCTTGAACACTATTTTGCATCATTTCTGTCGATTTGGTATATCGGAAGGCATTATAATCAATCGTAATTATCTTTTCACCATTCACTGCTGAATTAATTCTAATCTTCAATCCATTCTTATCTGTTTTATCGACTCCCAAATCACCAAGTTTAAAGGAAACAATACTGTGGGCCACGCAACCTGTAACATCGTTCATATCATTATAACGATATTCAAGATGAATATACCCGTCATTAGGATATTCCTTTGTAGTGTTCTTCACTAGATTAACTCTGTGTTTCTGTACACTGGGAATATTCATATTGAATTCCACATTAAGATAATCACCACTCACCCACATATCGGTTATCCTCACCGGATCATCCCCGATGCTATCCTTATTTGCAGCGGTAAGATTAATGACATTCTTTGTAAGTATCGTGGAATAATCATTTAAACGTACGTAATGATCAAAACCATTCTGTTTATCACTCAAGTAAGTGAAACTTCCTACTATACGCGCTCCATTTTCTAATCCTTGATATGGAACAAGAGCCGCCGCTGGCCATAAAGTTTTTCCATTATCCAAGACAAAATAAAGGGTATTTCCAGCCTCTTTTTTGACTGTGGCTATTGTAATGGAAGCATTATCTAGCGAATAGCCATTATCATCGTCATCGAGACAAGACTGAAGTGTGGGAATAAACATCAACACAATCAGTATTAAATACAGATTAAACTTTTTCATAACTTCAATTCATTTGTGTATAAAATAAACTAAAGCAAATTCATTTTACTGCATTTGGCTAGCAAAATTATGCTAAAAAAGTTATTTAATATCCTGACTTTTAGAGGACGGTCCTTATCATTTTTCTGATTCTTATCATTTGCCTGATTTAAGTAGCTTTACCATCTCACAGGCTGCTTTATCAGAAGCACCTGCCGGACCAAGAACCTGAATCATCCGGTCATAATCATCGAGCATTTGCTGCCGCTTTACCTTATTATATAGAATAGCCTCCAACTCAGTCTCTATATTTTCCAATGTCATGGTATCTGCCACCAGTTCACGCACTACTTCTTTTCCGGCAACAAGGTTGACCAGTGAAACAAATTTCACTTTCAGAATTCTTTTCTTCAGGAATGCAATAATCTTTCCTATAGGAGTATGATAGCAAACAACCTGTGGAACACGAAAAAGAGCTGTTTCCAAAGTTGCAGTTCCCGAAGTAACTAAAGCGGCAGATGAGTGTTGAAGCAAGCGATATGTCTGATCGAAAATGATTTTCACCTTTGCTCCCTGAATATATTTCTCATAATAATCAGGGGAAATGCCAGGAGCACCGGCTAACACCAGTTGATATTCAGGGAACTTGGAAGCCGCTTTCAGCATATCGGGCAGATTATCCTTAATTTCCTGCTTGCGACTTCCTGCCAGGAGGGCAATTACCGGCTGCTCTGTCAGACCATTTGTGGAGGTGAAAGCGGTGAAATCCGCCGAATGATTCTCACGGAAAGCTTCAACCGCATCTACTGTAGGATTTCCCACATAGTGTATAGGATATTGATGCCCCTGAAAGAATTCTATTTCAAAAGGAAGAATGGAGAATAATTCATCCACATACCGTTTGATATCTTTAATGCGATACTCTTTCCACGCCCAGATTTTGGGAGATATATAGTAATAAACCGGAATTTTAGTCTGCGTTTTCACAAACTTTGCGATAGAGAGATTAAATCCTGGATAATCGACCAATATTACCAAGTCGGGAGCATAAAAAACTATATCTTCTTTGCATCGTTTCATATTGGCAAAGATAGTACGCAAGTGTAGCAACACAGGAATAAATCCCATGTAAGCCAGTTCCTTATAATGCTTCACCCGGATTCCGCCCTGAGCTGACATCAGATCTCCTCCGAAAAACCGGAATTCTGCCCTCGGATCTTCTTTCTTAAGTGCCCGCATCAGGTTAGACGCATGCAGATCTCCCGATGCCTCTCCAACGATTAAATAATATTTCATTTCATTATTATAGGTTCCAGTTCTTCAGTTCATCGATAATCTCATAAGCAGTTACATCAACCTTTGTAGGAGTAATTGCTGCATAATCGTTATTCAGTGCCCAGTTGTCAGTATCTTCTTCATCGGGCTCATAATTTTCAAAGTCGCCTGTGAGCCAGAAATATTCACCTCCGTTGGGATGATTTCTGCGCGCCCATTCGTGTGTCCACTGCCCCACCGTCTGGCGGCAAATTCTCACCCCTTTAATTTCGGGACATACCGGAAAGTTTACATTCAGACAAATACCTTTGGGCAATCCATTCTCAATCACCTTTTGGGTTATATTACGAATAATCTCAGCAGTAGGTTCAAAATCTGCATCCTGGTGATGATCGCAGATAGAAAANCCAATGGAAGGCACTCCGCTAAGGCAGCCTTCGATGGCTACCCCCATAGTGCCGGAATAATGTACATTGACCGCCGCATTATCTCCATGATTTATACCTCCTATCACTAAATCAGGTTGCCGGTCTAAAACGGCATACTTTGCCAGTTTGATACAATCAGCCGGAGTTCCGGAACATTTATAGACAGAAAGTCCGGGTTCTTTTCTTATTAATGAATATTTAACCGGACGATCCGCAGTGATAGCACAAGCCATTCCAGAGCGTGGTGAATCCGGAGCCATAACAACAATCTCTCCTAGTGAGCGAATATATTTAACCAGTTCGTTGATTCCTTTTGCCATGTACCCATCATCGTTAGAGATGAGTATCAGCGGTTTTTCATTTTTCATCCGTAATAACTTTCTTTTTCTATTTCTTTTGCACAAAAATAGAGAAAAAACAGGGATAAACAAAAGAATGATTCTAAAAGCATTCAAGGATCTATTTCTGATTATTGCTGATGCATTTAAATCTTCTTGTACAGAAGATTGTATTCTTTTGTACAAAACAATCAATTCTTCTGTACAGAAGAAAACAATCTTTAGTACAGGAAAACAAAAACTTAATTCGAAGAAAAACCACCTCTTTAGCCAGCCATTCAGTAGTTTACAAATCTTAATGTTATGCAAGCCGGATTAAAAAAAGCAAGTTTATTGAATAGAATTGTATATATTTGCAAGCTGGAAGGAACAATATCTATTGATACTTGTAACACTAACTGTCTGATAGTTATTAACAAAAGAGGTAACTTATCAACAGATTTTGCAATGTTTTCTTTTTTTAGTAGGCGCTCTAAGTTTTTATCACTTATTTCGCCTCATCAAATTTAAAGAAGTATGGGAAAAATTATCGCTTTAGCCAATCAAAAAGGTGGAGTCGGGAAAACAACGACAACCATCAATCTTGCCGCGTCACTCGCGACGCTGGAAAAGAAGGTACTGGTTGTTGATGCCGACCCTCAAGCTAATGCCTCTTCAGGTCTGGGTGTAGACATTAAAGAAGTAGAATGCAGTATCTACGAATGCATTATAAATAACATAGACACTAGGGAGGCAATATACACGACAGATATCGAAGGGCTTGATATTATTCCGTCACACATTGATTTAGTCGGTGCGGAAATTGAAATGCTTAACCTTCCTGACCGGGAGAAATTATTGAAAAATATATTAACTCCTATGAAAAACGAGTATGACTTTATTCTTATCGACTGCTCGCCTTCACTGGGATTGATTACCGTAAACGCATTAACCGCAGCAGATTCTGTGGTTATCCCCGTACAGTGCGAATATTTTGCATTAGAAGGTATCAGCAAACTTTTGAATACCATTAAAATAATAAAGTCCAAGCTTAATCCTAAGTTGGAAATCGAAGGATTCCTGCTCACCATGTTCGACTCCCGTTTACGACTGGCTAACCAGATTTATGACGAAGTGAAAAAACATTTCCAGGAACTGGTCTTCAAAACCGTTGTACAACGTAATGTGAAACTAAGCGAAGCTCCAAGTCACGGGCTACCGGTTATTCTTTACGATGCAGACTCTACCGGTTCAAAGAATCATTTATCTTTAGCACAGGAAATTATAAAACGAAACAGTAAGTAAGATAAGACATGGCAGTACACAAGAAATTTGCTTTAGGCAGAGGATTAGACGCCCTAATATCAATGGACGAAGTGAAAACCGAGGGCTCATCTTCCATCAATGAAATAGAATTATCAAAGATATCAGTCAATCCCTCTCAACCACGCCACGAGTTTGATCAGACGGCTCTTGAAGAATTGGCAGAATCAATAAAAGAGATTGGTATCATTCAACCGATAACATTGAGAAAGATTTCGGATGATTCTTACCAGATTATCGCAGGAGAACGCCGTTACCGCGCTTCCCAATTAGCCGGACTTGAAACAATTACAGCTTATATCCGCACGGCAGATGATGAAAACGTGATGGAAATGGCTTTAATCGAGAACATTCAGCGGGAAGATCTGAATTCTCTTGAAATAGCACTAGCCTATCAGCATCTGATTGAACAATATGACCTGACTCAGGAAAGACTTAGCGAACGTGTAGGCAAGAAACGAACCACTATTGCCAATTACCTTCGCCTGCTAAAGTTGCCTGCTCAGATACAAGTGGCGTTGCAGAACAAAACTATTGACATGGGGCATGCCCGGGCTTTGATTACATTAAACGATCCTAAGCTACAGGTAAAAGTTTACGAAGAAATTCTTCACAACTCCTACTCTGTTCGTAAGGTGGAAGAGATTGTGAAAGCCCTTAACGAAGGCGAAACAATAAAAAGCGGGAATAAAAAGCTGGCAACAAAAGGCAATAAACTTCCCGAAGAATTTAATATTCTCAAAAANCATCTTTCCGGATTCTTCAANGCAAAGGTNCAGCTCTCCTGNACAGCTAAAGGAAAAGGAAAGATCAGTATTCCGTTCAGCAACGAAGAAGACCTTGAACGAATCATGGAAATCTTTGACAGTTTAAAGAATAAAGAAACGAATTGACATTAAANAGATCAACATACCGCTTATTTTTCTCCCTGCTATTCTGCGTTATTCAGACAGCAGGGATTAATCTGTATGCGCAACAGAAAGTTGCCAGGGCAGATAGTACCATTAATGTGCCACAAGCAAGAAAGCATCGTCTGGATTCCACTAATCCTCAACGAAAGCCCACAACGGCAGATAGTCTTGAACTTGTGAACCGCAAAGGGATGACAGATATTACATCTCCAATGAAAATAGATCAATCGGTGATGCAAACAGATTCAATGTCCGCTCTCCCCAAAAAGCCTTTATTTATACCTAACTCATCGAGGGCGGTCTGGCTGGCTGCGGTTTTTCCCGGTGGAGGACAGATTTATAACCGGAAATACTGGAAGTTACCCATTATCTATGGAGGTTTTATGGCCTGTGCATATGCCCTAAGCTGGAATAACAAGTACTACAAAGATTATTCTCAAGCCTATCTGGATTTAATGGACAGCAATGACAATACAACCAGTTACATGAACTTCCTTTCGCCGAACTACGATGTTAAGGGAAAATTGACGTGGCTTAAAACAGTCTTTAAAAACAAAAAAGACTCCTATAGAAGATACCGGGACCTAAGTATATTTTCCTTTATTGGCGTATACTTAGTATCAATTATAGATGCTTATGTGGATGCAGAGTTGTCCAACTTTGATATTACACCGGACATCGGCTTACAGATTAATCCGGCTGTAATGAATGAAAATCATTTATCAAAGAATACGCTCGGTATTCAATGCAGTATTAAATTCTAAAAAAGACATGAAGAAATTATTTCTAATCCTCCCTATCCTGCTCTTCAGTGTTTCACAGGTAAACGCACAGAGTGTCAATGTGGAAGTTCAAAAAAATGGAACTACTCACGAGGAAACAATCTGCTTACCCCAAAGTATGACTTATGATATAGACAGTCTGCTAAACGAATGGCATTCCAAAAACTCACTTACGCCAGACAATGACTGCCTTATGAAGAACGAGAATCCTACATTTTCAGACTCAGTCTATATTGACAGGTTATCCCGTATTCCTGCAGTA
>JGI20225J20221_1001741_pt1 | contig 50593 bp, 43 predicted proteins | sample BioMet4_FD_20221 | JGI IMG/M metagenome (IMG submission 20221) | reverse complement strand
GTGGCTTCAGGTGATTTTGTTAGAACACTTTGTAATGCTGTAAAAACTGCCGGTATTTTGCCCAAACAATTGGAAATTGAGATTACCGAAAGTCTTTTGATGGATTCATTGGATGAGGCTATTTCTAAACTGAATAAAAGCAAGAAATTGGGATTTAATTTAGCATTAGATGACTTTGGCACAGGCTATTCCTCACTAACTTATTTGCGAAAATTACCGGTTGAAACCATCAAAATTGATAAGTCTTTTATTGATATGATTGAAAATGACATTCCCGGAGCTAAGATGATAGGAGCCATAATTAACATGGCCAATGCAATTAATATGACGGTTGTAGCTGAAGGCGTGGAAACAGAAAGGCAATTAGCCTATTTGGTAAAAGAGGGATGCTCATGTGTCCAAGGATATTTCTTTAGTAAACCTTTGAAGGAGCAAGATGCCTATAAGTTTATACAAACTTATAACAAAGGTTTATGAAAGCTTGCATGCTCCCGGAAAGAAATTTGTTTTTATGGTATATAACACTAAATTTTCGTTGCAGATCAATGATCTTTAACATTAATGCGGGCAAGAGTTCCTGTTTTTAGTTCTTCTTCTACCAGACGCTGAGATATAACGCCTATGCCCAAACCTTTAATTGCAGCATTTTTTAATATATCAGACCCGTTGCATTCCCATGCTGGCTGCCATGTTAGTTCATGAGCAGCCATCATGTTTTCAAATAGTTCTCTGGTTCCACTGCCTGCTTCGCGGACTATAAAGGAAAGATCTTTTAAGGAAAGTGGAGATATGCTTTTGCTATTATATAAAAAATGGGTCTTACCACAGACAAGGATTAATTTATCTTCCATAAATACATTTTCAATTATATCCGGGGAGTGGATACTACCTTCAACTATGGCAAAATCAATGGCATTTTTCATAACTAAGGATTCAATATCTTTGGTGTTTTTAGTAATAGCTTGAACTTTTATTAGTGGATACTGCTGGGAAAAATTGCTGACCAAATCCGGTAACAAATAGTTTGCAATTGTCAGGCTGGCACCAACTTTTATTAGCCCATGCTGATCAGGATTTTTCATGGCTTGTTCCATTTCTGTTACTAAATCAGTAATATGCCGTGCATAACTTAGCAGCTGTGCACCTTTGTCGGTTATAAATAAGTGTTTTGCTAGTCTGTCAAATAATTTAATGCCATAATAGTTTTCTAATTCAGATATTGCTTGGCTAACAGTTGGTTGTGAAATGAATAAAGCTTGAGCCGCAGCTGTCATGCTGCCTAGGTCGAATACCTTAATAAAGATAGTTAAATGTCGTAGGGTCATGATTTTTTCTCCTTTTATATATAGGTGAAATACTATGATAAATATTATACTATAGTATTTTACAAAAATATAATAGAACGATAAAATATAGTTATTATGTTTTGAGAGGATGAATTTAATGACACAAATGAAAAAAAATATTCCGGGTGTAATACTTTGTCTTGCGGTGGCGATACCGGCATGGTTTTTAGGAGAGGCACTTCCTGTTATTGGCAGCCCGGTTTTTGGCATTTTGTTTGGAATGCTTATGGTTGTTTTGTTTCCTAAACTTCTTAAAGGAAATCATGAAGGAATAGAATTTGGGGTAAAATACACTTCCAAAAAACTTCTGCAATATTCCATTATCCTGCTTGGCTTTGGGATGAATCTTTTTCAAGTATTGAAGGTTGGAGGTCAATCTCTCTATGTAATTGTTTTTACCCTATCAGCATCATTTTTGACAGCGTTTTTTATGGGGAAGATTTTAAAACTTGATGGGAAAATGACAACCTTGATCGGAGTGGGGACTTCTATCTGTGGTGGTTCAGCTATTGCGGCAACGGCCCCGGTTATTAAAGCAAAAGATGAAGATGTGGCACACGCTATTTCTACTATTTTTCTTTTTAATATTATTGCAGTATTTATTTTTCCGGCTATGGGAGCATTTTTTGGCATGAGTGATCAGGGCTTTGGTATGTGGGCCGGTACAGCGATTAATGATACTTCCTCTGTGGTTGCGGCAGGAACGGCCTGGAGTAATGCGGCAGGCAACAATGCTGCTTTGAGTTTTGCTACCATTGTAAAACTTACACGTACATTGATGATTGTACCTATAACGCTTATATTAGCTGCGTATGAGGCTCATAAAGCAAAAAAATATCAAGACATAAACAGTGAAGAAAAGTTTAGTGTTGCCAATGTTTTTCCTTGGTTTGTTATAGGGTTTGTACTTACGGCAATAATTAACACATATTTTGCTATTCCGGTAATTTCAGATATTATGGTAAGCGTTGGCAAATTTATGATTGTTATGGCTATGACGGCCATCGGGTTAAATACAAATCTTAAAAAGTTAGTCACTAATGGCGTTAAACCTATTTTCTTAGGAGTTTGCTGTTGGGTTGCGGTTGCCAGTGTTTCACTCCTTATACAAAAATTGCTGCATATTTGGTAATTTTAAATAAAAACATATCTGTACCTTCCGTTGGGAAGAGGCAGATATGTTTTATTAGTATGTGGTTTTTTTAGGTAAGCACAAAAGAGGATAAATAAATAATATGTCGAATTCCTGTTATGCTGTTAAAACTTGGACAGCATTAGTCCTTGTTGCAAATTATATAAAAATATAAAAGAGGATAACTTATGAAAAAAAATGTGTTTAGAGTTATGATACTTGTAGTTGTTGTGTTGTTGGGATATTTAGGAGTTAGTAGTACGGTTGATCATACAAAAAAGGCCGAGGGTTATTATAGAATAGTGTTATTATCAGATACACATCTACCGACTAAAACTTTTAACATTAAAGATAAAGACAAGGAAGAGAGCATTATTGCCGCTAAAAACAAAACCATAGAAGATATAAATAATTGGCAAGATGTGAGAGAAATTGCGGTATTGGGCGATGTTGTAGGAGATACGGGAACGGATAAAGAGTATGCTTACGCTAAAGACTTTTTTTCTAAACTACATAAGCCGATTTCTTTTATTGTCGGTAACCATGACTATATTTATCAGGATAATCCAAGTCCAAGTGGGAGATACGTTAAAGGTGACGCAAAATCCAGACTATTAAAACTAGATAAGTTTAAGAAAACTTTTGGCTTGTCACAATTGTTTTACGAAAAAAAGGTTGCAGGCTATCTCCTTGTTTTTCTATCAGTAGATTCATTGGATTCACCATATTTGGCACAAATGTCACAGGAAGAATTATCCTGGCTTAAAGATACTCTAAAAAAGAATTCAACAGTACCTACCATCATATTTTTCCATGCACCACTTGAAGGAACATTAAGTAATTACAATAAGAATGCTAATAAACCTAGCTTTATTGCCCAGCCGGCCGCAGAAATAGCTGAAATAATAGAGAATAATAAGCAGATTGTACTATGGGTATCAGGACATACTCATACACCGGCAACTAATCCTTCCTTTGCTTCTAATATAAATTTTTATAAGGGTCGACTTCTTAACCTACACAATTCCGATATGGAGCGCACAACTATTTGGACTAATTCGCTGTTCTTATATCCAAATAAAATAGTTATCAGAACTTTTAATCATAAAACGGAAAGCTGGATGCAGGAACTTGAACGGACTATTCCAATAGAACGGTAAAATACAAGCTTAATAAACACAAAATACACCCCAATCAAAGTTGTCTACTGGTCAAATTATTAGCAGTCTGACAATTAATGAAAAGGGTGTATTTTTTTAATAGCTTCTGACAGCCATTTTATTGTGTTGCTTGCGTGCAAAGTGTGAAAGAGTATAGTTCACAATGAAGTATAATCCGGCAACGGCAGCAAAAATAGTGAAAACTTGGCCGGTAGAACCATACTTACCAATAAGAATCATTCCTCGCCCAGTTAATTCTTCTGTGCCAACTGCCCACACAAAGGCTGAATCTTTAATAACAGTAGTAAACTGAGACATCATTGGTGGAATTATATTTCTATAAGCNTGAGGTAAAACAATGTAGCGAATAATTTGAAAGGTGCTCATACCTTGTGATAAAGCGGCTTCAATTTGTCCCTTTGATAAGGAATTTAAGCCTCCACGGATTATTTCAGACATTATTGCTCCTGTNAAAAAACTCATGGCAGCAATACCTGAAAGCGTAGGGTTAAGTGGCGTTGTGAAGCGAGCCACAAGGATGAATAACAANCAGGGGATGTTACGCACTATATCTACGTAAATATTGCTTAAAGGTTTCAAAATGGGAATGTTTAAGTAACGGACTATACCCATTANGGTTCCTAAAATAACACTAAATACTATGGAAAAAAANGATATTTCTAAGGTAACNNCTAAACCTTCTAAGAGAAATTTNATTAAGTAAANATTCATTAAATCGCTAACCATTATGACCGCACCTCCGAACTNCCTTCCAGGTGTTTAACATATTTAGTTAAGGGAAAACATAACAACCAGTATAGTAAGCCTGTTACAATGTAGGCAGGNCCNTAATACATGTTCATACCCGACCAAGAATCAGCCTGATACATAAGATCACCACCGGCAATCATCGCTAGTACAGAGGTGTTTTTTATTANATTNACACCTTGATTTGCTATGCTCGGTAAAATGATTTTTTTNGCTTGNGGTAAAATAAGGTACTGCATTGCCTGAAAATAGGTGAAACCTTGAGAGAGCCCGGCTTCTAACTGTCCGCGGGGAATAGCAAGAATNCCTGAACGAACAGCTTCGGCCATATAGGCACCGGTGTAAATACCGATGCCTAGAGAGCCAATTGCAAAGACNGGAAGAANTATTTTNAAGTGAGGGAGNGCGTGGTATAAGAATATAACTTGAATAACAAGTGGCGTGTTTTGAAAAAATTCAACATACACGCGATTGAGGATGCGTAGGTTTTTATTTGGAAATACTCCGGCGACACCAAACAGAATACCTAGCAGGAGGGCAACCAACAGGGCGACGATTGCCACCTCAATTGTTACGGTCAAACCATCAGCGAAAAGACGCCAGTCGGTAAACAGTGCTTGCCATTTGTATTCTGCAAAGGGATTTGTAGCCATTATTTTTTAAGATTCCATTTAGTTAATAGTTTGTCCATCTCGCCGGATTTTTTCATATCCTCAAAGGTCTTTTCAACTAAATCAAAAAGAGCTTTGTTGTCTTTCTTTGTTGCTGCGCCGTAGAATTGAGGAGCAATTTTATCAGGAAGAATTTCGGTAGAATCATCGATATATCCAAGCAGGTTGGAGGTATCCATAGCATAGGCATCAGCTCTGCCGGCACTTAAAGCAGTTTTACATTCGGAATAGGTTGGGAACTCAGAGAAGGTAACCTTAACACCTGCTTTATCAGCNGCTTCTTGTACACCTTTGCGAGTGGTAGCACCTTGGGGAACAGCAATGTTTTTACCNTTCAAGTCTTTNATAGATTTAATACCACTATCTTTTTTTACTAAGAAGCCTACAGGGTCTTCATAGTAAGGTGAAGTCATATTGTAAGTTTTCTTTCTTTCGTCAGTGATAGTAAAGGTAGCGATGCAAAGATCAATTTCACCGCTATCAAGCAAGGGACCACGTGTTTTTGCAACAACTCCTGTTAAGTCTATTTTGTTTTCATCGCCTAATATTTTTTTAGCAATTACTTTGGCTAGGTCAATTTCAAAGCCTTCTATTTTATTGGTTTTTGGATCTTTAAAACCGAATTTTGGTACGTCAACTTTGCAGCCAACTTTTAAGACACCACGGTCTTTAATTTTTTGAATTCCATCATTTGCTGTCGCAGCAGGTTTTTTTGCGTCATCTTTCTTTGTATCGCCACCACACCCGGCTGCTAAAAGTCCAAAAGCGGTTATTACAGCAAGCCCCAAAGTTAACATTTTTTTCTTTGACAAATTCATGATAAAACCCCTCTCTAAATATTATTGTTTACCTAATAATCTTGCTTAAAAATTGTTGTGCTCTTTCATTTTTGGGATCAACAAAGAAATGCTCGGGAGTGCCTGTTTCCAAGATTTCTCCATCTGCCATAAATATTACACGGTCGGCAACTTTACGAGCAAAGCCCATTTCATGAGTTACTACGACCATTGTAATTCCGCTATGTGCCAAATCAACCATTACATCTAAAACTTCGTTAATCATTTCCGGGTCTAAAGCAGAAGTTGGTTCATCAAATAACATTATTTTTGGATGTACATTAAGGGCCCTTGCAATGGCAACGCGTTGTTGCTGTCCACCGGAAAGTTGCGAAGGGTAAGCCGATGCTTTATCTTTTAATCCTACACGGTCTAAAAATTCAAGACCTGTTTTTTCTGCTGCTTCTTTTTTTATTCCCTGCACCAGGATGGGGGCTATAGTTAAGTTTTCTAATACTGTTTTATGAGGATACAAATTAAATTGTTGAAAAACCATCGCCGCTTTTTGTCTGGCTTCTTTGATAGGAGCATTAGGTGCGGTTATGTCGATACCGTCTAATATTACTGTTCCGCTATCGGGTTTTTCTAAATGATTCATGCAGCGAATCATAGTGCTTTTACCGGAACCACTAGGGCCAATGACGACTAACTTTTCACCGGATTTTACTGTTAGTGAGATGTCCTTGAGAACGTGATTGCTGCCAAAATATTTGTTTACTCCAGCTAATCTAATCAATCGGCTATCCTTCCTTCCCTTTAATAATTTTACACGATAAAAAAAGCAAAGATGCCTACAGTCATTAACAGACTGAGCATCTTTGCCTTGCACACTATTGTATATTGACTTAGTTGAAAAGTCAATAGATTAAATGTATAAACGTAGTTAAAATATAGAAAAATAGTAGCATAATTAACTAATATATTTAGCTGTTAATAATAAAGTAATGAAATGTATAAAAAAGTAGTAAAATATTACGACTTTATACCATTGCTGAAGTACTAAAGGAAAGGGGAAGAGGTTGATGACTATATAGCCAGAAAAGGAAATGTTGTAAAAAAATATGGCTATTATATAGAATTTAGGGTATACTATCAGAAAAACCGGATATTTGAGAGATAAAAGTATAACAGATGAAATTTAGAATAATGCATTTGGGTTTTCTAAGTAGCAGGAAGTTGCTGTTTATGGAGGCTTTTTTGTTTGCCAAATATATTTGACACTTGTTACATTTAGCCTTTATTTACGACTATTAATTTTAAATTATGGTTAATGAAAAGGGGATTTTAAAATGTTATTAAGTAGGATCATGAAAGTATGCACTATATTGTTTGTTTTGCTGGTCATGTCAATTGGGGTCGTAAGTGCCAAATCTGTTGAAGAAAAAAGACAAGATATTCGCAATATAGCCAGTAAGACATTAAGCGAAGTTTATGAACTTCAACCACGTGCCAAGGAAGCTGTCGAAAATGCAGCTGGCTATGCCGCTTTTTCTATAACAGATGCGAAAATCGTCTTTTTAGGTAGTGGATCAGGCAAAGGCATGGCTGTCGACAATGCTACAGGTCAAGAGATTTTTATGAAGACCAAGGATGTTCAGTTGGGTTTTGGTGTAGGAATAAAAAAATATGATGTTTTGTTTGTTTTTGAAACCAAAAAAGCGTTTTCTGATTTTATAGATAGTGGTTGGCAATTTGGTGGACAGGCTACTGCTGCGGCAACTGATAGTGTTACGGGAGATTCTTTGCAAGGTGCGATACCTATTTCACAGGATGTTTGGATGTATCAGGTAACCGATAAAGGTTTGGAACTTAGTGCAACAGTACGAGGGATTCGTTACTTAAAAGATAGCAAATTAAATTAATATTAAATTTATAAAAAGNACTCATGGAATGAAGTGAATTAAAGGTGTTGTTGTCTAACCTTTTTAGTGATTTNAGGAAATGGGTGCTTTTTATTTTCAAAAACGAATTATAAGAATAATATTGGGCTATTACCAAGGAATAAAATGATAGAGAAAGATGCGTGAGTTTTATTTTAGTTGTTTACTGAGGCAAAAGAACGATTTATGGTAAGATAGCTATTATCTAAAATATAGTGTATACTATATATATAAACTATATATTTCAGTAGAAAAAAGCATGATGGATGAAATTGATATTCAAACACTTGTTTTGTTCTATGCTGACAAAAAGTCGCCGTTTAAGGGGGCTTTTTTATTTCCCTCATAGTTGTAGNATTAGCTGCAACAAGGTTCAATTCGTGAAAGGCTAGTTTTGCTGCTTTGATTATAGTTGAAAAATTTAATGAAATAAGAAAGGAAAGTGACACTAATGAATGAAGATATCGTAAAGGGTAAATTGAAAGAATTGCAAGGAAGAATTCAAGAACAATGGGGAGAAATCACCGATGATGAATTCGATAAAACAGAAGGACAAAAAGACCGGTTATTAGGGCTTTTACAGACAAAATATGGATATTCTAAAGAAAAAGCCGAAACTGCCTTTAAGGATTTATTAGATAAAAAATAAATCCCCATGTTAATGTACGTTGTTTTAATTAACACGAGTGTTTAGCAGTTGATTTTTTGCACTAAGGTAAAATGTAGAGGAGATTTTAAAATGTTTTTAAATAGGATTATGAAAGTAGGCACCATATTGTGTGTTTTGTTAGCTATGTCAATTGGTGTTGTAAGTGCCAAATCCGTTGAAGAAAAACGACAAGTTATTCGCAATATAGCAAGTGATACATTAAGTGAAGTGTATAAACTTCAGCCACATGCTAAGAACGCTGTTGCTAATGCAGCGGGTTATGCTGCTTTTTCTATTACAGATGCGAAGATAGTATTTTTTGGTGGCGGAGCAGGTAAAGGCATGGCTGTAGATAATGCTACAGGTAAAGAAGTTTTTATGCAGACCGGCGATGTTCAATTGGGCTTTGGTTTAGGGATAAAAAAATATGATGTATTGTTTGTTTTTGGAACGAAAAAAGCCTTTTCTGATTTTATAAATAGTGGCTGGCAATTTGGTGGACAAGCCACCGCTGCGGCAACGGATAGTGTTACAGGAGGTTCTTTGCAAGGAGCAATACCTGTTTCGCCGGACGTCTGGTTGTATCAGGTAACTGATAAAGGGTTGGAACTTAGCGCAACAGTACGTGGAATTCGTTATTTCAAAGATAGCGAATTAAATTAAGTCTATTATTAACGTTGTAAAAGTACCCATGGAATGAAGTGAATTAAAAATGTTGCTATCTAACATTTTTAGGCATTTCAGGAAATGGGTGCTTTTTATTTTCAAGAACGAATTAAACGATAATATATAGGTTTATCCAATTGCTTAATTATGATAAAATTGTTACAATTATATAGTAGTTTTAAATTAAAATGCAGAGAGAAAAGAGAGTTAGGGATGGAAAATTCGTTGGAAAAGAAATATGGATTGTACACAGCCATAGCTATGGTTGTAGGTATTGTTATTGGCAGCGGTGTATTTTTTAAAGCAGAAAAAGTTCTTAATGCTACAGGTGGAAATTTACCATTGGGAATATTCGCATGGGCTATTGGTGGACTAATCATGGTAATTTGTGCCTATGTATTTGCTACTATGGCTACGCGTTATGAAAAGGTGAGCGGAGTAGTAGACTACGCTGAAGTAACCGTAGGACGTAATTATGGATATTATGTAGCGTGGTTTTTAGCGTTAATTTATTATCCAACTCTTACTTCTGTTTTGGCTTGGGTATCTGCTAGATATGTTTGCGTTTTGTTGGGATGGAGTATTGTTGGTGCTGAAGCTATGGCGCTTTCGGGATTTTTCTTGGTTATGAGTTTTACTATGAATGCAATAGCACCAAGGTTAGCCGGAAAGTTTCAAGTTTCTACAACTATAATTAAACTGATACCATTAATTTTGATGGCAATTATTGGGACTATCTCAGGTTTGCATAATGGAATCTTGTTAAAAAACTTTACCGAGGGCGCTATATCCGCAACAACTGTAGCAAACCCTCTTTTTACGGCGGTTATTGCTACTGCCTTTGCCTATGAAGGCTGGATAATTGCTACTAGTATTAACGCTGAGCTACACGACGCCAAAAAAAATCTGCCTAGAGCATTAACTTTTGGTACTATGTTTGTGGCTTTAATTTATATTTTGTATTATGTGGGGTTAGCAGGTGCAATAGATAATAATGTAATGATGAAGAGTGGTGAAACAGGAGCAAGAATTGCTTTTTCTACCTTGTTTTCTAATGTTGGTGGTACCGTGTTATTTGTCTTTGTGGTTATTTCTTGTTTAGGGACTTTAAATGGGTTGATGATGGGATGTACTCGTGGATTTTATGCAATCTCCATTAGAAACATGGGGCCAAATGTTAGGGTTTTTAAAAGTATAGACCCTGTAACAAATATGCCTGTTAATGCAGCTATAGTGGGACTAATGTTGTCAGGTATTTGGTTATTATATTTTTTTGGTGCTAATTTGGTAACTAAGTCTTGGTTTGGATTTTTCAGTTTTGATAGTTCTGAATTGCCTATAGTAAGTCTTTATGCAATGTATATTCCTATCTTTGTCATGATGATGAAAAAAGAAGCGGGACTGGGCTTTTTTAAACGTTTTTTAATGCCTACGTTAGGAATTTTAGCATGTGTATTTATGGTAATAGCCGCTTGTTTTTCCCATGGTAAAGCTGTTGTCGCCTATGTTATTGTTTTTGCGCTAGTAATGTTATTGGGATATTTATTGAATTTTGAAGGGAAAAAAATATAAAAGATATTTCAGGTACTTGTTTTTTATTTTATTACAGTGCTTTGAATTTGTTTGGTATAAATATAAAAACTTGTAAGATTTTCCCTGTTTTGATATAATATAAAAAGTTGTTGGAATAGCGTCGAGATTTATTAATAAATATGGGCGCCATTCCAAATTTTTTTTAAAATGGAGGGAAAGAAAGTGGAAGAGCTAAAGAGAAAAGCTGTAAAAGTGCCTATTTCCGGCTACATTGCGCTTATGATCGCATTGGTTATTTTTTCCGGATTGATGGCAAAAGTTGGTGGCGGTTGGACAATGTTGGACTTTGATACCTTAAATGGTAAATTTGGCCTAATGAAGAGTGCAACAGCATCTTTTATGGGACAAGGCGGTTCCGGTGCGAGAGATGGTTTCTTATTTGCACTTAGCCTAGCTCCAGGGGTTATGCTAGCACTGGGACTTATGGAAATTGTTGAGCATTATGGTGGACTAAAAGCAGCCCAAAGGTTATTAACGCCAATTTTGCGTCCTATTCTTGGCATACCTGGTATTTGCTGTGTTGCGTTAGTATCTAGCTTGCAAAGCACTGATGCAGGTGCTGGTATGACGAAGGCATTACGTGAAAACAAGGATATTACAGGAAATGAACTTTTGATTTTCACTGCCTTTCAATTTACAGCAGGGGGTATAATTGGAAACTATTTGGCTTCCGGTTCTGCTTTATTTAGTTATATGACGGTACCGATTTCGGTTCCTTTGGCAGTTATGCTGGTAATGAAACTTTTTGGTGCTAACATGATGCGTTTGTATTGTAAAATGTTTGTGCAGGAGGAGAAATAAGATGAGTGAAGAACAGAATAAACAAACTCTTGTTGCACAAGAAACTATTACTGCTGAAGTTAATTCCAGCGATACTATTATGGATGTTTTTGTTAGAGGTGCGCGTAAAGGTTGGAAAGTAGCTATTGATAATATTATTCCTAACGTTTTAATGGCATATGTATGCATAAAGGTTCTCAATGTAACAGGTGTTTTAGCCTGGTTTGGTACAGCTTTTGCTCCTGTTATGGCTATTTGGGGATTGCCNGGTCAAGCTATTATGGTAATTTTGGGAGCGTTGATGTCTATGGGTGGTGCTGTTGGTGTTGCAATGTCCTTGTTTAATGACGGAACTCTTAATGGTACACATATTTCTATCTTGATGCCAGCTATTTATCTACTAGGTTCTAAAATTCAGTATCTTGGTCGTTTGTTAGGTACTGCTGGTGTTCCCGGTAAACATTATCCTGTTCTCTTAGGAATTTCATTTGTGAACGCAGCTATTGCTATGTTTGTTATGAAGATTATTGCACCTTGAGGATAAACTTCAAAGGCACGGCTTAGGCCGTGCCTTTGTTTTACATTACAATCAAAGGAGAATATTATGGAAAAAACTATATTAGAACAAATAAAAAATGAAGAAGCAGCAATGTTGAATTTTGTTGAAAAAATTGTAAATATTGATTCCGGTTATGATTGTCCTGAAGGTGTGGCAGAGGTAGCTCATCTTGTCGGAGATTTTTTAGCGAAACTTGATTTTAAGATAGAATATTTAGAAACACCAAATGAGCCGGTGCAGATTTTAGCTACGCGTCCGCGCCTAGGTAAAAAGAAAGTTATGCTTATGGGGCATATGGATACGGTATTTCCTAAAGGTACAGCTGCTGCGAGGCCTTTTAAAATTGAAAATGGCATAGCTTATGGCCCGGGAGTTATGGATATGAAATCGGGAATAGCCATAGGACTATATACTTTAAAGGCACTTATTGATAATAAATGGAATGATACAGATTTAACCGTGTTTTTTGTGGGAGATGAGGAAATAAATCATCCTAAAACTAATGCCGTAGAAAATTTCAAAAAATATGGTAAAGGTATGGATGCTGTTTTCAATATGGAGCCGGGTCGTGCTGAAGGCGAAGTTGTAACAGGGCGCAAAGGATTATGGCGTCCTAAAATCAAAGTTGAAGGTGTAGCGGCACATTCAGGTAATGAACCGGAAAAGGGTGCTAGCGCTATTATTGAATTGGCACATAAAGCTATTGATATTACTGCCTTAACTAATTTTGCTACGGGAACTACTTATAATGTAGGAGTATTTAATGGTGGACGTTTGGCTAATATTATTCCTGATGAGGCCTTGGCAAAGTTAGACGTACGCTTTAAAACTATAGAAGAAGCAGACAAAGCCAAAGAAAACGTAAAGGAAATATTGGCTAAAACCTATATACAAAGAACTACAACTACACTTATCGATGAGGGCATAGTAGATTATATGCCGCCGTTTGAGGAAACCCCAGCAGGGTTAAAACTATATGAATTTTTGCGTAAGCAAGCAGAAAAGTTGGGGCAGACACCGCTAGGCAGACTTTACGTAGGTGGGTCTTCTGACGCCGGCTATACAACTATGGTTGGGGCTCCGACAATTTGTTCTATGGGTCCTAAGTCTGTTGGTGCCCATAGCAATAATGAATATGCCTATGTAGAAAGTTACGTGCCAAGAGCACAACTTTTAGCTATGGCTATTATGCATTTGGATGAAATGTAATAGGAGGATAATTTATCATGGAAAAATTAGATGTGATGAAACTTTGGGACTATTTGCATTCTATTCCGGAACTAGGGTTTAAAGAATTTAAGACAGCAGCTTTTTTAGCTAATGAGCTAGAAAAATTGGGCTATAAAGTAACCCGTAATGTTGGAGGTACAGGCGTAATTGGAGAGCTAAGCGGTACGGAAGAAGGGCCTACAATTATGCTGCGCGCCGATATGGACGCCTTACCTTTCGTTATTGATGGCAAAGATGAAGTAATACATGCTTGCGGGCACGATGCACATTGCGCCATGGTATTAGCGGCGGCTGCTATTTTGGCCGACAAAATAAAACGTGGTAAATTGCTCATATTATTCCAACCGGGCGAAGAAACCTTAAAAGGGGCTTTGGCTGTTATTGCTACGGGGTTGATGGATAAGGTGGATATAGCTATGGGTTTACATATCAGGCCTATTCAAGACATTCCCAATGGTACAATGACTCCTGCAATTTGTCACGGGGCTAGTACCTTTGCGCAGGTAAAAATACTAGGGAAAGGTTGCCACGGATCACGTCCACATTTAGGAGTTAATGCTTGTGACGCAGTAGCCGCTGTTATAAATGCCGTTAATGCCATTAAGCTTAATCCTGTGCTTGCGTGGTCTTGTAAGGTAACTAATATTAAAGCAGGCGGCGCGGCCCCAAATATTATTCCTGATAAAGCAGCATTAGTGTTAGACTGTCGTGCTCAAACAAATGAGGCAATGACAGAAATGCTAGCCAAATTAAAAATGGCCATAACAAATGCGGCGGCTTCGGTGGGGGCAACGGCTACACTAGATACACCGGATGGTGTTATTCCGGCGGCAAATCTGGATCCGGAATTAACAGCGGAAGTGGCGGAGTGTATTAAAGAGGTTGTTGGCGAAAACAATTTACAACCAAATCTACTTAATCCCGGTGGCGATGACTTTCATTATTATGCACAGCATAATCCTAAACTTAAGGCAGTTTTCTTTGGTGTAGGTTGTGCAGCAGAACCGGGACTACATGATTCTTCCATGCATTTTAATCATGATATGATGCCTTTGGGTACAGAAGTTTTGGTTAAAATGCTTGTAAAAAAATTAGGTTAGTGCGACAGAACTGTCTCCTTTTTAGGGGGCAGTTTTTTTGTATTTTAATATTATTTTTGTTTTAATTACTAAGAACTTGCTGTACAATTAATATACATAAAGAAAACGAGGTGGTTAAATGAAAAAGCTACAACTTAAGGTAATTGTTTTAGTTATGATGTTCGGGATAAGCCTATTTGGCATTATGCAGGAAACAAAAGCGTGCACTCTTTTTGCGGCTACCGGAGCTGATCACGTGGTCAATAGTGGCACTCTTATGGCAAAAAACAGAGATGAAAAACCTGCACTGCAAACCTTAAAACTTGTTAAACCGGAAGCTGGGTATACTTACTATGGTCTTTTTTCCGGTAAGAAGGGGCTTTTTTGTGTAGTGGGAATTAATGAACGAGGGTTGGCCGTAGGAATGTCTACAGCGGGGTCAATTTCACGGAAAGACCGCTTGTGTAACGGAATATATCGTAGCAAAGAAGGTTTGCGTACAAATGAGTACATGCTTTGCTATTGCGCTAGTGTAGATGAAGCATTGGCACTACCGAAGGAATTTTGGCACGAACCGGTAAATTTTATTTTAGCTGATAAAGATAAGGTTGCTTATGTAGAGGTGTTGCCTGGCGGTGAAAAATCAGTTACTATTGAAACCAACGGAGTAATTTATCATACAAACCATTACGTTAATGAAGATAGTTTATGGGCAAATAAAAAAATAGGGGAAAGCAGTTTGACCCGCTACAATCGTATAAAGGAATTGATGACAGAGGATAAGATATTTTCTTTAAATGATTTTATCCAATTTAGTGAGGATCGCAATGCGGGACCCAATAATAGTATTTATCGTGTTGGTACTACTCCTACAAGCACACAAACTCTTGCAAATTTTGTCGTTTATATTCCTAAAGTGGGCTCACCTGTTTTATATATTAAGTATAGACAAAAACCGGGAGATAAAGGGGCAGAAAAGGTGCTTTATCCTATTATTGTAGATGATTTATTTAATAATAAGTAGTTTGTTTAGTAAGTAAAATTTTATGCTCAAGCAGGCAAGGCTTTTAACGTTTGCCTGCTTTTGTTGTTTTAAATAGTATATTGCAGTAAAATAAGAAGATATTATTAGAAAGCATTTGGAGGATTATGTGATGAATGAAAAGTTGGTTTTAGAGAAGATTAAGAATAGTGAAAATGCGGCTTTCGCTTTTTTAGAGCAACTTGTTAATCTTGACTCTGCAGATGATGCCAAAGGCGGTATTGCTGACGTGTGCCACAGTATAGGTGATTTTGCGGCTGCTTTGGGATTTTGCGTGGAGTATATAACGACCCCTGATCAACCTACGCAAGTATTATGTCATAGACCTAATGCCGGTAAGAAAAAAGTCATGTTTATCGGACATGCTGATACAGTATTTCCCAAAGGTACAGTTGCGAAAAGACCCTTTAAAATTGTAGGTGATAAAGCTTATGGCCCAGGAGTTGCGGATATGAAGGGTGGCTTGGTAACAGCTTTGTTTACAATTAAAGGGCTGTTGGAAGCAGGCTGGGATGAGAGCGAATTCACTTTTTTGATTTGTGGTGATGAGGAGCTATCTCATCCACACACTAATGCAGTGGAGAATTTTAAGAAATATGCTCTGGGACAAGATGTTTGTTTTTGTATGGAGCCGGGCCGTGAAAATGGTGCAGTTGTTACAGGACGTAAGGGTGCAGCCAGGCCCCTGATTAAAGTTAAAGGTATAGCCTCTCATGCGGGTACAGCCCCGGAAAAGGGTGTTAGCGCTAATTTGGAATTGGCCTATAAAATTATTGAGCTGCATAAGTTAAATAATAAAACAACAGGGACTACTTTTAATGTGGGAGTTATGAAGGGTGGTTTTATGGCCAACATAATTTCTGATTATGCAGAATGTGAAATAGATATTAGGGTTAAAACTATTGCTGAGGCGGAAAAGGCTATTAAGGATGTGCAAAGAATTGTGGAAACAAGCTACGTCCCTGGAACAAGCAGCACAGTTGAGGCTAATAAAATAAGCTTTATGCCCTTTGAAACAACTCCGCAGGTTAAGAGTTTATACAATCTCATGAAAAAGGAAGCAAAGCTTTTGGGTCAAGAAGAATTAAAAGAAACTTACTCCGGTGGGTGCTCAGATGTAGCATGGACTGCTATGGTTGGAACAACTTCTCTCTGTGCATGTGGTCCTAAAGGTTTTGGAGCTCATACTGATGAAGAATATTTTTATACGGCATCATTAGTTGAGAGAATGCAATTACTGGCAATGACAATTATGCACTTACAGCAAATATAGCTTTGCGGCAATGAGAGGTCTAAATATGAAAGAAAAGATATTAAAGTTGTTAACCGAAATGGTTGCCATAAATAGCCGTACAAATACTGAAAACGAGCGGGAAATTGAAGATTATTTGTATGGTGTGCTTTGTGGATTACCCTATTTCAAAGCTCATGGTACACACTTTGGCCAAATAGCATTACCGGGTGATTCTTGCGGAAGACGAATAGTTTATGGGCTGGTAAAAGGCAAGAGCAACAAGACGGTTGTGTTAATGAATCACCATGACGTAGTGGGAACTGAAGTTTATGGAACCTTAGAACCCTATGCTTTTAATATGTCTGAATTAGCGAAGAAACTGCGCACAGAATTGTTGGACGAAGATGCTCACAAAGATTTGCTTTCAGGAGAATGGTTGTTTGGACGTGGAAGTTGCGATATGAAAGGCGGTATAGCAGTTCAACTTGCTCTTTTGGAAGACTATTCACAAAACCCCGAGGCAGGCAATTTACTTTTTGTTTCAGTTCCCGATGAAGAATCTTTTTCTGCCGGTATGCGCGGAGCGTTATGGTTATTTGAAGAGTTTGAAAAAGATTGGGATTTGGAGTATAAATTGTTGATTAACTGTGAACCAAATGAGAAAATAGACCATGAGCAGGTAGTATCGGTTGGTTCTGTAGGGAAACTTTTGCCGGTCGTTTTAGTACAGGGTAAGGCGGTGCAAATAGGCAGTTACTATGAGGGTATTAATCCAATTTTGCTATTGTCAGAAATTGTTTGTTCTACTGAAGGTGACGAAAACCTGGTTGAAATATGTGGTAATGAAGCAACAGTGCCACCGGTATGGAATTTTATGCGAGACTTAAAAGATAGTTATGATTTTTCCTTGCCTCAAAGGGCAGTTGGCTATTGTAATATTTTAACTTTTTATAAAACACCGGCGGATATTATGCAGTTATTCCTAGAGAAGTGCCAATTGGTAGTTGATAGAATGCAGCTAGGACGCAAGGACAAAGAAGAGATCAAAATTATGCCATATTCAGAATTGTTTATTTTGGCGCAAAAAAAGAAAGGATTTGCCACTTTTTTTGCGAAATTGCAGCACGATATAGAAGAAGTAGTTCATGTACAAGGTAGTGACTATCCTAGTGTTACTATTCAAATGCTGCAGGAAGTTTTAAATTTTGCCAATTTAACTGAACCTGTCATTATAATAGGTTTTGCACCGCCATATTACCCTGCAACAAATAGTGTTAAATTAGCAGGTGCATGTTTTGAAAAAATTATGCAGACAATTAGCAACTCTTTACCGGTTGTTTTTAAACAATATTTTTTAGGTGTATCAGATTGCAGCTATTGTGGAGTAGATAGCCCAATTGCGGGCGATTATTATATCACCAATACGCCCATTTGGGGTTCACTATACTCCTTTGACATAGGGGCATTAAACAGAGTGAAAATACCTTTTGTGCTGTTAGGCCCATGGGGGAAAAGCTTGCATCAACGAACTGAACGGGTGAACATTGTCAGTTTAACTGAGGTTTTGCCACCTGTACTGCAAAATGTTATCAAAGACGTATGGGCTAAAGACATAATATAAGTTTTCACTATATAATATAAAGGAAGAAAATAAATGCTAAACTTTTTTAAGAAAGAAAAAAAATTCCAACTTTTCGCACCGATTAGTGGAAACGTTTGCCCTATTAGTGAGGCAGCTGATCCTGTATTTGCAGAAAAGATAGTAGGAGATGGCGTGTTTATTAATGCTGAAGATACACAAATAGTGGCTCCCTGTGCCGGTGAAATAAGCTTTGTCGCAGAAACAAAACACGCTTTTGCCATGACTCTTGATAATGGGGTAGAAGTGCTGGTCCATATAGGCTTAGAAACAGTAGCTTTAAAAGGAGAGGGGTTTACACAGCTAGTAACTCAAGGGACTAGGGTGAAGGTCGGTACTCCAATTATTGCCATTGATAGAGATTTTATTTTAAGCAGAGGAGTTTCTTTGTCATCGCCGATTCTTATTACTAATCCTGAAGTTACAAAATCATTAATCGTAGAAACAGGTGTTAGGGCTATTGCAGGTAAAACAGTAATTTTAGAATATACTCTATAAGTGGTAAAAATAAAACAAAGGTTTCAAATTACTTGCAAGTAATTTGAAACCTTTGTTTTTTGAGCACTTGCCACTGCAGGTACTGTTTATCTTATTTTATGTGTTCTGTATTATAAACGACCGGATGAATTTAAAACATTTCTCATTTTATGAGCAACCATATCTTGAATTGCTTGACGAGCAGGCCCTAAATAAGAACGAGGGTCAAAATCAGAGGGGTTTTCCGCTAAGTATTTGCGAATGGAAGCCGTCATAGCTAAACGTAAATCTGTATCAATATTAATTTTGCAAACACCATAAGTGCCGGCACGTAAAAGCATATCTTCAGGACAACCTTGAGCACCGTCAATTTTACCACCGAATTCATTGCATTTAGCGACAAATTCTTGCAACACAGTAGAAGCACCATGAAGCACCAAAGGATAACCGGGTAATAAATTAGTTATTTTTTCTAAACGTGCAAAATCTAATTCAGGAGTCCCCTTGAATTTATAAGCACCATGACTGGTACCAATGGCAATGGCCAAAGAATCGACGCCTGTTCTTTCCACAAATTCCACAGCTTGATCAGGGTCTGTATAAGTGGCATCTTTGGTATTAACTTTGACGGCATCTTCTACACCGGCAAGTTTACCAAGTTCTGCTTCTACAACTACGCCTTTATTGTGGGCATAGTCTACTACGCGTTTCGTGAGTTCAATATTCTCTTCAAAGGGAAATTTTGAACCATCAATCATAACGGAAGTAAAGCCACCGTCTACACAAGATTTGCAGATTTCGAAATCAGCGCCGTGATCTAAGTGCAAGCAAATAGGTAAGTCAGTGTCTTCCATAGCTGCTTCTACCAATTTTACTAAGTAAATATGTTTGGCATATTTACGGGCACCGGCAGATACTTGCAAAATAAGAGGAGATTGTTCGGCTTTAGCGGCATCCACGATTCCTTGAATAATTTCCATGTTGTTAACGTTGAAAGCACCCACAGCGTATTTACCGGCATAGGCTTTTTTAAACATTTCTGTTGATGTTACAAATGGCATTTTATTTCCTCCTTTTAAGTCTTTGTCAACTAATTATACCATATAAACTTTCTTTGCGTTAGGCTTTATGTAGATTAATTGTTTTTAGCATGTCTGCAGGCAAGACGCAGGATACATCTATGTTCTTATGGGTTATTGGATGCTCAAAACGAAGACGATTTGCATGCAAACAATGCCGTCCCTGTGGGCCTTTTTTGCCATAGAGGTTATCATCATATAAAGGGTGTCCAAGATAGGCAGTGTGTACACGAATTTGATGGGTACGCCCGGTGTGCAGTACAAATCTTACAAGAGCAAGATTGTTGTAGGTTTTGATCACATANAATTCTTGCAACACAGTAGAAGCACCATGAAGCACCAAAGGATAACCGGGTAATAAATTAGTTATTTTTTCTAAACGTGCAAAATCTAATTCAGGAGTCCCCTTGAATTTATAAGCACCATGACTGGTACCAATGGCAATGGCCAAAGAATCGACGCCTGTTCTTTCCACAAATTCCACAGCTTGATCAGGGTCTGTATAAGTGGCATCTTTGGTATTAACTTTGACGGCATCTTCTACACCGGCAAGTTTACCAAGTTCTGCTTCTACAACTACGCCTTTATTGTGGGCATAGTCTACTACGCGTTTAGTGAGTTCAATATTCTCTTCAAAGGGAAATTTTGAACCATCAATCATAACGGAAGTAAAGCCACCGTCTACACAAGATTTGCAGATTTCGAAATCAGCGCCGTGATCTAAGTGCAAGCAAATAGGTAAGTCAGTGTCTTCCATAGCTGCTTCTACCAATTTTACTAAGTAAATATGTTTGGCATATTTACGGGCACCGGCAGATACTTGCAAAATAAGAGGAGATTGTTCGGCTTTAGCGGCATCCACGATTCCTTGAATAATTTCCATGTTGTTAACGTTGAAAGCACCCACAGCGTATTTACCGGCATAGGCTTTTTTAAACATTTCTGTTGATGTTACAAATGGCATTTTATTTCCTCCTTTTAAGTCTTTGTCAACTAATTATACCATATAAACTTTCTTTGCGTTAGGCTTTATGTAGATTAATTGTTTTTAGCATGTCTGCGGGCAAGACGCAGGATACATCTATGTTCTTATGGGTTATTGGATGCTCAAAACGAAGACGATTTGCATGCAAACAATGCCGTCCCTGTGGGCCTTTTTTGCCATAGAGGTTATCATCATATAAAGGGTGTCCAAGATAGGCAGTGTGTACACGAATTTGATGGGTACGCCCGGTGTGCAGTACAAATCTTACAAGAGCAAGATTGTTGTAGGTTTTGATCACATAGTAATCGGTACGTGCATATTTGCCTTCGCTCTTATTAACCTCACGCTCAATAATACTTCCCGGTTTTCTGGAAATAGGAACAGAAATTGTTCCGCATTGCTCAGAAGGAACTCCAACTACTAGGCCTAAATATTCTTTATGAGGGGGATGGAGGGCGAAAGCAAACTGAATATAGGCTTTTTTGGCAAATAGTACTAGTCCTGAGGTATTTTTGTCTAACCGTGATATTGGATGTATACCGGTACTAATTCCAGAAGCTTTATAATGACCGGCTATTAGGTTTGCTAGGGTGCCTTGCATATTTTTAGTTGTTGGATGTACTAGCATTCCTGCAGGTTTATTAACGATAATGAGATATTCATCTTCATATATAATTTTCAAAGAAGCTTTTTCAGGTATAACCGTTGATGGGTTTTCTGAATAGTCAAAAGTTACTACTGAACCTGGTTGTAAGAGTATATTACCCATAGGATGGGCATTATTAACCCAAAGACAACCTGATAATTTGAGCTTTCTATAAATGATTGCAGAGATACTTTGGCTAGCCAAAAAATCTTTTAAGTGTATAGGTTTAGAATTTTGAGATAAAATAAAAGTCTCCATTAATGTTGTACCTTGTCTATTATTTCAATGTTATCCAGATATCCTTTTACTTGACCTCGTATCATTGCTAAATATTTTTTGTAGAGCTCTTCCTGTTCTAACTTTTCTTCCTTGTTTAACCCCAATGTACGTTTCTTTTTTGCTAATTCATTGATTCTTTTAATTAATTCTTGTATATTCATTTGTGCACCCCTTTATAACAATATAAATTATAACAAAGTAAAATGCTTACTACAATGTAATCAAGAAAAAAGGTGGTTAAGCCTTGCAAGAAACAAAAGAGAAACACAGAAAAAAGTTAAGTGGCTAGAGGTTAGACTGTGGTTTATTGACTAAAAGAGTGGTATATGCTATTGTAAGTTTGTTGAAAATAGGAGCCGTTACTATTAAAAGGAGATTTTAAAATTGAAAAGATATGTTGTTTTCGTTGCACTGCTTATTGTAGCTATTCTTGTAATTAGTGGTTGTGGACCAAAGAACAAGCAAACAGTAAAGACTAATGGACAAGCGTATTTAACTGTTACCGATGATGAAGGCCGCAAAGTGGTTTTAACCAATAAACCTGAGCGTATAGTGGCTTTGGCTGGTTCAGATTTAACGCTTTTGGACGCCGTAGATGTAAATTTGGTAGGCCGTGTGACCACAAAAGTGGGGAACATACCTGCTCGCTATAAAGATTTGCCGGAAGTGGGAGTTACTACAGGTTTAAATATAGAAAAAGTTATAGCTTTAAAGCCTGATTGCGTATTAGCAATAGCAGGACAACATGATAAGTATATTCAATTATTAGAGTCAAATAATATACCGGTATTTATGCTGCGGATAAAAAGTTTTGAAGACGTAAAGGCTAAACTTCACCTTATGTCACAAATTGCCGGGACAGAGGATAAGGGTGATGCGGTAATCGCCAAGCTGGATAAGGAAGTAAATGGTATCTTAAATAAATTGCCTAAAGAAAAGCAGACAGTTGTTATTTTGCATGCTACAGCAAAAAATGTGACAGTGGAACTAGATACTTCTATTGCAGGAGGAGTAGCTAAAATGCTCCGGCTTGAAAATGTTGCAGCCGGTGGCAATAAAAAAATAAGTGGCGATAAAGTACCATATAGTCTGGAAGAACTGGTTAATCGGGATCCCAGTGTAATATTTCTAACTTCCATGGGCGAAGGACCTGATATTGAAAAAAGGATGAGGGCAGATGTTACAAATAATCCTGCTTGGAGCTCTCTCAGTGCTGTAAAAAATGGTAAGTTTTACGTTTTACCGGAAAAATATTTTTTACTTAGCCCAGGGTTAAATTATCCGGCAGCCATTAAATATATGGCAAAGCAAGTGTATCCGGAGGCTTTTACTAATGAAGAGTAGTTCGGTAGATACAGTTGGTGCAATTGAAAATTACGGGATTCCCCGTAATGTCTGGCGTACGGGAGTTTTAGTTTTCTTTGCATTCCTTGCCTGTTTTGGTATTTTTTTGAGCCTAACACGAGGAAGTATGAATATATCAGTTAGCGACATAATAAAAATTTTGCAGTCTCCTATAGATTCTTCCAGTAGTCAAATTGTTTGGAATATTCGTATGCCGCGTACTATTGTTGGAGCTTTAGTGGGGGTTAATTTGGCCTTATCAGGCGCGATTTTGCAGGCAATTATGCGTAACCCATTAGCTGACCCGCATATTATAGGAATTTCTTCCGGTGCCGGTTTAGCCGGTGTTACTATTATGATTTTATTCCCGGCTATGGAATATTTGATTACACCTGTTGCGTTTGTGGGAGCCATGGGAGCAGCGGTATGTATTTATATTATAGCGTGGAAAAACGGTATTAAGCCTGTGCGTGTTATTTTAGCAGGCGTAGCTGTTTCGGCTTTTTTAGGTTCAGGGATTTCCGGTTTAATGATTTTTTATAGTGATAGAGTGCATGGAGCTTTGCTATGGATGGTGGGTGGTTTGGCTGCTCGTAGTTGGCCACAAGTAACTATTATTTGGCCCTATGCGTTAGTTGGTTTTATTTTGGCTTTGTTAGGAGCACAATATTTAAATATTCTCCAATTAGGAGATGAAATGGCTAGTGGTTTGGGTATTAATGTAGAAGCNGTNCGTATTGCATTAACTGCAGTTGCGGCATTATTGGCTGCTAGTGCGGTTAGTGTGGTTGGTTTATTGGGTTTTGTAGGGCTTATTGTGCCCCATGCAGCTAGACTGTTAATCGGTTCGGACTATAGATTTTTATTGCCTGCTTCAGCGTTATTGGGTATAGGAGTAGTCACTTTGAGTGATACTTTCGCAAGGGTTATTTTTTCACCGATTGAACTACCGGTAGGAATTATCATGGCTTTTATTGGGGCACCTTTTTTCTTATTTTTACTAAGGAGGGAGCTCTANTGAACATTCTTGACATAAAAAACATAACGGTTGAATTGTCTGACAAGGTTATTTTGCGAAATATGAATTTAAGTATTGTANATGGCGAAGTNCTTTCTATAATAGGTCCTAACGGTTGTGGNAAAAGCACCTTGTTGAAAACTATAGCAAGGGTTATTCGNTGCAAAAGNGGTTCCGTTGAATTTGANGGAACCAATGTACAGAGTTTTAGTCATAGGCAATTTGCACAACGTTTAGCTATTTTAACCCAAGATCCGGAGGCACCTCCAGATCTTACGGTTTATGATTTAGTAAAGCTAGGTCGTTTCCCTTATCGTTCTTGGTATTCCGGTAACGCTAAGGAGGACGAAGAACAAGTTGCCTGGGCTCTAGCGCAGACCGGGATGGAACAGATGAAAGAAAGGCTTCTGGTTACCTTGTCAGGAGGAGAACGGCAAAGGGCTTGGATTGCCATGGCATTGGCACAAAGACCCAAGGTATTGTTATTAGATGAACCTACTACATATTTAGATATTTGTCATCAGCTGGAAGTCATGCAGTTACTAAGAAAATTAAACAGAGAATTGGGACTTACTGTAGTTATGGTGTTGCATGATTTGAATCATACCTTACAATATTCACAGCGGATTGCCGTCATAAAAGCAGGAGAAATTATTAGGGCTGGTGAACCGCAAGAAGTTATTAACGACACATTATTAAAAGATGTTTTTAGAGTAAAAGCTGATATATTTATGGCTAGTAACGGTATGCAGGCTATCTTACCAATTGATTTGATAAAACTATAATATCATAAGCTGGGTAGTAACTATGTGCAGAACGTTGGCTATAGACGGGACTTAGCTTGTGATATTTTTCGTGTTGACTTGCTTAATGTTAATGCATATAATTAACAGGTGAATTTTATGTTAATTTGTTAGCTTACTATTATTATAGGGGAAAAGTATAGTTTAATTCAAAATTAATGGGGGCAAAATCATGAAAAAGGATGTTCGGAAAAGTAAGACCTTATCTATTTTATTAACTTGTGCAACTATGGCTGGTTATAGTTCAACTTTTGTGGCAACAGCTCATGCGGCAGAGATGAAGGAGTTTTCATTGGATACCGTGGTAGTTACGGCTAGCAGGGTTCAGACCAACAAAGTTGATACTCCTGCCAATATTGATGTTATCACCAATGAAAAATTGAACACAAATAATTACGCAGATGCTGCAGATGCTTTGCGTGATGTACCGGGTGTAAATATTTTGTCCGCTGGTACAGGTGGCGTTAATATGGGACAAGATCAAATTTTGCTTAATGGTGATTCCAGAGTATTGGTCATGATTGACGGGCGGCGTGTTAACGTTGCAAGTACCGGAACTTACAGTTCATCTTGGTTACCTCCTATTAATGCCATAGAAAAAATAGAGGTTTTAAAGGGCAGTGGCTCTGCTTTGTATGGTACTGATGCAGTTGGCGGCGTAATCAATATTATTACTAAGTCAGGTACGAAAACCCAAGTTACTGCAAAAGTAGCCGGTGGTTCGTGGGGAACAGAGCAGTATGGTGTTTCGGCAAGTGGTTCTAACGAAAATGGTGTGGGCCTATTTGTGACGGCAAATAAAAATCGTCGCGGCAACTATTCCTATAAAAACCGAGCTACAGGTGACGTAAGTGAAATTGCTAATTCCTATTATGATTCAACAGGTGCCACTATAAAAATTGACAAAAAAATTGGCAAAGATAATAAGTTGACTTTAGCAGCGGAACACTTTTTATCAGTTGGGGGCTCGCCTTTTGGTACACCTGGGTATGTTAATACGGCCTCTGATAGTTATGAAAGACTCAATAACAATGTTTCACTGCGCTATGATTGGAATTTAGCTAAAGATAACGCTGGGTTTGTACAGGCCTATAAGAATTATCATCATGCTAATTTTTATAGTACTATTGTTGATAATGTTTCGGACTTTAATGAAGATAAATATGGCATTGAGGCACAACAAAACTGGAAATTGGCAGAAAATAATCATTTTACGGCCGGTATTGATTACTACGATACTAAGGTTACCAATAATTCTTTATATGAAAATGGGGATAATTCCGTAAATAATAAAGCTGTTTACATGGAAGATCGCTGGGGTTTTGCACCTTCCTGGCAGTTAAATAGCGGGTTGCGTTATGATAAGCATAGTACGGCAGGCGGGAAATTCACTCCTCATTTTGCTGTAAACAAGAAATTTAATGAGGATAGTAATGCTTATATTTCTTGGGGCAGAGTTTTTAACGCACCAAATACAGATACTTTATTCTGGTACCAACCGGGATATTCTATGTTTGGCAACCTTGATTTGAAGCCTGAAACAGGCAGTGTTTTAACTGTTGGTTTTAATACTAAGACGTCAGCTTCTACGTCAGTTAGTGCTAGCTATTTTAATAGTAAAATTGATGATGCTATAGATTGGGAATCCGATGCTAATTATCTTTATAAACCTGTAAATATTGATTCAGAGAAGAGACATGGTATTGAACTTGCTGTTAATCATAAGCTTAGCGATAATTGGAGTTTAAATGCCTCGTACACTTATTTGCATATAGAAAAAGATAAAGGCAGTGGGTTTGCTACTGATGGTGCAACAAAACCTAATGTTTATAGGGCTGGAGTCCGCTACAAAAATGCCAAGTGGATTGCTGACCTTACTCTACGTGCCGGCACAGGCCAAGACACAACCAGATATACCTCTAGCAGCTATGCAACTTTAGATTTAGGTGCACAATACAAAATCAACAAAAACATTAAGCTTTTTGCGCAACTTAATAATTTAAATAATGCTGCATATGAAGAAATGGCAAACTCTTATAATACTTGGACTAATTCTATAAACTGTTATTATCCTATGCCTTCACGAAATTTTGTGGTAGGTATGGAATATAATTTCTAGAATGTAAACATTTAAGAAACCGGTTAACACTAGATAACCGGTTTCTTTTTTTTGAAATATATTGACTTGCTTAATAGGAATGAATATAATTTAAGAGATAAATTTAATATTGGATAAAAGCGCTCTAAGGAGCATAAAAGATAAGTCGGTGTAAATCCGACGCGGTCACGCCACTGTAANGGNAAGTAGTCTCATNAANNCNCTAAAGTAATTTNNGTGNNNGNNATTNANNNANCCAAAGCCAGAATAGCTGCTTTTATAAAAATTCTTGAGAATTGGCAAAAAACACCCAAATATAGAGGAAAGTTGTTGCCAAACTTACAACCTGCGAGAGACGGGGAGAGAATTTTGTGTGAGTCGTGTCTTGAACACCGGCTCTTAGGACACAATATTCAACCATCTTTCTTTAGAGAGNTGGTTTTTTTATTGGTTGATTTGGCTGGTGAGAAGGGGATAAGTATATGAAAATTGCTTTTTATGGCAAGGGTGGTATTGGTAAATCTACTACGGCGGCAAATGTTTCAGCTGCTTTTAGTCAAAAAGGGCACAAAGTATGCCAAATTGGGTGTGATCCTAAAAATGATTCGACTCGTTTACTTTTAGGCCATATCTGTAAGCAGACTGTGCTGGATACGGTGCGCGATAGCGAAGACGGTGAAGTAACGGCTGAACAAATAGTGCATGAGGGGTTTAATGGTATTAAGTGCGTAGAAGCCGGTGGACCGGAACCAGGGGTTGGTTGCGCAGGTAGGGGTATTATTGTTGCTTTGGAAAAACTAAATGCTCTTAACGTTATTCCGGAAGATTCCTTGGTATTGTATGATGTTTTAGGTGATGTTGTCTGTGGTGGGTTTGCCGTACCTATTCGCGAGGGTTACGCTACAGATATTTACATTGTATCATCAGGAGAATTAATGTCACTGTATGCTGCTAATAATATTGCAAAGGGCATCTGTCGTTTTGCCGGCCGCGGGAAAGCAAGGCTTGGAGGTATTATTGGCAATAGCCGTAACACAGTCAATGAAGAGAAATTATTAAAGGAATTTGCAGCACGGCTAAATACAAATCTCATTGCCTTTATTCCTAGAGATATAATTGTGAACCAAGCAGAAAATAAAAGACAGACGGTAATAGAGTTTGCGCCTACGTCTAATCAGGCAGAAGTGTATCGCCGACTTGCAGAGGATATAGAAAATAACCAAAAATTAACAGTACCAACGCCTATGACATTTGAGGAGCTTGAGGAGCTGATTTCTAAGTATGCCGATTAAAACCAAAAGATTTATCATCAAAAAGCGTAGCTGCAGCTGCAGTATGCCNGGAGTCTGGCGAGCGGTAGGATATAGTNAAGGCGCTGTNGTTGTTTTTCATAGCCCTAAGGCCTGTGCTCATGTTGCACATACTATGGATATTAATGCTCATTTTCGTGGTATCGCTAGGGGAGAAAGNGAGCCTTATGGATATACGGCCCCTCTTATTTCTACTATGCTTACAGAAAAACATTCAATATTTGGTGGAGCTAAGCAATTGGAAAATTGTTTAGACTTTGTAGTAAAGCGCTATAAGCCACAATACATCGTTATTGCTAATTCTTGCGTAGTTGGCGTTATCGGTGATGACGTGGCAGCTGTTGCTGCGGGCGCAGAAGAAAAACATAATTTACCAATTATTACCTTACCTTGTTATGGTTTTTTGGATGGAGAGTATTATGCGGGTTATTATGGAGTAGCGGAAGCCTTGGTAGAGCGGTTTTTGGTCGGAGGCTTACCCAAGGTTCAAGATAGCGTTATTTTATTGGGAGATAACGGTGGCCCCAATGGGGAATATGCCGTAGAAGTAAAACGTTTGCTGGCCTATTTTGATTTGCAGGTAATTGGACAATTTCCCGGATATGTAGCTTATGATGATATGAATCAAGTTACAACGGCAGCTCTCAGCGTAGTTTTAGGAGGGCGAACTCAGGCAAATGACTCACTGCTAAAGATAGCAAAAAAGTTGGAAGAAAAATTCGCAATTCCTTATTATGGCGGGGTATATCCTTTAGGATGGCAGGGAACGAGGGAATGGCTTGCCGACTTGGGAAGAAAGCTGCATAAAGAAGAGTCTGCCCAAAAGGCAATAGCCGAACAGAAAGAACGGCTTGAGAGAGTTTTAGTAGACGCTAAAGAAAAATTGCGCGGCAAAAAGGTAGCTGTATGTATTGGTAGACAACTAGAATACTTTAGGCCGGAGTGGGTTATGGAGATACTGAAATTAATTGAAATTAATCAGCTTGGCATTGTTCTTNGGAGTCTGGCGAGCGGTAGGATATAGTAAAGGCGCTGTTGTTGTTTTTCATAGCCCTAAGGCCTGTGCTCATGTTGCACATACTATGGATATTAATGCTCATTTTCGTGGTATCGCTAGGGGAGAAAGAGAGCCTTATGGATATACGGCCCCTCTTATTTCTACTATGCTTACAGAAAAACATTCAATATTTGGTGGAGCTAAGCAATTGGAAAATTGTTTAGACTTTGTAGTAAAGCGCTATAAGCCACAATACATCGTTATTGCTAATTCTTGCGTAGTTGGCGTTATCGGTGATGACGTGGCAGCTGTTGCTGCGGGCGCAGAAGAAAAACATAATTTACCAATTATTACCTTACCTTGTTATGGTTTTTTGGATGGAGAGTATTATGCGGGTTATTATGGAGTAGCGGAAGCCTTGGTAGAGCGGTTTTTGGTCGGAGGCTTACCCAAGGTTCAAGATAGCGTTATTTTATTGGGAGATAACGGTGGCCCCAATGGGGAATATGCCGTAGAAGTAAAACGTTTGCTGGCCTATTTTGATTTGCAGGTAATTGGACAATTTCCCGGATATGTAGCTTATGATGATATGAATCAAGTTACAACGGCAGCTCTCAGCGTAGTTTTAGGAGGGCGAACTCAGGCAAATGACTCACTGCTAAAGATAGCAAAAAAGTTGGAAGAAAAATTCGCAATTCCTTATTATGGCGGGGTATATCCTTTAGGATGGCAGGGAACGAGGGAATGGCTTGCCGACTTGGGAAGAAAGCTGCATAAAGAAGAGTCTGCCCAAAAGGCAATAGCCGAACAGAAAGAACGGCTTGAGAGAGTTTTAGTAGACGCTAAAGAAAAATTGCGCGGCAAAAAGGTAGCTGTATGTATTGGTAGACAACTAGAATACTTTAGGCCGGAGTGGGTTATGGAGATACTGAAATTAATTGAAATTAATCAGCTTGGCATTGTTCTTCTAGATAGCTATATGCCCAAGGACAGAGCTAGTATGGAACAAGCAATAAAAAGCTGCACAAATATTAATATTTTTAATCAATTAGAGGGTGCGAAAGTAGTAGAAGCCGCAGATATTATTTTGACAACTCATGAACTAGAGGCCTATAATGCCAGACAATTGTTTTTACCTATGTTGCCAACAGTTGGTGTTACGGGTATGATAAAGTTAATAAAAAATATTATAAAAATCGCTTATAGACATGGTGATAAGGGAGGCATTGTTTATGGCTAAGGCAGAACAATGGGGTAATATTTGCAACCGTGTCAATACCTGCGCTTTAACGGGGGCGGCAGCATTTTTTGCTGGAATTCCGGGAGCAGAGATTATAAATAATGGACCTTTGTGGTGTTATTTTTATGCCTTGCGTTATTTAGAAAGAGCAAAGTCAGATATTGGTAAATTCTATCATGGCACTCAGCCTGATAATAATTCCGTGATTTATGGAACAGAGCAATTTTTATTGGATGAATTGGAATTGCGCAAAAAAAACTCTGCCGCGTCTATTATGCTCATTGAAAATAGTTGTTCGGTAAGTCTTATTGGTGACGATATTGCAGGTATTGCCCGCAAAGCAAAAATGCCCTGCCCTGTAGTTTGTTTTGATAGCGGCGGTTTATTAGGAACATTTTGCAGAGGTTATAGTTTGGTAGGAGTTAAGTGCTTGCAAGAGCTAATACCAAGCAAAAAAGTACCCAAGCGAGTTGGCCGTGTAAATATTTTAGGAATGAGTTTAGGTTATCTTAATGATGATAATGATTTGGCAGAAGTTAAAAGAATCCTTGTTATGGCAGGGTATGAAATAGGGGTTTGTTTAGGTGATGGCGCTACAGTAGAAGAAATAATGAATTTATCTGCTGCGGAGTTCAATTTGGTTATGCACGAAGAATTGGGACTGGACATAGCAAAATTTTTGCAGGAAGAATATGCAATGCCCTATGTGAGCAACGGAGTGCCATATGGCTTAGAAGGAACTTTGAATTGGTTAAAAGCCTTACCGGGATATACATTGAAACAAGAAATATCTGAAGAAGTGGAAAAATACCGCAATAAGCTTTTTGCTGCAACTAATGAAATGCGCCTAGTTTGGGGTGAGCTGTGGTATGATAATATAATAGTTTCAGGACCGTCAACCATGGCATTTTCGTTAGCTGAGGCTTTGCGTAGAGAATGGGTTGATACAGGTAAACTTACGGCAATTTTGCAGGACGTGCCGATTAATAAGAAGAACTCTAGGGAAATAGATGAAATTTTGCTTCCTGCAGAGAATATGAAAGAAGTAGAGACCGCACTTATGAGCTTTAATAGGGGATTACTAATGGGAAGCAGCAGCGAAACTGTAATTTTGCAACGGAATAAACACGCTGAAAACGTGCAAATCTGCAATATTTCCTATCCTATTGTTGATGAACTGCTTATAACTTCGGAGCCATTTATGGGTTTTAGGGGAGCAGCACATATGTTGCAAAGATTGTGGAATGGCAGCATCGCCATGAAAGTTAACAGATGAAGTTATGAGAAAAATTATTTTGTTTTTAGCACTGCTGTGTTTTTTTATAAGTGGTTGCAGCGTGGAAAAAAATACAGAGAAAAATTTAACTAATACCTATACTGTATTGGATGATAGCGGAGCTAGTGTTACTTTGCAGAGGAAGCCACAACGTATAGTTTCGTTAACTTATGGTACGGATGAAATACTAGCCGAGTTAGTAGATTTAAAAACAATAGCGGCCTTTAGTCATTGGGCTGATGACCCTCAGTTGTCTTTTTTAAATAAGGAGCAATTACGGGCGGTAAAAAAACGTTCTAGCGAAAATGTTGAAGCAGTTTTAAAATTAAAACCGGATTTAGTATTAGCTTCGACTGCTACAGCACCGGGGTTAGTTAAATCCCTGAGAGATATGGGTATACCTGTTTATATTGCCAGAAGTCCTAAAACTTATGAGCAAATGAAAGAAAAAATTATGGGAATAGCTAACCTTGTCCAAGAAGCAGGCAGAGGGCAGGAAATATTAAAAAAAATGGATAGTGATTTAGCGGAAACGGAAAAACATTTATCACGTATAACGACTTCCAAACAAAAGGTAGCCATGCTTTTTTACTTTGGAGGAGTTTCCGGTCGTAAGGGTAATTTGGTGGATGAAATGCTAAAAATGGCACATATTAGAAATGGCGCGGCTGAATTAGGTATGGGCATTGGCAGTAATAATATTTCTAAAGAACAGGTAGTAGAAAAGAACCCGGATGTATTTTTTATCCCGGCATGGAATTTTGGACATGAGGATAATAATGTAGAAAAATATAAGCAGGAGATACTCACAGATCCGGCTTTTAAGAATGTAAAAGCTATTAAGGATAACAAAGTTATAGCCATTGGTGAGAATTATCGCAACGTAGCTTCACAACATATAGTGGAAAGTATTAGGGCTTTTGCGAAGGCCGTATATCCTTAATGTTTCTAAAAAGGGGAAATATTAATGAGAAAAAATGCCGTTAAGGTAATTGTATTACTGATAGGATTATTGCTTATTGTTATGTGTATATCTCTAGCATGGGGTCAGATTGATATTCCGCTTCATAGCACACTTTCAGTAGTTGCTGAGCAATTGGGGTTACCGGGAAATTGGCAGCCTGAGTTTACGCAGGAACAAAAAGCAGTGCTCTGGTTCATTCGCATGCCCAGAACTTTGGTGGGAGTTCTGGTAGGTGCGGCCTTAGGTGTTGCTGGCGCAGTAATGCAGGGAGTATTTAGTAATCCTCTGGCAGATCCCGGAATAGTAGGGGTTTCCTCAGGCGCAGCTACAGGGGCCGTAGTTTCTATTGCTCTGGGCGTTTCTGCACAGAGTATGTTCTATATGCCTATGTTTGCTTTTGTGGGAGCGATTTGTGCTGTTTCTATTACTGTTTTTCTAGCTATGAGGCATGGGAAAATACCGGTTATGACATTATTACTTTCAGGTGTTGCTGTAAGTATGCTTCTAGGGGCGTTGACTTCAGGAATATTAACTTTTATGAATGAACAGAAATTGCAGCAATATTTATTTTGGATGGTTGGCGGCTTAGATTATCGGCGCTGGGAACATGTTTATTTAGCTTTGGGACCAATAGTTTTAGGTATTTTCATCATGTTACTTTTAGCAAGACATTTAAATGTTTTGGTGTTGGGTGAAACAGAGGCCAAGGCAGTAGGAATGGCAGTAGTGCCTTTTAGATTGTTTTTACTTTTTGTAGCGGCGATGACAACTGCCACGGCAGTATGCGTAAGCGGGAATATTGGGTTTGTAGGACTTGTAGTGCCACATATGATGCGCATGTTAATAGGCCCTGATCACAGAGTGCTATTACCGGCCAGTGCCTTAGCCGGAGCTATATTTCTTGTGCTTTGCGATACCTTAGGCAGGTTAGTTATACCACCGGCAGAAGTAAGAGTGGGAATTATGACAGCTCTTTTAGGTACGCCATACTTCTTGTATCTTTTGCGCCGTATTAAAAACCCAACATAAATATAATGCTAAGGAAAAATTGAAAGGAGACAATAATGGGAAAAATACTGTTTTTAACTAATATTGAAAGAAACTTTTATATGATGAACAGGGCTAAAGAAAAACTTGTGGAACAAGGTATTTTATCCAAAGATTGTCTTTGTCGGCAAATTAATGAGGGAACGCCTTGGGGAGTAGAATGGGAAAAAACTCTAAGTAAATACGACGTAGTTGTAGTGAAATGGATGGGAACGGGAATGGATACTCCATTTTTACGCAAAGTCGCTGCATATTTAGAACGAAAAAAAATTACTAGTCTTTTAATAATGGCTGATGGTGATGGGGAAAATAAAAATTATGGATTTTCTCAAGAAGAAATTTTGTTTTTGAAAAAATACCTTTTTTATGGTGGATTAGCAAATTATAAAAATTTATGGCTGTGGCTAGATAGTCATTTTTGTGGTAGTGGCGATGAGTTTGACGAGCCTAACCCACAATTTTGGGCAGGTATATATCATCCCAGAGCTCCTAAAGTGTATGAAGATGTGGAAAGCTACTATAAGAATTTTTGTAAGAAAGACAGGCCTACTATCGGTGTAACATTTTATCGGGAGGACTGGATTTGGGAAGACTTAGAATATCAAGGACAGCTTATTCGTGAAATTGAGAAGCAAGGAATGAATGTAATTTGTGTATTTACTAATGGCATGCCTTCTACAGAATTGGGAATGCTTAGTCTAGTAGATATTTTTAATAAATACTTCTGCCGGGGGGGAAAACCTCTAGTAGACGTTTATATTAATACAATGAAATTTTCACTTACGGTGGCACGCTCCATGACTTTAGATTATCTAAGAGAGTGGAATGTACCTGTATTGCAGGCATATACGGTATTGGCGGAGTACGATGAATGGAAGAAAAATCTTGAAGGCATGAATGCCATGGAAATTTCTATTAGTATAACGCTGCCGGAATTTGATGGGGCCCTTCATTCCGTACCTATCGCCGCTAAAAGCAGAGATATTGATGGAAACTTGCAGTACACACCAATTTTTGAGCGGATTAACCGTTTGGTGAGTAAGGCCAAAAAATGGACAGTTCTACGTAGAAAACCAAACAGCGAGAAAAAAATTGCTATTGTTTTTCATAATTTCCCTGCTAAAAATTCTAATATAGGCAGTGCCGTTGGTTTGGATACACCGGAGAGCATTCGTCTTGTGCTTGCCAGCATGCAAGAACATGGTTATGTTGTAGACAGTATCCCGGCAGATGGTAAGGCATTTATGGAAGAATTAATTAATAATGCTACAAATGATAGGAAATATATCACGGAGAAACAAATTGCCAATGCACAGAAAATGACGTCGGCTGAATATAAAATGTTTTTTAATGCATTACCTGAGCAAAATAAAGACCAGTTGGTGAAGGATTGGGGTGAAGCTCCGGGAAATGTTTTTGTTTACGATGATAACCTTTTGGTACCGGGGACCTTGAAGGGCAATGTATTTGTAACGGTACAGCCACCTCGCGGTTTTGGAGAAGACCCTGATAAGATTCTACACTCTCCATTTTGCGCACCTACCCATCACTACTTAGGCTATTATCATTGGGTGAGAGACATTTGGAAGGCTGACGCTGTAGTACATGTGGGTACTCATGGTTCTTTGGAATGGCTTCCGGGTAAAAACGCAGGATTGGATTGTACCTGCTATCCTGACTTAGCTTTGGGCGATTTGCCAAATATTTATCCCTACTTAATAAGCATCGTAGGTGAAGGTATTCAGGCTAAACGGCGCGGGGCTTCTTGCTTAATAGGTCATTTGCCGGCACCTATGACACATTCAGGCATGTATGACGAGTTAGAAGAATTAGAAAAGTTATTGGAAGAGTACGCTCATTTTAAAACGAATAAGCAGGAAAGTTTAGATAAAATACAAGCATTAATTATAGCTAAAGCTACAGAAGCAAACTTGGCGGCCGAAGTCAGCCCTAATCAAGACTTTGATGATTATACTATGCAACTGCATACCTATTTGACCGATATTAAAAATATGCAAATTCATAATGGGTTACATATTTTAGGTGCGCCGCCTGCAGGGGAGATGCAAATAGAGTATTTATTAGCGTTGCTGCGCATGGATAACGGTGAAGTACCTTCTTTAACACAAACCTTGTCTGCAAATTATGGGTTTGATTATTATGAACTGGCTGAAAACGGTGGCAAACTCTTAGAAGATGGTAGTATGACCTATAGTGCTCTTACAGATAAAATCAGGCAAGATGGCATTGCTGTTTTGACAGAACTAGCTAAAACGGGATTTACTGTTTGGGGCATAGAACCAGTTATGCAATTACCATTATTAGCTAATGCTTCTGAAAATATATGCGAAAAGATACGCAAGATATGTAATTATGTTTGTACTACATTGGTGCCTAATTTAGAAAAGACGGTGCAGGAATCTACAAATCTTCTGCGGGCATTGGATGGTGAATACGTAGAACCGGGACCTGCAGGCGCGCCAACTTCCGGTGGTGCGGATATTTTGCCAACGGGACGTAATTTTTATGGCGTGGATCCCAGAAATTTACCAACGCCTACGGCTTGGGAGCTTGGCGTGGAATTAAGCAATCAGGTTATTAATCGTTTTATTGAAGAGGAAGGGCATTATCCTGAGAGTGTAGGTATTGTATTATGGTCCGGTGCTAATATGCGCAGCCATGGCCAGTGCTTGGCAGAATTTATGTACCTATTGGGTGTACGGCCTATTTGGCAAAAGAGCAGCAGAAGAGTAACCGGCATAGAAATAATTAGTTTAGAGGAATTAAAAAGACCGCGTGTAGATGTGACGGCCAGAATAAGTGGGTTGTTCAGAGATAGTATGCCAGGGGCTATTGAGTGGTTGGATAGAGCTGTGCGTCTAGTAGCAGAGCAAGATGAGCCAACAGATTTGAACTTTGTGCGCAAGCATTTTTTAGAAGAAGCAAAAGAACTGGAAGAGCAAGGGATTTCTCACGAAGAAGCCTGGCAAGAAGTTGGTTTTAGAGTTTTTGGAGATGAATTGGGTGTTTATGGTGCAGGTGTTGCAGCTCTTTTAGAGACAAAAAATTGGGAGAACATTGGTGATATTGCCGATGTTTATGTGCGTTGGGGTGGGCATGCCTATGGTGGTAAGACCAGAGGCAAGTTCATGCCGGAGCGTTTCCGTAAACGCATGGGCAGTTTGGATATTACGATTAAAAACGAGGATAATGTGGAAACAAATATGTTAAGTTCAGACGACTATAACGCTTATCATGGTGGTATGATTGCGGCTGTACGAAGTATTAAGGGCAGTGCTCCAAGAGCTTATTGCGGGGATACCACTGACAGGTCTAAAGTTATGTTGCGCAGCGTACAGGAAGAAACAAAAAGAATATTTAGAGGAGAAGCCATTAATCCTAAATTTATTGAAGGCATGATGAAACACGGTTATAAAGGAGCAGCAGATTTGGCTAATTATGTGGCTCATAGTTATCAGTGGGATGCTACCAGCAGTGTTATGGAAGATTGGATGTATGAAAAATATGCGGAAAAGTATGCTTTCGATCCGAAGGTGCAAAAATGGATGAAAGAAATGAATCCCTACGCCTTACAGCGTATTGCAGAGGTTTTATTAGAAGCAGAACAAAGAGGATTGTGGGCAGCTAAGCCTGAAACCAAGTTACAGCTGCAAAAAATATATCTTTCTATCGAAGGAGAATTAGAAGAACGTGGCGATGCATAAAAATAAAATTAAAATGTTAATACTAAGTTTAACAGGAAAGTGCAATTTTGCCTGTGAATATTGCTACGCCTCGGAACACAATAAGGAAATGATGACTGCGGAAACGGCCAAAAAAGCTATAGACTTAGCTGCTGCCGATGGAGATACTTTCACCTTGCAGTTAAGTGGTGGCGAACCTTTATTGAATTTTGCCTGCATCAAGGAAATAACTGCCTATGTAGAAGAAAAAAAGCTCCCTGCTATTTTACAGATTCAAACTAATGGATCCTTAATTACGGATGAGATAGCGAAATTTTTATTTGCACACAAAATTGCCATAGGAGTTAGCTTAGACGGACGTCCAGGTGTAAATAATAAATTGCGTAAATTTCCTGATGGAGAAGGTACCACGAATGCGGTACTTAAGGGTATAGATATTTTAAAACGTAATAATATTGCAATTGGAATTACCTGCGTTGTTACAGATACTAATGTTCAAGATTTAGTTAGTGTTGTGGAAATGGCTTATTATTTAGGGAATGTAAGGAGAATTGGTATTGATTTATTGCGTGGGCAAGGACGTGGAGCAAAGCTAAATCCTCCTGCAGCGAAAGACGTAAAAAAAGGCATTGAAGAAGCATATAGTTTGGCAGAAAAAATGAAAATAGCGCTGCATTTACCTATTTATTTTTCTCAAATTGAGCGTGTTAAGATTTTGCAAAAAGGCGGAAACTATAATTTTGGGCATTGTTATGCCATGAATGGTGAAGCGGCATTCGTTGATGCAAAAGGTGATATTTATGCCTGCTCATCACTTGTGGGAGATAAAGATTTTTATCTTGGTAATGTAGATACAGGGATAGATCTACAACTGCGTTATAATATAAAGACTAGAATTTGCGAAGCCATGCATTTTTGTACAGCTTGCCGAGACTTTAAATTTTGTGGCGGTGGTTGTTTTGCCCGTTGGTATGGGACAGGGCAAAGGACACAATATTTGGGTGAGTGCGCATTAAAGCGGACCTCGATTGCATGGGCAACAGGAACTAACAATGGAGATAAAAAATGAAACTATTAGCTACGACTAGCATGGGGGATAAAGTATATAAGTATGAAAAAAGCATAGTAGTTTTTTTTAATGCTGAGCGTAAAGTGCTGAGTACTTCTATTTATAATGGGGGTTATCATGAGGACTTTTTAGGGGTGTTTAATAACGACGGAACTCAAGGGGCAGGAATGCCTTGTAAAATGTTAGCGGATAATTATGGGGAGCATATGCATGTTTTAGCTAATAAATTGGGGTTAAACCCGGAAAAAGTTACAGGGATGGTCACTGCCGCAAGCATGGATAATGTGGCTATACGTTCTTTGACCTATGAAGAGTTAACGGTAACTGCTATTGTAACCGGAGGAATAGAAACCAATGGGGGACGGGTAGGTGATCCCAGCGATTATTATAAACCCTTGGAAAAACCTTATAAATTGGGAACGATTAATATAATTTTATTACTTGATTCTGATATGCCGGCAGGAACACTTACACGGGCATTGGTTACTTGTACAGAGGCTAAGACGGCTGCAATTCAAGAACTTATGGCAGGCAGCAATTATTCTACGGGAATTGCAACCGGATCAGGGACAGATCAAACAATAATTGTAGCCAACACTACCAGTGAACTGTATTTGGAAGGCAGCGGAAAACACTCTAAAATGGGGGAACTTATTGGCAAAGTCGTCATGGCTGCTGTTAAAGAGGCTTTGGAAAAACAGACAGGATTATGCCCGAAGTTTCAACATGATTCGTTGCAAAGGATAAAAAGATTTGGCGTGGATGAAACAAGTATCTGGAATAAGTACTTAACTAATGGTGGGAGGGCTATTAAACCGGAATTTCTTATTAAGCTTACCCAAATAGCAAAAAAAGACAGTATAGTGACCATAACATCTTTATATGTGCATTTATTGGATCAGTTTTTGTGGAAACTGCTGGGAGAAGAAGAAATCGTAGTTGAAGCAAATTATCTGTTAGCGCGAATGGCTGCTGAGTTGCAGGTTGAAGCAGTGCAAGTGACGAGGGTAACTGTTTCTGAGTTTAATAATGCTTGGGAAAAATTAGTTATCAGTGCTATTTAAAAAAGGTGTTGACTCTCTACTGGGTATATAGTCTATTATGAAGTTAGGTTAAGTTAACCAATAATTTCAAGAGGTGATATTATGACACATCCAAAGTATGAATTACCAAAGACTCCCCATGCAGAGTATCGTTACAAAATGGCTATGAAACATGTAGAAGCGGCAAAAGCNGCCGGCAAATCTTCTGAAGAAATTCATGAAATATTTAATAAGGTAATGAATTATGACCTTGATAACTTGCCAACAGATGAAGCACACAAGAAGTATGCCAGTGCAGTAAAGCATGCTAAACTTGCTTTAGCTGATGGGAAATCTTCGGAAGAAGCTCATGAAATTTTCAGAAAAGTATTGGAATCTACAGGAGATGGGCACTGCCACAAGTAATTTAATAAGCGTACATACAAAGCCCCTTAAAGAAAAATAATTCTTTAAGGGGCTTTGTTTTATTTAACTTGAATTTCCAGTCTGGCAATGTATTTTTCCGGATTATCCGTTGTCCAATAGTTGCGTAGCTGACATATATAACAATCGCTCATGGGTGTCAATTTTTTTTCTTTTATAAATAAAAGGAGTTCTTTAATAAATACGGCATATTTTTGATGCCCGGCATCAGTAGTTAGCAAAACCGCATAATTGCCCGCAGATTTAATATGGCTGAAGGAATATTCTTCGGCATAATTAATCCTAGTGTAAATGTAGTTAGCAAAACTGATAGTTCCTTTTTCGTAATTTTCCTTGGTGAAAATATAACCGTTAATATGCTCAGTGAAAATTTCATTAGTGGTAAAAGGGGCATTATGTGCAGCAACAACGGTAATTTGTTCTTTCATAGTTTTATTGCTGTCTAGAGCTGTGGATACATAATATTCTTCGGGGCACTCTTCAAGGGAAAAAGTTTTGTTAAGAATTTTATCAGTCTGTTTCATGCGGTTAGAACGTTTAATAAGGTTAGCCATATTTTGTTTTAGAAGCTCTATTTGTAAATCATATTCTAAGATTTTATCATCTAACAGTTTTTCCAAATCAAGGGAGTTGCGATGCTCCACATAGTTTTTAATGGTTTTAAGAGGAATACCTAGTTTGCGCAAAGTTATTATTATCTCGAAAATATAATATTGGTCCATGGTATAGTAACGATAGCCGTTATCAGCAATCATATTAGGAACAAAGATATTGTTTCTTTCGTAATAAAAAAGCGTTTGTTTAGAAATACCAAAAAGATTTGCAAACTCACCAATAGTAAAGGTTTTATCTTTTGACATATAGTCACCAACTAACTAATGTTATTTTACCATTTATTATACACGAATTTAATTGAATTAATAATTTTTATGAAAAAAATACAAAAAACAATTATGTGAAGTAAGTAAAATAATTCAAATAGGTTTGCAGATTAAATCGTCCTAAACCTTTAATGATACTCATTCCTTATTGACGGAACATATTATAGGGTGTTATAATAATCAACAGAATTTAATAGTTAATTAAGTGCTTTTAGGAGCTTAATTTGGGAAGTCGGTGAAATTCCGACACGGTCACGCCACTGTAATAGCATTTCAATGCTTAAGTCAGAACACTACTTAATTACGAGACTGAAATATTCGCGAGAGACGAAGGATTCAGGGCCGTTCCCATTTGGGACTGCGTTGATCTTTTCGTTTACATGCGAGAAGGTCTTATTTTTTTTGTATGAAAACAATAATTTGGGAGGCAACAAGATGAGCTTTTTTGACGCAGGGATTTCATATTTTCAAAAGGGTGGGTATGTAATGTATCCACTACTTCTATGCTCTATAGCGGCTATCGTAATTGCTATAGAGAGGTTTATTTATTATCGCGGTGCCGATTCGGGCGAGGAGTTTGCTGACGAACTTATGCAGCTTTTAGATGAAAAAAAATGGGATGATGCCTATAATTTGGCGCTTAATACCAAAGGTGAAGCTGCCAAAGTTGCTGCTGCAGCTATGGACAGAGGAATGGAAAAACCTGAGAGGATTGAAACCTTTGCCGGTAATCAAGCGGAAAGGGCTTTGGACCGCATGGAGCAGTATTTACCATATTTGGGAGTTATTATCATGTTATCGCCTACTTTGGGTCTTTTGGGTACTATTACGGGAATGATGAGTTCTTTTAATGCTTTAGATATGCGCGTTTCTAATCCCATGGCTGTTACGGCAGGTATTGCTGAAGCTTTAATTACCACTGTATTTGGCTTATGTATTTCCGTTGTTGCTATCTGTATTCATACTTATTTTGGACAAAAACTAAAACGCATGACCGTAGATATAGAAGAGTCAACTAACGCCATTATTGATGCTACAGGTGATCGCTGGAGATAAGAACTTTTATAATCGGAAGGAACTGAGAGTATGATTAAATTAAAAAAAAGGAATACGACACGAGCACCTGAAATAATGCTGAGTCCTATGATAGATATGAGTTTCTTATTGCTGGTATTTTTCATTTTCAGCACTATGTACATGAGTGAGATTAAGACAATACCAATTAATATGCCGGTAGCTCAAAATGCCGCTATGGATACCAAGGGAAATTTTAATGTGACGGTCAAGGCCGATGGTTCTGTTTGGCTAGATGACAAAAAAGCTGATGTTGGTGCATTAGTTATGCAGGCTGCTATTGAGCAAAAGCGTAACCCAAAATTTGCTGTAATTATACGTGGAGACAAAGATGTAAATTATAATAATATTATTTCTTTATTAGATAAACTAAAAGGCGCAAATGTTACAAGAGTAGGCCTGGCAACAGATGTTGGTGAAGCGAAATGAAGAAAGGCAAGCGTTTTACAACCGGATTTTTGGGTTCGGTTATTTTTCATATTTTAATATTACTATTTTTTGGAATATCCCTATGCTTTTATAATGCACACGTACCAAAGGCTGGGGATAAAATCGTTGAGGTGAGCCTGGTTAGTGGTGGTGGAGGTCAGAAGGCTGGAGGACAAGTAACAGTTGCGCAAAGTTCCTTTAAAGAACACGTGAAGCCGATACCGACAATTCGTACGGATGATATAGTAGAACATAAAGAAGATGCTAAAGAACAGATAATGCCTGCTGTACAAGAAAGCGAGATGCCACAACCACAAAGTCCTGTTAATAGTACGGGAACAGCAAATGCTAATAGTGTAGGCAATGATAACGGTAGTGGAGGAAGCGGTAGTGGCAGCGGCGGTGGTGATGGTAATGGACAAGGCCTCGGTCAAGGAGATAATACAGGAGCAGGAGAACCGGTACAGCCACCACGTTTAATTTCCAGAGTACAACCGGACTACCCTTCTTCCGCACGGCAAAATAGTGTGGAAGGTACTACATATGTTCGCTTACTTGTAAGTGCCGGTGGTGATGTAGAGTCAGTTTCCGTTTCAAATTCCTCAGGGTCAGGGGCTCTTGATTCTGCTGCTGTTGATGCAGCATATCAGTGGGAGTTTGTTCCCGCAAAAGATGAACGAGGTAGAGCAGTTCGTTGTTACGTGAGTCTGCCTATTGCTTTTAGATTACGGTAGTACGCTAACTTTGAAAACTAAATAAATAATTAAGTGCTCTAAAAGCTTAATAGAGAAATCGGTTAGAATCCGATACGGTCACGCCACTGTAATAGCATTCATATGCTTAAGTCAGATCACTGCTTAATTATTAGACTGGTGAATCCGCGAGAGACGGGGTATTCAGGGTAATCTATATGGTGATTATTTTGACCTTTTTGCTTTTCCGGCGAAAGGGTCTTTTATTTTGGGTACATATAGCTGGAGTATTATACGGCCTTGCAAGATAGGGTATTGAGAAAAAGCTATGTTGCTATATAAATTTTATTTGTAAAGGGGTAGTGAGATGAGGAAAGAACGAAGAATTAACGCTATGATGGTCATGGCAATTACAGGTACATTGATGATGGGGGCAACAGCTTTTGCAGCAGAAGCAGGAATAAGTGAATACTCTTTGGACCAAGTAATTGTAACTGCTACACGTTATGAGAAAAGAGATGTAGATGTCCCAGCTTCTACTGTAATTATTACTAGTGAAAAAATAAAAGAAATGGGCGCAACTACTGCTGCAGCTGCCCTTGAAAAAACTAATGGCATGGCGTATAAATCATTTGGACCATTGGGTGCTTCTATGGGCACAATGATCAATGAAGCTAATATTCGTGGTGTGGATAATGGCACCTTGGTAATGGTTAATGGTAATCCTATCTCTTGGCGTGGTAAGTACAATTTGGATGCTATTCCTGCTGACAGTATTGAACGGATAGAGATAGTTAAAGGCGGAGGCTCCGTATTATATGGCAGCGAAGCCATGGCCGGTGTCATTAATATAATAACCAAAAAAGGTGCGAGTAATACCGCTACAGTTGGATTTGGTAATTACGGGCAACAATATTATAAGACAAGTGTAGGTAATGAAAAACTGGGCGTTAATGCCAGTTGGGAAAAATTTCCTAATACAGTTGAAGGTTTAGGTTATGGTGACGTTAATTATACAAAGCTTAATGGCGAAACGCGTACTGATATCAAAGACGTAGAAAAAAAGAACATGGGTGTAAATTATAATATAAATGACAATTTGAATTTCATGTACAACTACTATGAAACCACAGCCAATTATTTGCGCTATGTTTCCGATATTACAAGCACTACCTCCGGCGTCCAGGTTGGAGATCAATTCAATGGACGTGAATACACAACTAAACAACATGTAGCACAATTAAATTATGATGACCATAATATTAAAGCCAGTACATATTTTAATACTGGTACGGTTGAATCAGCAGGACCTACTTACATTACTTCCAAAGGTGCAAAGGAAACAAGCTGGTACAATACAAGAGAGAAAAACACTACTTATGGTGCTGATGTACAAAAGAATTGGCAAATAAATAGCAAGGCAAAAGCAATTTTGGGTGCGTGCATCTTATAAAAATGAAAATCATATAATGAGGTCTTTGCTGACTGCTTCAACAAGTACGGGCAAACCGGAATATTCAGAGATAATTGGGGGTATTTATAGTCAATGGCGGAAACAGGCTTTTAATAGAAAAAAAAAAATACTGGGGGGGAATAATTAAAGCATGCGTGGGAAACACTGGACTACCAACAAGCGGACAGGAGATAATAACTATAATATTTTAGGGTGGCAGCCGGGGCCAGTCTTTATTCATAAGCTGGATGATGCCAAATAATTATTATATTGCCAGTTGTTGGTCAATCCTTTTTTATGGCCAACCTTTGCACAAATGTACGAGGCAAGCAGTTCTGCCAATCCCCAATCCCCGGATTAAAGAACCTCAAACCGCGTAATCAACTATGGAATCGGTTGGAAGAAAATCGCCGGCAACCATAGGTTGGGGGAAAAAGCTTAGCCTTATTATCCTCTTTATTNAATTGGCAAATAAATAGCAAGGCAAAAGCAATTTTGGGTGCCTCTTATAAAAATGAAAATTATATGAGTCTTTATGCTGGTTCAACAAGTACAGCAAAAGAATATTCTAGAGATAACTGGGGCATTTATAGTCAATGGGAACAGGCTTTTAATGAAAAAAATACTGGAATAGTAAGCATGCGTGAGACATGGACAACAAAAGCAGACGGTGATAATAACTATAATAATTTTAGTGCTGCCGGCCAATTTATTCATAAGCTGGATGAAGCAAATAATATTTATGCCAGTGTTGGTCAATCTTTTATTATGCCAACCTTTGCACAAATGTACGGAGCAAGCAGTTCTGCAATCCCCAATCCCGGATTAAAACCTCAAACCGGTATCAACTATGAAATCGGTTGGAAGAAAATCGCCGGCAACCATAGTTGGAAAGCTGCTATTTTCCATATAGACATTAAAGATAATATTACAGCCACTTGGAACTCAGGTAAAGCGGAGTACAAATATGTAAATGAAGACTTTAAAAATACAGGTATTGAACTTTCCTGCGATATAAAAACAAATAGCCCGTTCTCATATAATTATGGCGTAACCTATCAAAATCCTCAGGCCAAAAGTGATAAAAAGGGTTATTGGGACAGCAAATTTGGACGTATACAATTAACGGGCGGCATTACTTATAAAAAGGATAAATGGACATCGTCCTTGTCAGGGTCTTATTTGGCGGCTAGAGTAGCTACCCCGAGTTCTACAGAATCATATGATATGAAGCCATATTTATTGACTACATTAAACACAGTATATAGTCCTGATAAAAAATCAGACATTACATTGACCATTGATAATGTACTTGATCGTTCAGATAACCTTAGTCATTCAGGTAGCATGTATCTTTCCACACCAATTAATTTCTTGTTGAGTTATACATATAAATTCTAATTTATTTATAGCGGGGAGCTGCAAGGCTCCCTGTTATTTATGTTTATTAGTGATTATATTTATTACGTCTATTATGGTATTTTAAAAGAGTTCGTTATTTTACCATTAAATTAAGGGAATAATACTGCTTTGTATGTACAAATATTAAAATCTTACAAATAAAAGGGAGATTGAATAAAATGAGTAGGAATATTAGGTGTTTGATGGTCATATCAATAATGGGGATGGGTGTACTGGGGGGAACAGTACAGGCGGCAGAAAATAAAGTAGCTGAATATGTGCTAGATCCTATGATGGTAACAGCTCAAAGAGTAGAAAAAAGTGATTTAGAAACACCTGCTGCCGTAGAAGTGTTGACAAATGAGCAGTTGGTTGCTACCGGTGCTCATAATATTCAGGAAGCACTTAAATTTGCCGTTGGTATTTCCTATCAAGCACAGGGTCCTAAGGGAATTTCCCAGGGAACAATGAATAGCAAGATTGTTATTCGTGGTGTAGAAAAGGGCACATTAGTATTGATTGATGGTGTTCCATTAAACCAAAGTGGCCGTTATAATCTTGATAATATTGCTACAGAAATAGTTGAAAAAGTGGAAATTGTGCGGGGTGGTGGNTCTGTACTTTATGGTTCCGAAGCGACTGGCGGCGTTATTAATATTATCACTAAAGGGACGCGTAAAAATAGCATTAGTACCAGTTTCGGAAATTATGGACAGCAAAATCATACTATTAATATGCAGGCAGGAAAACTCGGTTTTAGCTATGCCTATGATAAACTAGGGCAAGTGGATAATATTTCTGACCCAGCGGGTGGTAAGCCTGTTGGTAATTTTTATAATGTGACTCGCAACGAAAATAACAACTTTAATGTTCGCTATAATTTCAATGATGAGCTGTACCTAACCCATACATACAATCAAAGTAATGCACACTATGTGTATGAATATGAACCACAAAACAATGCCGTAAATAAGGATGTTATATATACTGTTAAGGAACACATGACGCAATTGCATTTTGATAATAAGGATATAAAGGCAACGTTATCTTATACAAATAGAGAACAAAATAATTATTCAAAGGCAAATAAAAAAGTAGGATCTATATATTATCCAAAGTTATATAGTATTGAAAATGCTGGCTATAATGATAAAACAGTGGCATTAGACGTTCAAAAAAATTGGAAATTCAAGAAAAACTTTGCTATATTAGGCTTTAATGTGCAAAAGGATGATTGTGAATACGACCAAAATAAATTAACTGTGTCAACTAATAAGCTCGTTACTAGTAATAGGGATTTTAGCCGTAATATGTATTCTGTTTATGGTCAATATAACTATGCACTAAATGATGCGTCAAATTTAGCTTTCAGTGCTCGTGAAACATGGACAAGCGGCACGGAAGCCGAAGGATTTTCGGGCCAGAATTACAATAAATTTACTCCGGAAATCGAATATTTATATAAAATAAATGAAACAACGAGTGCATATGCTAAGGCAGGACAGTCGTTTATGATGCCAACGTTTACACAGATTTTTGGCTCGGGTAATATTGTAGGTTCAGGAGATCTAAAACCACAAGAAGGAAATCATTATGAAATAGGGTTAAAGAGAAACGTTAACAATCACGCTTGGCGTTTAGCGTTATACAATTACAAAATTGACAATAGTATTGAATCTAAATGGGGCTCAGATGGAGTTTATTATACTAACGAAGATATTAGAAATACGGGTATAGAACTATCCTGTCAAGTTAAGATGAGCAAATATTTAAATGGCAATTGGAGCGTTTCCTATAGCAATCCGCAAAAATATTCAACAACTACTGAATATGGTGATACCACAATACCAAAGTGGCGTGATTACTATGGTAAAATCCAACTTACAGGCGGATTAAGTTATACAAAGGAAAAGTGGAGTGGAGCTCTTAATGCAACATTTCTTGGTAATAGAACAAGAGATGTGGACGCAGAAGATAATATGAAACCATATTTATTTACAAGTTTAAATATCTCATATAAGCCTCAAAAGAACAGCAAGATATATTTAAATGTAGATAATATTCTGAATAGACAAGATATAACAACGACGGCAACATCATCATTTTATAATTTGGGACGCAATTTTATGCTCGGGTATGAATATAGTTTTTAAATAAAACAAAGCAGGAACTCATAGTTTGTTATATGAATTCCTGCTCATTAAGGATTGAGTAAATGTTTTACAAAAAAATGTTAATATTTGCATTACTGATTCTATTGGTTGCTGGCACTGGGTGTCAGCAATCCCATTATACGGAAAAAATTAGCAATAAAATTGCTGATAAAAATAAACCACAACGGATAATATCTTTAAACATAAGCAGTGACGAAATTTTACTAGATTTAGTAGACTCTGAGCGGATTATAGCCTTATCGAACAATTCGGAAGACGAACAAATATCTTCTGTGGTTGCAAAAGCTAAGGCTGTGAAAACTAAACTAAGCTTAAGGACTAATATAGAAAAAATCTATGCATTACGACCGGATTTGGTTTTTGTTCCTGAAGCGGGACCGCCGGAAATAGCAAAGTCTTTAAGTGAATTAGGGATTAAAGTGCATATAGTTAAAAGTGCAAGTAATATTTATGATATAGAAAGTAAAATTAAAGATATAGCTATGGCGGTAGGTGAAACAGAAAAAGGTCAAAAGCTTATCGCTGAGATGGAAAATAAGTTAATGAAGGTTACTGCTAAAACACAGAATATTATTCATAAAAAAACAGTAATTGCTTTTGCGTATGGAGGAGCATATGGTGTTAAGGATGGTTTATTTGATAATATTTGCAATTATGCGGGCGTAATAAATGGGGCGTCAAAGGTTGGACTCAAAAAAGGTGAAAAATTATCTAAAGAAAATATTATTGAAATTAACCCGGATATATTTTTACTACCAACCTGGAGTCATACTCCTAATAATGATGCACAAGTATTAAAACAAGAAATTTTGCATGATTCAGCCTATAGTAAATTAAAAGCAATTGAAAATAATAGCATATACTTTATGCCTGATAAATACAGAAGTTGCTCGTCACAATATATTGCTATGGGAGTATATGAAATGACGCAAATTGCTTATCCGGATTTATTCACAGATTAGAACTGACTGTTTATTTAGTTGCTGATAATGAAAACTTGCAGCTCGATAACAAAGGAAGACTTATGGTAAACTGGGAGGTAAGATTGCCATGGGCAAGCACTCGCAGATACAATGTAGCAGAGGCTAGATGTGAATTGCTGCAAAATAATACTGTACTTAGCGTAACTAAATTTTATATTGTGAATTCGTATTACAAGTAATATTTACCAATAAGAATATATAATTATAAAATACATATTGACAATAACGATAAATGTAATATAATAACCCTATAAGTTAATATTGCGTATGGGTGCTCCAAGGAGCTTAATAGGGAAATCGGTTAAAGTCCGATGCGGTCCCGCCGCTGTAATGGTGAGTGAACCTCAATTATGTCACTGATTTATTGGGAAGACGAGGTAAACTATGATCCAGAGCCAGAAGAACTGCCTGTATATGACATCACTGCTTGACCCGCGAGAGACGGGGAGGGATGCTGTAGGGCGCTTTGGGCTTTTTCCGTCCCAAGTTAAGTAGTTTTGAACAAGGTAGTTTTTATTAAAGATTTAGAAATTCCCAACTATCACTTTTGAGTGCGTTAGTCTGTGACAAACGGTAGGAGCCGTATAGACGTTAGATCCCGGGAAACGCTCAACGACATAGATTCAATTTGCGTTAGCGGCATCCTTGGCAAAATTTCAAGGGAAAAAACGTATGGTAAACCGAAGAAGTCGTCAAAACCGGTAGTTAAAAACTCGTTATCAGGGTTAAATCTATCTAGTCGGCCGTCTTGCTACTTGTGTGCGTTAAAGCCGAAACGACCAGGGCCATTCGAAAATGTAACCTCCAATTTTTTGGAGAGACATAGAAGGTACTGCCTATTTACCTAAATTTCAATACGGAAAGCAATCCATAGTCATTGTAAACGGAATAGTTTTTAATGTAGGAAAATTTTTTCGCCACTATTGGATAAGAAGGGCTGAGTATTATTTCACCCCTACATTAAGTAAGTTTTAATAAAGTCCTTAGAGAACTAAGGAGGGGACAGGAACTCGTCTGCAAAAATTTAGCAAAAGACAAAAGGTAAATAATAAGGAAAGAAAGCTAATAAGAACGCGAATTTAGGAAAAGCGTGGGAGGAAAGATACGTTTTGTACCCACTAGAACGTAGTGGACGAACCCTATAATTTATTGGTGTTGTCTCACCACCTAAAAATCCACCCTGAGAGTTTTGCGGTGGTCGGGTTCGGAAATTCCTTCTTGAAACTTTTCGTTTACATATAAGTCGTCGCGCAGGTGTGACCGCTTATGGTTGGATTCGGATGAACTAGGCACATCCTCATTATACTCAACATTGACATTAATCAGTAGATTTTAATGAATCTGAAAGTGCGGTTTATCCGTATTAGGGTTATTTTTTTGGGCAGAGAGGTATTTACCTTCTGGCCACCATACTGATGATTAATGTGCGTATTTTATCCG